>Ga0116164_10000023_pt1 | contig 147740 bp, 113 predicted proteins | sample AD_UKC109_MetaG_FD_89888 | JGI IMG/M metagenome (GOLD analysis project Ga0116164, IMG submission 89888) | Active sludge microbial communities of municipal wastewater-treating anaerobic digesters from Hong Kong - AD_UKC109_MetaG | ecosystem: Engineered > Bioreactor > Anaerobic > Digestate... | reverse complement strand
GGCTTGTCGTCTCAGAGCGTGTCGCGATTTCCAGGGCTGTCGCCCTTCGCTACTAACCGACCGCCCCTGCGGGGCTTTGGCGGGTCCGGGTGTCCCAATTTGAAAGTCAGGATAGCTGATCATTCCGGAGGATACGGGTCGTCCGGTTTAAAAAACGGCGCGCGAAAAGCGGAAAAACTTCTCGCGCGCCGCTTGCTTTTAAAAGCGATGACGGATCGCTACTTCGTGCACCCGGCCGGTTCGGGGTTCGTCGGGTACTCGCTCTCGTGATAGGTGATGTTGATGTAAGTCAGCGAATTGGCGAAAACCCGCGGCACCGGTTCGGATTCCTCGTTGCCGTCCGTGTCGGCCGTGAAGGTGTAGGAGCCCGGGTCCATCAGCAGCGCCAGGAAGTACCCGTCTTCCGGATTGGTGCTCGTGCGTGAGGCGGTGGGCAGGCCGGAATCGTCCATGAAATAGACCGTGTCGCCGCCGCTGGAGCTCACTTCCGCGCAGCCCACGTCCTGGCCGTTGCCGCTGGTCGGCTGCCATTTGACGCCGCCGACGACCGCGCCCTTCGTCTCGTCCTGGGTCAGGCCGAGGATCGAGAAAATCAAGGTCCGGGTGACGTTGCTGACCGTGTAGAAATACCAGGCGTAATCGGTCGAGTAGTTGAAGAAATACGAGTCGACCAACCCGGTCTTGGTCACCTTCATCGAGAAGAACTCTTCCTTGGGCGGCTGGTTGAACAGGCAGTAACCGTCGGTGTCGGACGTGGTGGTGATCGGCGGATTGAACGACCCGCCGTTGCTGTTGCGTACAATTTCGCAAGTCACGCCGGAGTTGGGCAGGCCGGTGATGAAGTCGACCAACCGCACGCTGATCGGCTCGGTCGGCGGTACGTCGGTGTCGTCGTCGCCGGTGTCGTCGTCACCGGTGTCGTCGTCGGTTGTGTCGTCGTCACCGGTATCGTCGTCGGTCGTGTCGTCGTCGGTCGTATCGTCATCGGTCGTGTCGTCGTCGGTCGTGTCGTCGTCGTCATCGTCGTCATCGTCGTCATCATCAGCGGCGTCATTGTCGTCGTTGTCGTCGTCGTCGTCGTCGCATGAGCAGCCGGACAGGATGCCCATCGACAACAGGCCGATCAGCAAAACACACAACAAGAAACGGTTCATGTTCATTCTTTCCTCCTGAAAGGATTGTACTCAAAAGTAATTTTGTTAAAGGACAGATTGAAAGCAGCCACATGTAAGCACAGAGCCGCGGTTCCGGTCAATAATTCCCTATATTTGTTTAAAAATACGAATCAAGCTACCAACACAATAATAATAAATGATCATACCAAAAAAATTAGCTTATGATGCAATGCGATTTTGTTTAGAATTCTTGCATGGTGATATATTGCTAGTTTAAAAATGGTATTAGTTGATATTAATATCTTTATACTATTGACATAATTAACATAATTTCTTATGTAGTTGAAATATTTTCCTAAAAGAGAGCAAAGAATATGGCATCTGAAGAGCATTTTAGTTTTCATGATATAATTATTCGAGAATTAAACTTAGATGATTTCATACAATTTTCTGAATTAGTAATAGTGCATTTTTGTGGAAAATCGTATTATTCGCAGTTCTTCAACGACGAGGATTACGTAAAAAAGTATATCGATCTATTCCTTGGGGAAAATAGTATTAATTTGTTGAAATCATTTATTGAGCATTTTCAAAAGACTGAAAGTGGTGTTGATTGTTGTCAGATAAATGAATTGTTATTATTGCTTAATCAAGATAGAATCAGTGACGGATTTCATAGTTACTTTTTTGGAAAAGATAAAATTAATCTCCGGGATTTTATTATAGGAATTGAAAAATTTCGCGGCTATGCAATGTTAAAATTTGGAAACATTCGTATCGCTTTCGATTCTTTAAGATTATTATCAAAAGATGAAATATATGAATATTTGAAGCCATTTTCAATTCCTAGAGAAAAGATTGAAAATGATATGAAAAATAGGTCTGAAATGCTGCAAAACATTGAAACAATTCCGGCAACTAGAACTTGGCTCCTTGGCGAAACGACAGGCGAAAGAATCGAAAGGGAATTGGATTTAAATAGGAGCTATTATAGCGACAAAGATATTGCCATATATGAGGGATATATAGATGAAAGTAAGAAGTATATTGAAGTTGGATTGAGAAACAATGACGTCTACTTATCTTGGGATTATATGGATGTATATATTGCTACATCAATGAGAGAAAAATCAGAATATATAAGTGTGCATAATTTTATCCAGGAGGTCTTTAGTTACAAAGATTTACAAAGTTTGAAAATCAGATATTTTGATCCTACACAAGCAAAATGTGAAAGTAGATACGACAAAGGAATATCAGAGGGATTGATGCTAAAAAGGGTATTGTGCTCAATATATATGGTTCAAGAAAACGATACTATGGGGAAAGATTCTGAACTTGCAACAACCCTTGCTCAAGGTAAACCCGTAATAGCTTATGTTCCAAAAGAAGATGATTTAGAAAAATTTGCAAAAAAGATATCAGATTATAGTTTAGATAACATTAGTAAAAGAATTGATGTGTTGCAAGCAGAAGGCATTTTTAAAACAGAACAATTTCAAAGTAGAAAAGATGATATTAAAGAATTATTAGAAACTTTTAATGATAATCTTGATAGTCGTGGAGTCGATGTCACAGAAGTACTAATTGATAATGAAAATAATTTTAAAAATCAAATGAGCGGGTTTTCTGAAATTACTAAATTACTTGCAGAGTTGGAAGCGTATAATTACGACAAAAGAGCTAAAATAATGAAGGAAAAACATCCTTTATCAATACAAATAAATTTATCAACTGGTGTTGCAAATGGTGTTTTAATAGCTCGGAAAATTGAAGATTGCCAACGACTTTTATTCCGAATTCTTACAAATACTTTAAAATTTCATATAATTTATGATGACAAAAATAAAGCGACAATTTTGCAGGAAGATATTTCAAAATGCCCATTTAGAATTATCACCGACAATAATAAATTAACCAATTCTTTTTGGAATTTTTACTTGACTCAGAATTGTTAAATATTAGATAAAGAGTACACGCAAAACTGCCGATTTAAATACTAGCTTGATAGTACGAGGGCAAAAATGGGTTTAAGATTGCCAACAGAATCAAGAAGAGTTGAAATGTATCTGAATGAAATGTGTTTGCCCGGAAGGCCAAAAACTCAATCGATGCATAATAGTAATTCTAATCATAATAACATGGAAATACGAATAAAATGCATAACGGCGGAAGAAAAGAGTAAAGAGCCTTCTTTATCTGATAAAATAGAAAAATAGTAAAAAATTAACTCTTCACTTTCCCAACAACAACCAGTTTGCTACATTCTCCTTTCCGTAAATCACCGAAACCACAGGAGAGGGTGCGATGAGCTGTTCGTTTTCGGCGCGCAAGGTGACCGACCGCGTGTACTGGGTCGGGGCGATCGACTGGGATCTGCAGGAGTTTCACGGCTACGCCACCCAGCGGGGCACGACCTACAACGCCTACCTGATTCTGGCCGAAAAGGTCACGCTGATCGACACGGTCAAAGCGCCCTACAAGCAGGAACTGCTGCGACGCATCGCCTCGGTGATCGACCCGGGCAAGATCGACTACATCGTCTCCAACCACAGCGAGATGGACCACAGCGGCTGCCTGCCGGAGATCATCGCGGCGGTGAACCCCGAAAAGGTGTTCGTCTCGAAGATGGGCCAAAAGGCGTTGCAGCGTCACTTCGGCCTGACCGACCTGACCGCGGTCAACTCCGGCGACAGCCTCGACCTGGGCGGCGCGACGCTGCACTTCGTCGAAACGCGCATGCTCCATTGGCCCGACAGCATGATCACCTGGCTGCCCGAGGAAAAGCTGCTGTTTTCGCAGGACGGTTTCGGCATGCACCTGGCCAGCGACGAACTGTGGGTCGACCGCATCCCCGAGCCGATCTGGCTGTACGAGGCGGCGAAATACTACGCGAACATCTTGCTGCCTTTCTCGCCGCTGGTGCTCAAGCTGGCCGGCCAACTCGCCGAACTGAACTGGCCGATCGAAATCATCGCCCCCGACCACGGTCCGCTGTGGCGCCACGATCCGGGGCGGATCGTCGAACTCTACGGCAAATGGGCCAGCCAAAAGCCGGTCAACCGCGCGATCGTCCTGTACGACACGATGTGGAAATCCACCGCGCTCATGGCCCGGGCCGTCGGCGACGGCCTGCACGATGCGGGCACGGCGGTCAAGCTGATGTCGCTGCACGGCCAGCATCGCAGCGACGTGATCACCGAACTGCTCGACGCCGGCGCGCTGGTCGTCGGTTCGCCGACAATGAACAACAACGTCTATCCGACGCTCGCCGACGCGCTGACCTACCTCAAGGGCCTCAAGCCGGCCAATAAAATCGGCGCGGCCTTCGGTTCCTACGGCTGGAGCGGCGAATCGATCAAGCAGCTCGAGGAATACCTGACGGCGATGAAGGTCGAAATCGCCGCCCCGGGCGTCAAGGTCAACTACGTGCCCGACAACGACGATCTCGCCCGCTGCTACGCCCTGGGCGAACAGGTGGCCAAGAGCTTGCAGGAGAAATGCGGCGCGTAACAACCGCCGGTTGACCAATAGAATAACCGCTCGTTTTGTGTTATGTTTCCCGTTGGTTGATAAATGTGGAGGAGACGATGAAGGCGCCTATCTGGATTCTTATGATATTGATCGTTTCTTTGACCATTTTCACGATCATCGCGGCTTGCGGCGACGATGACGACGACAACGACGACAACGACGCCGGCGACGACGATGACGACACCGGCGACGACGACAACGATACGGAAAATCCCAACCAGGCGGTTTGCACGGCGATGTGCGACCGGATCGTCGATTGCCTTGGCGATCAATTTTATGATGATGGCGGCGATTACGACGCTTGCGTCGACAGTTGCCTGAACGATCAGGATTTGGCCGACTGCGCCGCCGACTGCGCCGCCGAGGAAGACTGCACCGCGTATCTCGAATGCCTTACGCCGTGCGCGCCGATGAGCTAGGCCGACATTTCGCTAAACAAACGCCGATACACTTCCTGCTCGTTCGGCGAGTAGCAGCACAATTCCACCTTTTCGATCGCCTCGTATTCCGCCAGAAAATCATGGACGGTCTGCAGTGCGACGCGCGCGGCCGCTTCCAACGGATAGCCGTACACGCCCGTGCTGATGCAGGGGAAAGCGACGGACTTCGCGCCGATCTCCATGGCGACCTGCAAACTGCGATGGTAGCAGGACGCCAGCAATTGCGGCTCGCCCCGGGCGCCGTCGTGCCAGACCGGCCCCACGGTGTGGATGACGTGCCGCGCCGGCAGCTTGTAGCCGCGCGTGGCTTTCGCGTCGCCGGTCGAACAGCCGTCGAGCGTGCGGCATTCGGCCAGTAGTTCCGGCCCCGCCGCGCGGTGGATCGCCCCGTCGACCCCCCCGCCGCCCAGCAGCGAGGTGTTGGCCGCGTTGACGATCGCATCGACCGGACGGAAAACGACTCCCTCATCGACCACGGTCATACGGTTCCAGGCTTTCATGGGCTTACTCCTTGGCCATCCCCGCCAGGAGAACGACCTTGGTTGTCGCATGCTCGAAGGCATGCACGTCGGGCATTTTCGCAAACAGCCAGCCGTGCCAATCGTCCTTGCCGGTTTCGCGGATGATCACCTGCGCGGCCGGATTGGTCGGCTCGGCGCCCTTGGTGACGATCGCCTCGGCGGTCATGGCGAAGGCGGGCACGAAGGCGCCGACCTCGATGCTCAGGCCGGTGTCGCCCAGCGGCTGTTTCTCGCCGACCTTGACGACGATTTCCTGCAGCGCGCCGTCCTTGGGGCCGAAGCCGATTTTCACCGCGGGCCATTGGGCGACAAGTTCCTCCGGCAACTGCACCGGGCGGCCGGTGCGCACCGCGCCCATTGCCGGCATTGCGCCGCCGGGCTCGGCGTGCGCGCGCATGAATTCATCCAACTGCACGCAGCATTCGGCGTTCATCGCCCGGGCGTTGTCGTCGCAGCAGGCCTTGAGCGCTTCGATATCGACTGGCGGCATCGCCGCGGGCTCGTTCGCTTGTTTTTGTTTCAGGGCGGAAAACTCGTCGGCCTTCTCCGTGGGCGTGCAGGCCGTGACGAGCAGCAGACAAATCAGCACGAGAAAACAGGTTCGCATGAAATTCTCCTGAGGGTTACGCCGGCAGTGTACCGCGCCATGCGCAAGCCGCCAAGACGAAATACGAATGCGCGCCGACTGCGCGATTCGGTTTGCGCTTTTCCAATAACCGCGTTACGATGCCGACGCAACTCCAAGAATAATCGGAGATAGAACGATGATCAGGCAATGGTCGTTGACGTTGTTGCTGGTGTTGGGCGTGTGTCTGCTCGCGTGCGAAAAATCTCCCACCCCGCGCATGGTCGGCCGATCGGCCTCGGCGCCCGACGAAATTCCCGAGTTGATTGCCGCCGCCGACGCCTGCGCGGCCATGGCCGATTGCGACGCCCTGCGGACCTTGCACACACAGTTGGAAGCCAAAATCAGCTTCAACGCGGAGGATCTGACCGAGTACATGAACGCCGCGCGGACCGACGCGGTTAAATACGACATCGTGCGCGCCTATACGCCCTGGGTGAGCGCGGCAATGCTGCCCGCACTGACGCCGGCGATGACCAGCAGAGACTTTTCGTTGCGGCAAGCGGCGCAAAAAGCGGTGGCGGCCATCGGTGGCGATGAGGCGATCGCCGCGCTGCTCGCCGTCCTGCAGGTGGCCAACGACGATTACCGCCGCCACGTTCCGTCCCTATTGGCGCGCCATGCCAAATCGGATAAAGTCATTGCCGGTTTGCCGGAGATCATTCGTTTGGCCGAGCGCACGGAAGACGGCGTCTTCCGCAAAGGCGCGGTGCAGGTGGTCGGCGCGGCCGGAGAGATCGAGCATCTGCCCTGGCTGATGCAACAGGCGCGGCATGACGACGACCTGACCGTGCGCACCGAGGCGGTCAAAGCCCTGGCGCGTTATACGAAGCGTCCCGAGGTGCTCGATTGCCTGGCGCGGATCGCCGGCGAAAAAAAACACGCGCAATTGGCCGATCTGGCCATGCGCGTCTCGCAAGGCGAAGCGTTGTAAGGAGCAAAACAAATGAAACGATTCATCATTCTGTTCATCACACTTATTTTGGTAGGGGGAGTCAGCATGTCGATGGCCGGAAACGATCTGCCCAAAGAAAAAGGGCTGTATGCGATCATGGAAACCACCCTGGGCACCATGGTGATCAAACTCGAACCGGAAAAAGCGCCCAAGACGGTCGAGAATTTCGTCGGCCTGGCCACGGGCAAAAAGACCTGGACCGATCCCCGCACCGGCGCGAAGAAAAACGATCCGTTCTACAACGGCATCATCTTCCACCGCGTGATTCCGGACTTCATGATCCAGGCCGGCTGCCCGCTGGGCCGCGGCACCGGTGGTCCGGGCTATCAGATTGCCGACGAGTTCGATCCGTCGCTCAAGCACGACGGCCCGGGCGTGCTCTCGATGGCCAACGCCGGCCCGAATACCGGCGGCAGCCAGTTTTTCATCACCGTCAAGGCGACCCCGTGGCTCGACGGCCGTCACGCCGTGTTCGGCAAGGTGGTCAAGGGATTGGACGTTGCGGTGAAGATCTCGCAAACCCCGCGCGACGGCCGCGACAAGCCGCTCACCGACGTGGTCATCAAAAGCGTGACCATCGAGGAAGTGAAATAAAGCGGTAAAACACTGTTCCGAAGGAAAGGGCAATCCATCATGGGTTGCCCTTTTTTATTGATTGGGCGCCACGGTCTTGCCCGCAGGGCATGGCCGTGTTTGGTGGTGTACGAGCACAGCTTTCGCCAGGGGCGAAAACTGTGGCACACAAAAAAAAGCATTTTTCTCTTGTGTGCCACATTTTTGGCGAAGCCAAAGGTGTGGTGGATGAGTCGGGTGTCACGGTCTTGTCCACAGGGCATGGCCGTATTTGGTTGTTGTACGAGCACAGCTTACGCCAAGGGCGTAAACTGTGGCACACAAAAAAAGCATTTTTCTCTCGTGTGCCATACTTTAAGCGAAGCCAAAAGGTGTGCACTTCTGATTACTCGCCGATCGCCTCGCCCACCGTCGGCCGCGCCTTGATCAAAAGCGCCGCGACGATGTACACGGCCACGCCGGCCAGCACCGTGTTCTGGAAGCCGATGATCATCGCCAGCACCAGCGAGCAGATGCTGGCCAGCACGCCCATCGCGCCGTTGACCGCCCAGAACCACGCCTTGTCCGGATCGCCGAAGCGCAGCATTCCGGCCGGGAAGGCAAAGCCCATCAAAAATCCGGACGGCGCGAGAAACGTCACCGCCAGCGTCACCCGCCACGCGTAGGCCCAGCCCAGCGTCAGGTCGGTCACCGGTCGCAGGGCGACGTTGAGGGCCAGCAGGCCGAAGGGCAGCAACAGCGACCACGCCTGCACGCGCGCCAGGGCCACGCGCCCGGCCAGCAGCGAGCCGCACCCCGCGCCGAACAGCAGCGCGGCGATGACCACCGTCATCGCGTAACTGGGGTGCCCCAGGTAGAGAATGAACCGCTGGATCGCGCCGGTTTCCACCAGCATGAAGGCCACGCCGATCGCCGCGAAATACACGCTGCCGCGCCAGAACTGTTCGCCGTGTTTCAGCCGGCGGGCGAAGAAAAACGGCGCGAAAAACAGCAGCAGCGCCAGCGCGATCACGATCAGCAGCAACCACTTGAGCAACACGATCGAGTGTTCGTTCGTCGAATTGAACGCGGCGACGCTTTTGTCGACCGGATCGAAAAACGAGATCGTCTGGAAGAAAAACGGATGATCGTCGACCGGCGAGGTCAAATCGATGCCCAGGTTGTCGGGCACGCCGTTGACCAGAAACGCGGCGAACAGCGACGGCGCGGGCCCGCCGGCGGGCGCCGGCCAGTGCACGAAGAAGCCGCGCGCGTCGGCGACGCTTTGCAGCCGAGCCAGCTCGTCGTCGGTCAGCGGCGTGCGCGAGACGAGCACCGTGGCGATCTTCCCCGCCGACACCACCGCCAGGTGCCGATTGGGCTCGGCGACGCCCTGCTGGGTCAGCATGCGTTGCGCCATCAGCGCGATGCGCGTGCCTTCGAGCTGCCGCCGCCCCTCGAACCAGCGGCTGATCGAAATCAAACCGGTGGGCGTCAGGCGTTGCCAGTAGAGCGTCAGCGCCTCGTGCGTGTACAGGTAATTTTCCGACAGCGCGTAGGCCCCGGCGGCGGTCGCCGTGTAGCTGTCGATCAGCGAAATCTGAATCAGGTCGTAACGGTGCGGCGTGCGCGTGAGGAAGCTGCGCCCCTCGTCGGCCACGGCCCGCACGCCCGGCAGGTCGTACACGCCGCCGGACACTTCGCGGAACGGACCGCGCAACGCGGCGATCGTGTGCTCGTTGAGCTCGACCGCGTCCACGCCCCGCGCGCCGGATTGCAGCGCGGTGACGATGTCGCGCCCGCCGCCCGCGCCGATCACGCAGACCTCGCGCGGCGGCCGCAGTTGGTAGCCGGCGCTGGTCACGTCGTAAAACAAATAGCCCAGGTCGTCGCCGCGTTCGCCCAGCGGGACGATCGCCGTGCCGGCCGCGCCGTCCTGCTCGATCCACGGTTGCACGACCGGCGGACCGTCGTACTTCGTCCCCAAACCCCAGCCGGTGAAACCGATGTTGGGAATCACCGTCAGGCGCGCGGTGGGCGTCCACTTTTCATACAGCAACTCTTTTTCCTGATAATCCTTGTTGTAGCGCAGCGTGAAGGGCTCGCCCCACAGCAGGCACAGCACCAGCGCCGCGCCCAGCACGGCGGCGAGCGGGCGGTATTGTTTGAGGATGAACAACACCAACACCGGCAGCAGGCCGGCCAGCGCGATGATGTGCGGCGTGGGCAGGCGGTGCATCAGCGGGATGATCATCAGCGCGCCGCAGGTCGCGCCCAGCAGGTCGGCCCCGTACATCGTCCCGATGCTCTTGCCGCGCGCCTGCAACAGCAGCAGGCAGACCACCGCGCCCAGGCTGAGCATCGCCGCGAGCACGGCCACGACGATCAGCAGCACGCCCGGCGGAAACAGGCTGCCCATGCCCTGGATGCGGCCGGTCCCGCGCGACAACAAGCCGCCGAGCTTGAAAATCAAAATCACCGACAGCGGCACGAACAGCGCCGTCGCCGTCAACGCGCGCGCCAGCGAACGTTCGCGCGGTGGGCGCAGCGCGTACCACACGCCGGGCGCGCCGATGCCCAGCATCGCCAGCGACACGGACAAAAACACGAAGTGGTACCACATCACCACGCTCAGGATCCGCGTGATGGCGACCTGGTAGCAGATCGACGCGCAGGAGATCAGCGCGATGACCAGGTACAGCACCTTGGGCGGCGCGGGATCGGCGGCGCGGGACACAGGATCGGCGGCGGTTGACTGCATCGGTTATTTCCATCGATTGATTGTGGACTATTTCGGGTTTGCCCGATGGTAATGGATTTTCCCGGGCAACGCAAAACGGCGGCGGCATAAAAAAATAGGGCGCTTCCGACGAAGCGCCCGGTGGCGGAGAGAGAGGGATTCGAACCCTCGGCACGCGGTTAACGTGCACTCACTTAGCAGGCGAGCACCTTCGGCCACTCGGTCATCTCTCCGTAGCCGATCTCAAAACGGAGGGAGAGGGATTCGAACCCCCGAGGCGTTGCCGCCCAGCGGTTTTCAAGACCGCCGCCTTCAACCACTCGGCCATCCCTCCACCGGCCGGTTGCGCTCGAATCGCGCACGCGCCGACCTCTCCCCGTCGCTGCAAAGAACCGTTCCGCAAAGCGGGGTATCCGTATAACATCCGCCACGTGGCAAGTCAACAATCTAGTGGCGGGGGGCGGCGGATGGCTGTCGGCAACTGATTTCCGCCGGAGTCTCCCGCAGAGGTGCGCTTGTCGTATTGCATATTTATTTTACGACAATTTTATCATAATTCATATTGACAACGAGCAAGTGGTAAATGACAATGATCCGCCTATGAACGGGTGGTAACCATGTCATCACTACGTGAAAGATTATTGGCACTGGATGAAGTGTCCAAGCTGCGTCTGTTTCCCGTGTTCAAAAACATCGAGGATTTGGCCCTGCGCTGGATCACCGCGATGTCCGACGACGGCGCCAGTCATCGAGGACTGACACACATTCAGAACGTCGAACGCATCTGCAACGACATCATTTTCCATGAATACGGAGAAATCATTCTCACGCAAGCGGAAATATTCATTTTGCTGAGTGCTGTTTTGTTGCATGACATCGGGCGGATGATCGAAACGGAGAAAAGCGAAGACAGATCAGCTCAAATTGGCGAAATAATCCAGGTGATCAAACAAAAGGGAATTGGTCGGGAATTTTTCAAGGACTGGGACGAGCAGCGCGTCGCCTCGGCGATCAAAAGTTATCGAAAGAGAAAAAAATATTCGAAAAATGAGATGCAGCGATTGTATCAAAGTATTTACCAAGTACCCCACCCCTTGTTTTCCTATTACTTGATCGTCAATCACTCGAACGAAAACGGCATCTACGACAATCACATCGCCGAATACATCGCGCTGGTTTCTCTTTTGCACAACCGCCAGATCGCTCAGTATTTTATCGACAAGCATTACATCGAAACGCAATACAACGAGATGTTCGGTCCCATTCGTATCGCCTGGCTGGCCGCCATTCTTTCCCTGGCCGATGAAATGGATATGTCGTATTTTCGCACGCTGCCGACGTTCCTTTCCTCGCCTACGGCGAACAACAACCGGTTGAAAGCCGCGCTTCGTCGCGGCATCACCGGCTGCTCGATTCAACGCGAGGCGCACATGATCGTCATTCATCCCTCGGCGGAATTCGTACAGCAGGAATTACGGGCCAAACCGGCACGGCCGAAAAACCTGGCCGGTCGGTTCGTTAGCGATGTGCGCAACAAAAAAGAATTGATTCGCGTCTGGTGGCCGTATCTGAAACAGATGGATTTGGAGATTTTCGATTGTCGGGTGGCGTACAAGGGACATCTGTTGGGCCTGAACGACGGCAAGCTGCAAATTACCACCGAGCCTCATTTCACCGGATTCAAGATGAAGAACGTTTTCGACGCCATGTTCCGCTTGCGCTTCGGCGTGTTCGGCAAGTCGTTTTTCAACTGGAAAATGCTCAGCAATGAAAGCGGGATTCAGGATGTCGACCAATTGAAAATGATCGTCGGTCGTCTGGGGATGATCGCCAAATTATGGAACAACCCGGATTCATTGCAGGATTTTCCCCACAGCGTGTCGAACCAGATGGGAACGATCCGACGGATGAAAAACGAGTTTTTGAACGAAAACGCCTTGGCCAACTGTGCCATGAAAATCATTCCCATGGATGGCGAATGGACAATCAACATCCAATTCCAGTTTAAAAAAGGCGCCAAACAGAAAGATCTCAATCCGGAAGATATCAAGGAAAACTGCCGTACGGTGGTCAAAATATTTTTACCCCCGGAAAGCCGGGACTAGGGAACCGCCATGGGAAATCCGATCTTCATCGATACCGGAAATCAAAACCTGAATCGATTGATTGATGAATACTTTGAAAAGCAGGGGGCGCGCGGAATCCTCTTGCCTTCGAAAGACGAAGGCGATTGGTTCACGCGCGGCATTGCCGTGCTGGTCAAAGGTCCGGCGGGCCTGGGCAAATCCACGTTGGCTCTGGAAATCCTGTCCAATATGTTCATCCCGGAAAAAAAGGAGGCGGCGCAAAACAAGGGTGTGTGCGTGTATTACTCGCTGGAGCAGACCATTTCCGTCCTGGTGCAGAACGCCGGCAGTTTGTTACAGCGGGACAAACTCCAATTTCGGCCGTTGGAGGAAATCATTCTTTCGGCCCCGGACAGCAAGAGCGTTTATGACGAAAAATCGGCTCGGCGCAAATTTTTCAACGAATTGATCAAGTCGTCGAAACGGGAGCGAACGGTAATTTTCCCCCGCCTTTCGCCGCGGTTCATTATGGAAAGCGAACAGGGCGACGAAAACGTTTTCTGGCAACGTTACAAACAGATCGCGCGGATGATCGAGGAGTCGAGCCAGGAAGGAAACCGGATCCTGGCGCTGGCGTTGGACAATATCAACGTGTTCACCAACGATCCGCTCAACCGCGAGCAGGTCTACCGGTTGTTCAATCTGCTCGCCGGCAATATTCCGCTGAGCATTCTGCTGTGCGAGGAGGACAATCACTCGCCTACCGAACGAAATCATCTGGTGCCGGACGCGGAATTCCTGGCCGATATCATCATCGAGTTCGCCTGGGATGTGCGCAACGATTACAAAATCAAAACGATTCAATTGCAGAAAAACCGGTACCAACGTCATGTGTTGGGCCGGCATCCGTTCAAGATTCGCAAACCGCCGGAGCCGGAAAAGAAAGGCGGCAAACGCGAGCCGGCGGTCAATATTTATCTTTCCATGCACCACCAGATCATTCTGGCCAAACGACAACAAACCGAGGAGCAAAAGTCGTCGCGCCTCATTTCCTTCGGTATTCAAGGGGTGGACGAGCTGATCGACGCCCAAAAAGCGAAAAGACAAAAGCGCAAGGAAGTATTCGATTATCGCAGTTGTCTGATCATCGACGGTGAACGCGGCACCCACAAATTCGCCATTGCGATCAATTATCTGTTCGCCGGGTTGCGCAACGGCGAGGACGCCCTGATCATCAACCTGGGCGGGGAAATCGATATGAATCGCCTGCCGCAGGAAGAGGACAGATTGATCGTTGAGCAGGTTCTCCATAAGAAAGTCGAGAAATATGTTATCAGCTCTTATAAAAATATAGTCGGCAAAAACCATATTCACATTCTGACGTTCGACCCGGGCTTCTTGCTGCCGGAAGAGTTTATGTTCTTCGTCGACCAGTTCATCAACAACCATCCAACAATCAAACGCGTGTTGTTCAACAGCACCGTTCATTTGCCTTTGCGTTTCCCGGCCTTGTACTCCGAGCAGATTTTTCTGCCGATGCTGATCAACTATTTGAAAAGCAAAAACATCGGCGCGCTGCTGATCTCCACCCGCAACAAAAGCGTGGATAACGATTTCCAGTTCGGACTCAACGCGATGGCCGATATCATCATCACGCTCGACCTGCTGGATCGGCACAAAAACAACATCCAAATTGCGCCGCAGGACGAATGGTTGCTGAAAGAGTTCGCTCCGCACGATTGGTTGACCGATCTCAAGCACAAGGCGATTGTGATTTCCGCCGACAACATCACCGGCAAAGTTTACGAAAAACGATGGAAGTTGGTGTTCATCAAAGAGCGGGGCGAACATCAAAATGTCATCAAATTGATCGACTTCTCCATCCAATGATCGGGGAGACAAACCGTCGGCCCGAACCTGTCCCCTCCGCGCCTTGCAATTATTAATTGCGATGGGAATAATCATCTCGAATGGATGGGGATAAAGGATGGGGGCATGAAGCGACTCAAGGAATTTTTAAAAATGGTTTTCTCGCCGGCAATCCGCTTGTGCCAATCGGTCGGCTCGTATTTCAATAACGATCAATATACCCAGTCACGCAAAATGATTGTGCCTTCGCGTCGCAAGACGTTTTTGAAGATCTCCATTGCCGCATTGTTCGGCCTACTGTTGGTCGTTGCCTTCGGTTACATTTTTTATCGCTATGCGCCAAGTAAAGATCACGCCGACGGCGTTTGGGCATTGATCTACAACAACGCTCCCTGGACGCTGCTCACGGCTTTGGCCACCGCGCCCGCACTGCTGCTCACCTGGTACTGGCGTACCTTTCACAAAGAAGCGGAACTACGCACCGCGCAGGAAGGACAGGTAACCGAACGCTTCATTAAAGCAGTGGAACTGCTCGGACAAAAAAGTCCTGCTATTAAATTAGGCGCAATTTACGCCCTCGAACGCATTGCCAAAGATTCCCGCGACGACCACTGGACGGTTATGGAAACACTGGCGGCGTTCATTCGGCAGAATGCGCCGTATGATCCGCCAAGGAATGAAGAAGGCGATATTGTGGAATACGATTGCCCGCCGGTAAGCGCAGAAATTCGTAATTGTATTCAAGCTGCGTTGACCGTTATCGGGCGGCGTCGGACGGATGTGGAGGAGAAGGATCGAATTGATCTGAAAAAAACCAACTTGCAAGGCATGCGAATTAAAGAAAATTTTGCGAGGGCGGATTTTAAAGAGGCAAATCTTAATAAAGCGGATTTATGGAAAGCCAACCTGCAATGGGCGAATTTGATTGAGGCCAACCTGCAAGGGGCGGTTTTGAGAGACGCCAACCTGCAAGGGGCAGGGTTATATAAAGCCAACCTGCAAGGGGCGTATTTGGATGTTGCCAACCTGCAAGGGGCGGATTTAGAGAACGCCAACCTGCAAGGGGCGAGACTGTTGGCTGCCAACCTGCAAGGGGCGGGTTTGATGGATGCCAACCTGCAAGGATTGTATTTGGGAAGAGCCAAACTGCTAGGGGCGAAATACAATAAAAAAACAACAATTTTCCCTAGTAAATTCGATCCCGAAAAAAATGGAATGATCTTGGTTAATGATTGGGGCGTCCCCATCCCCGAAACACCAAAACCCGAAACGTCCGCCCCCGAATCGGCTGACGAAGAGGCCAGCGCCCTGGCGCCGGATGAGGAGGGCGAGGAGTAGCCTTCGGCGGGCGCGGCCCCGGTTGGCCGATCCTGGGCAGGCACGGGGGCCTGCCCCTACCGGTAGGGGCAACCCCCTGTGGTTGCCCAAGGCCCAAACAAACGAAGGGATCCACTTTTTCGTCATGCCCGCGCAGGCGGGCATCCAGGACCAGCCGATGCTTTTCCTGACCTTATTCTAAAAGGAAGGCCGCACTTTGCGCGGCGGTAAAGGAATCCTGGAACCTCGGGTCGAGCCCGAGGATGACCAGGAATAATTCCTGGACCTGACATTGCTTTAATTAGGCGGAACCTCGGCCGGCGCTGACGCGCGCGAAATCAGGTGCTCATCGTCGCCGGATCCTCGGGTCGAGCCCGAGGATGACAAAGAAAAAATACCCACCTGCATACGCCTGCATAAAATGCGGAATATATGCGCGAAAAGCGTTATATTATGCGGGCGGAAAAAGACCTGGCCGAAATGCATACTCTGCTTGACAGCAAACCCTAAGCGGTTAGAATTTTGCTGCTTCGGCGCGGCGGCATGCGCCGGGCAACTGGAAGAATAACGGTACGACACCGCAGGAAACTTCAGCGCAAAGGAGCGAATCCATGTCAGTCAGAAAGGTCGTCATCGCCGGGGCCGGGGGCCGCGATTTCCACAACTTCAATCTCAATTTCCGCGACAACGAAAACGTGCGCGTGATCGCCTTCACCGCCACGCAGATCCCGCACATCGACGACCGCCGCTACCCGCCGGAGTTGGCCGGCCCGCTGTATCCCGAGGGCATTCCGATCGTGCCGGAAGAAGACATGCCGCGCCTGATCGAGCAGGAAGGCGCCGAGGAAGTCATCCTCGCCTACAGCGACCTGAGCCACCAGTACGTGATGGAGCTGGCCGCCGCGATCAACGCGCTGGGCGCCGACTTCACGCTGATGGGCGCCAACAAAACGATGCTCAAATCCAACAAGCCGGTCGTGTCGATCTGCGCGGTGCGCACCGGTTGCGGCAAAAGCCAGACCACGCGCCGGGTGGTCAAGCTGCTGCAGGCCGCGGGCAAGAAGGTCGTGGCGATCCGCCATCCGATGCCCTACGGCAACCTGGTCAAGCAGAAGGTGCAGCGCTTCGCCGAGCTGGCCGACCTGGACAAGCACGAGTGCACGATCGAGGAGCGCGAGGAATACGAGCCGCACATCGTCAACGACATCGTCGTGTACGCGGGCGTCGATTACGGCGCCATTCTGGAGCAGGCCGAGCGGGAAGCCGACGTGATCATCTGGGACGGCGGCAACAACGACACGCCGTTTTACGCGCCCGATCTGGAGATCACCGTGGCCGATCCGTTGCGGCCGGACCACGAACGGACCTACTATCCGGGGTTAACCAACATAATGCGCGCCGACGCGGTGATCATCAACAAGGTCGTTTCCGCCGACGGCGAGTGCATCGAGATGGTGCGTGAGAACGTGCAGCACTTCAATCCGCGGGCGACGATCATCGAGGCGGCCAGCCCGCTGTTCATCGAAAACGGCATCGACCTGCGCGGCAAGAAAGTGCTGTGCATCGAAGACGGCCCGACGGTGACCCACGGCGGCATGATGTTCGGCGTGGCGATGCTCGCGGCGCAGCGTTTCGGCGCCGAGCCGGTCGATCCGCGCCCCTATCTGCAGGGCGAGTATGTTGACGTTTTCGAAAAATACCAGCACATTGAAGACCTGCTGCCGGCGATGGGCTACGGCGAGCAGCAGATTCGCGATTTGCAGGCGACCGTCGACGCGGTCGAGTGCGACGCGGTGATCATCGGCACGCCGATCGACTTGCGGCGGCTGGTGGACTTCAAAGACAAGCCGACGGTGCGCGTCACCTACGAACTGCAGGAAATCGGCAAGCCCGACCTGGCCGATGTGCTGCGCGGGAAAGGATTCATTTGATGCGAAAAACGGCCTGGTTGCTCGCGGCGTTGCTCGGCCTGGCCCTGACGGCGCAGGCGGCCACCGTGCAGCAACTGCCGTTTCAGGCGCTGATTCAACAGGCCGAGCGCATCGTGCAGATCAAGGTGACCTCGCTGGAAACCGAAGTCATCGACGGCCGCGCCTTCACGCTGGCCAAATGCCGGATCCTGACGACCTTCAAAGGCAAACACGAATCGCAGATTTCGCTGCGCCTGCCCGGCGGCAAGGTCGGCGCGTTCACGATGATCGCGCCGGGCTCGCCCACGTTGCAGTTGCGCGAAAACGAGGAGATGGTCGCCTTTCTGGCCAAGGATGAAAATCCGCAGGCCAAAGCCGTCGCCTGGCAGCCGCTGGGCCTGGGCCAGGGTCTGTTTCTGCGCATGCAAAAGGGCGAGAAACATTATGCGATCCCGCGCATGGAAAACGGTCCGCAGCATTTCGCCGATTGCGACATGCCCGGCGACGATTGCCTGCGCGCCGGGACGGTCTGGGGATTGGAATGGAACGAGTTCATCGCCCAAATCAAAGCCGGAGTCGCCTCATTACAAGCGCAATGATCCGTCTGGGCGCGGCGCTCGTCCTGGTGCTGGCCGCCGTGACGAACGCCGGTGCTTTCGCCTTCACCGATTGCGGTGGGGTGGAATGCTCGTGGCCGAGCCTGCCGGTTGCCTATTACATCTGGGAGCCGCTGGGCGTGGACGGCGATGAGGAAGCGATCCTCGCGGAGATTCAAGCTTCCTTCAACCGCTGGGCGCACGATCGTCAGACCTTCTGCAAACCGCTGGACTTCAAGTACAACGGGCGCATCGACTCGGGCCAGCGCGCGGCCAACGACGGGCGCAACATCGTCTTTTTCGAAACCGACTACTGGCCCTACGGCGCGCAGGCGCTGGCGGTGACCAGTTGCTGGTATGACCAGACCGGCACGTTCGTCGACTGCGACATCGCGATCAACGCGGTCAATTTCTCCTGGACGGTCGACGGCGCGGGCAGCTCGTTCAGCCTGCGCGAAACGTTGACCCACGAGGTCGGCCACTTCTGGGGCCTGGATCATTCCAGCAATTCGGTGGCGACGATGTACGCGTACTACAAACCGCAAATCGCCGCCGACGACCTGGACGAGGACGATATCCGCGCCGCCGCGCAGCGCTTCTGCGACGGCATGCCGCCGGCCGACGACGCCGAGGAACAAAACGACACCGCGCAACTGGCGCGCGTGCTCGACAATCGTTTCGACCTGACCGGCCTGCGCCTGTACGACGACGATTGGTGGCAGTTCACGCTGGCGGCGGGCATGCGCGTGAAAACGACGGTCGCCGACGACAATCCCGACCGCTTCAAGCGGCTGGAACTCTACGACGAAAACGGCGTTCTGTTGGGCGCCGAGCGCTGCGACGGCGATTGCGCGCAGGCGCTGGGCGAGGCGGGCGACGAGCGCATCGTGATCCTGCGCGTGACCGGCGAGTTCGACGAGCACGCGGTGCAGCCGGAGGCGTACGACTTGCTGATCGAGCAAGTCGCGCCGGGCGACGAGGGCGAACTGAGTGACGATGACGAAACGACCGGCGGCGACGACGATGACGACGACGGTTGCGGGTGCGTGGTCGGCGGCGAGGGCGGCGACGCGGCGCTCGTCTGGCTGCTGCTGACGTTGGCGACGGCCTTCCTGCTGCTTCGGAAAAAAGCGACGAGATAAGGAGTTCGGCGATGGATATTTATCGCAGCGATCGCGAGATGGTGTTGGTGGCTCTGGGCGGCAACGCGTTGGTGCGCGCCGGCGATTCGCCGGACATCGAAACGCAGGAGAAGAACGCCGAGTGGATCGTCACCCGGCTCATCACGCTGGTCAAACGCGATTTCAATCTGGTCGTCACGCACGGCAACGGTCCGCAGGTCGGCAACCAACTGCTGCGCAACGAATGCTCGTTGAAGTTCCTGCCGCGCATGCCGCTGGATCTGCTCGTCGCCGAAACCGAAGGCTCGATGGGCTACCTGCTGCAGCAGGCGTTTCTCAACCGGCTGCGCCAGGAACAGTTGAACCGCTACGTGGTGACCGTCATCACGCAGGTGCTGGTCGACCCGAACGATCCGGCCTTCGCGCGTCCGTCCAAGCCGATCGGCATGTACTACCAGCCCGGGCAGGCCGAGGAACTGCGCCGCGATTACAACTGGGAAATGAAGCAGGACGGCGACCGCGGCTTCCGGCGCCTGGTGCCCAGTCCGCGTCCGCTGAAGATCGTGCAGCGGCACATGATCCGCCACAGCGCGCAGGAGGGCAACATCGTCATCGCCGGCGGCGGGGGCGGCGTGCCGATCAAGGTCGACGAAAACGGGCGCTACGAGGGCGTGGAAGCGGTGATCGACAAGGACCTGACCAGCTCGATGCTCGCCGCGGAAATCCACGCCGACACGCTGGTCATCCTGATGGAACAGCCGCAGGTGTTCGTCAATTTCGGCAAACCCAACCAGCGGCCGCTGGAAAAGGTGACGCTCTCGCAGATCACCGACCACCTCGCCGAGGGGCATTTCCCGCCGGGGTCGATCGGGCCGAAGGTCGAAGCGGCGATTCAGTTCGTGCAGCGCGGCGGCCGGCGGGCGATCATCACCAGCGCCGACCACCTCGACGACGCGCTCGACGGCAAGGGCGGCACGACCATCGCCAGCTAGAAAAATTAAAGTAAATATATTATTTAGATGAGGCTGGAGGCGCGGCCAACGCGGCGTCGAGCCTGGCGTTCAGGCGTTCCACGGTCGTCCACGATTTGCTCATCCGTTCGTACTCGTCGCTCGCGCCGGTCAGCAGAGACAGGATGGCGTGGTAGCGTTTGAGCAGCGCCTTGTCGAGTTGGCGCAGCAGCCCGTGCGCGGTGGGGAAGAGGGGATCGACGCCCGGCCCGTCCAGCACCGTGCCGCGTTTGCGCTCAAGGTACAACCGCAGCCAGCGCGCCGCCTCTTTGGCGTTCTTCTTTTTTTCCATGTCGCGCAGTTGTTCCTCGGCCAGACGCAGCGCGCGCCGCGCCTCGGTCAGCGCCTCGCGATGATCGGCCAGCAGCTTGTCGGCCTGCTCCGGCGAGCCCAGCCGCGCCGCGGTCGCCGCTTGCGCTTCCCAACTGTTTTCCCGCGTGGTCACCTGCACCGCCGGATCGATCACCTCCGGGGCCGTCGCGCTCAATGCGCCGGGATCGTTGAAGCGCGGGGAGAGAATCACGTCGACGTCGTAGGGCAGCGTTTCGTACAAACCCAGATCGAGGCGATACGCGCCGTTGCGCACCTCGGCCGGCGCGGCCTGCTCAACCTGTGCGCCCGCCGCCGCGCCGCCGCGCGCATGCACCAACAGCCGCGTACCGTCCGGCGCGTTGCAGCGCCCGCTCACGATCAGCGAGCCGGCGGGTCCGGCCTGGGCCGTGACGGTCAATTCCAGCGGCGTCGGCTCCTTCGCGCAGGCGACGACCGACACGAGGGCGAACAGGCACAGCAGTAAGATCGCGCGGTTCATCCGTCTCCCGGAAAAGCGGTTGTCCATGGAGCGGATATCCTAGCCGAACAATAAGTTGTTTGTCCAACGAAAGCGGCTAAAACGCGCCGGCGAGGCGGGCCTCCAGTTGCGCCAGGGGTATCGCGTCGGTCACCGACGCGGCGATGCGCCCGTTTTTGAACAGCGCCAGGAAGGGAATCGAACGCACGTTGTACGGCGCGGCGGTGTGCGGATAATGCTCGGTGTTGAGCTTGACGACCTTGACGCGCCCGGCGTGTTTGGCGGCGAATTGCTCGAGCACCGGGGCCATCATCTTGCACGGCCCGCACCAGTCGGCCCAGAAATCGACGAGCACCGGCAGTTCGGCCTGCAGCACGTCGGCGGTGAACAGCTTGTCGGTGGTGTCGATCGGCCGTTGCGGCGCGACCAGCTCGGCGTGGCACTTGCCGCAACGGGCCTGGCCTTGGTTGATCTTCTCCAGCGGCGCGCGATTGGGCGCTCCGCACCGCGGGCAGCGAACGGTCTCCGGCATCTCGCCCTCCTTATTTTTATCGGTGAAAAGTTAATCACGTTCGGAAGAAGGGCAAGATTGTCGACCAAGTCATCCGTGATTTTGTCGGCCAACGGTCGACGAAAAGCGCCCAAACCGACAAAAAGTGTAACCCATGTCCTGATAATTTACTGTTACCTATGTGGTGATCTTGACATTTGTTAGCCCTCATCCCCGACCCTTCTCCCACGGGGAGAAGGGAGACCGTTTTTGCCGGATTTTACCCTCTCCCAATTGGGAGAGGGTCGGGCGTTAGCCCGGAGTGAGGGATTGTCTTCCTGCCTTCCGAATTGGGACGCCCGGAGCCGACGGTTATGGAAAGCACACCTTTGGCTTCGCCAAAAGTGTGGCACACAGGCGGAGCCAGGTATAAGTGATGAGCGCCAAGTGATAAATAAATAGTATTATATCAATTTATAACCGATTTCGGCGCCTTTTTTCCGGTGGCACTGATACATGAGCGAGCGGCGCGAGCGAGTTTATCAGTGTTTTGTTCAAACACCGATAAGCCTCACTTTGTTCGGCGTATCAGTGCCACCGAGGTGTTATTTACAGAGGCGGATAGTCAACATCACCTGCGCAAGAAGGGCAAGATGTCAAACCGGACGATGATCCTACTGCGCCGCTTCCTTTTTCAGGCGGAGGATCTTGCGGTACAGGCGCTCGTACTTGCCGGCGGCCGCTTCCCACGAATGATCCATCGCGAAGGCATTGGTCGTCAGTTTCTTCCAGCGCTGGGGATCCTCGAAGAGATCGGCGGCGTCGGCCAGCACCTTGAGCAGCGCTTCGGGGTTGGGATCGGTGAACTTGAAGCCGTTCGCGTTACGCTTGCCCTTGGCCCAGCCGCTGACCGTGTCGTCCAGCCCGCCGGTGGCGCGCACGACCGGGATCGTCCCGTATTTGTGCGCGTACATCTGCGAGAGCCCGCACGGTTCGTAGATCGAGGGCAGCAGCAGCAGGTCGGCCCCGGCGGTGATTTTATGCGCCAGCCCCTCGTCGAAGCCGACGCGCACGCCCACCTGTTCGGGGAAACGCGCGGCCAGATCGCGCAGCGCGCCTTCGTACTTCTTTTCACCCGTGCCCACGAACACCAGGATAAAGCCGTGCGCGACCAGGTCGTCCGCGACGGCCATGATCAGCTCCAGACCCTTTTGTTCGATGAGCCGGCCGACGAATCCCAGCAGCGGCTTTTTCGCCCAGTGGGCGGGCAGGTTGAAGCGCTTGAGCAAGTCGGCTTTGCACGCCGTTTTGCCCTTGGGCTTATCGGCGGTGAAATTGGCCGCCAGGTATTTGTCGGCGCCCGGGCTCCATTCGCCGCCGTCCACGCCGTGGGTGATGCCGATCAGCCGATCGCTGCGCGCCACGAGCACATCGTCGAGGCCGAAACCCAGTTCCGGGGTTTGAATTTCCTTGGCGTAGCGCACCGAGACGGTCGAGATGAAATCGGCGTGCTTGAGCGCGCCCTTGAGCAGGCTCCACTGGCCGTAAAATTCCAGCTCGTGCACGTTGAACGCGTCGGGCAGGTCGAACCACTTGCCCGCCTCGGCCGGGAACAGCCCCTGGTAGCCGAGGTTGTGGATGGTAAACAGCGTGCCGGGCTTGCTCAGCAGCGGATCGTCGCCGGTCTGTTTGCGCAGGTAGGAGACGACCAACGCGGTCTGCCAGTCGTGGGCGTGCACGATGTCGTATTTGAGCTTCGCCTCGCGGATCATCGCCACGACGGCCTTGGCGAAAAACGAGAAGCGCTCGGCGTTGTCCGGGTAATCCTTGCCCGACAGCGGATCGGTGTACAGGCCGTCGCGGTGGAAATAATCCGGCTGATCGACCAGCAGCGCGCGCCAGGGCTTGCCGACGTCGGCGGCGACGACCTTGCCGTTCACCGTGGCGTCGCCGTGCTTGATGGCAAGATTTTCCAGCAAAACCGACTGCTTGGCGTCGGTCAGATCGATCGATTTATACCAGGGCAGCGCGACGTCGACCTGGTGGCCCATCCCGGCCAGATACGTAGGCAGCGCGCCGCATACGTCGGCGAGTCCGCCGGTTTTGGCCAACGGAGTCACTTCGCTGCAAACAAATAGAATCCTTAGCTTATTTGCCATGATCAACCTCACAGCCTTGAAGGCATAGTTCCAATGGGAGATGACTGCATAGTAATCATCTTCGGCTGTCTCGCCAATACTCTGAACGGGAAATTAATCTTCTTTGAATTTGATCAGACCCAGTTGCAGCAGGCTGTAAATCATCTGCATCGCGTGCGAGGAATCAAGCAACGTGCGGTCGAGAATCTCGCCCAGCGTCTTGCGGCCGTCGATCATCGCCACCAGGGCGCTCTCGCGCGGATCGCCGAACATGCCGGTCAAATCGACGCCGGCCCGCGCGCGCATCAAGGGGAACGAGCGATACTTGCGCAATTCCGTATCGATGCGGTCGGCGGCGATCGACTCGCGGATGCTGCGCACGACCAGTTTGGTGATGTCCACGGTGATCGGCAGCGCGTCGGCGGTCGACAGTTGTTCCTCTTCGAAGTGGTAGGAACCTTCCTGCCAGGTGAAGAGCGCGACGAGCTTCTGCTCGATCTGCGCGATGAGCGCCTCGAACAGCTCATGCGGGGAGATGAGGCGTTTCGCCAGCAGCGTTTCGCCCAACGGCCGGCCGGTTTCGTTCGCGGCGGCCAGCGCCTGATCGCGTTCGAGTTCGGTGATTTTCCCCTCGCGGATCAGCATGTTGCCCAACGTGTTGGGGCCGATGCGGTTCGAGTGGATCTTCACCGGCATGCCCTCGGCGATCGATATCGTCTCTTCCTGGTTGCCCTGGGCCAGCGTCAGCGTGCCGGTCACGCGGTTGGAATACAGATAATACAGAAAACGAACCAGCGGCACCTGCGCCAGATCGCCGTCGTTTTTGAATTCCTCGTGCGCTTTGCCGCTGCCTTCGATCTCGTCTTCGGCGTCCAGCGGCGTCTGCACCTGGCCGGCTTCGCTGCGCGCGCGCTGCACGACCGCTTCGTCCAGGCGGAAGAACAGGTCGCCGCCCTTGAAGCGCACCAGGCCGAACAGCAAAAACAGGTAGAGCACCTGGAACGTGCGGGCAAAATTCAGGTCCGCGTCGGCAATCAGCTCGCCCAGCGTGCGCCGGCCGTCGACGAGGTTGAGGATGCGCCACTCGTGCTTGGTCAGGTTCAGATCGTCGGGCTTGAGCGTGGTCGCGTCGGTCCGCTCGACGACCGCGTCCTTGTTCAGGAACAAGCGTTCTTCGAGCTTGGCCATGTCGTAATGACGCACGATGCCCGCGATGATGATCGAGAGCATGCTCTGCTCGATTTTCAGGGCGTTGGTGAAATCCAGTTCGCCCTCGCGAAAGTCGAACACGCCCTCCTTCCAGCGGAAGGCGGAATTGAGCTTGCGCTTGGCCTGCGTGCGCAACACGCTGTTGAGTTCGTGCAGCGCCAGATTGCCCTCGGCGAGCAGTACTTCGCCGAGCATCCGGTTTTCCTTTTCGGCCTTGGTCAGCGAGACGTCGACGGTCGCGCGATCGACGAGGCCGCGGGCAATCAACAATTGGCCCAGCGAATCGTCGGGGATGAAATTGGAGCGAATGGCCACCGGGATGCCGTCGCGGAGGATGATTTCCCGCTGTTCCTCGAGCGATTTGACCACCAGCGTGCCGTTGGCGCGCGCCTGGTAGTAGTTGAGCAGCAACTCGGGCAGCAACACCGGGCCGAGCTGGCCGGATTTGAGCGGCTCATGTGAGAACGGCGCCGGTGCGGGCCGGCGGGGGTGGTTTTTCTTTTCCTCGTGACGCCGCGGAGCGACGCGTTCGGATTCGGGCCGGGTCGGCTGCGATGGACGCGTAGCGCGTTCGGCGCCGATGATCACGTCCTCCGAGGGCTTCTTGCGCGGCGGCGGCGTGATGAAATCGTCGTCGGGCACCGCTTCCCATCCCGGTTTGGCCTTGGCGGACGGCGCCGGGCGCGGGGGCGGCGTGGCGGCCGCTTTGCGGTCTTTGGTTCCGGGTTCCACGCCGAGCAGGTCGGCGACGGACTCGAACAACACCGGCGGATCGATGGGCATTTCGAAGTACTGGTCGACCAGGAATTTGGTGCGCGCCTCCATGCTGAATTTGGCGGAGCGCTTGAAGGTCGAGATGACCATGATTTTCACCGATTTCATGGTCGGTTCGGCCTTGAGCCGTTTGCACAACTCCAGGCCGTTGCCGTCGGGCAGCAGCACGTCAAGCAGCAGCAGATCCGGATTTTTGCCTTGCAGTTGGGCGAGCAGCGCGCGGCTGGAGCCGAAGCGCATGACCTGGTAATCCTGCGAAACCAGCAACGCCTCCATGTCGGTGGCGATGTCCTGATCGTGCAAGGCAATGAAAATCCGTTTCGGTTCGCTCATAGTATCTTCCCAAAGATCGATTTTTTCTTGGTCGGCGTCTCTTTGACCCGTTGTTCGGCGTAGCGCACTTCCCGCCGCAAGTCGGGATTCTGCGGATCGAGTTCAAAGGCTTTTTTCAGATATTTGAGCGCCAGTTCGTCGTCGCCCTCCTTGGCTTTTATCCGGCCGATGATCGCCAGGGCGTCGGCGTTTTTCTTGTCCACCGCCAACACCTGTTTGGCGGCATCCTCCACGTCGGCCCACTTGTAAATCGGCTCGGCGACGAACTTGTATAGCGCCTCGGCCAGCTTTATCCGGTATTCGACACTTTGCGGAAAGTCCTTGACCATTTGTTTGAAATGGTGCACCGCCTTGCCGTACTCGCGGTTCTCCATCGCGACCAGGCCTTTTTGCAACTGGATACGCTCGTCGGGCGTGCCCACGACCGCCTCGTCCTCGTGCTCCGGAACACTCTCGCGGCGCCGGTGCGGATCGAGCAGGGCGGTGCGCGCCTCTTCGAGCCGGCGGACGATGCGCGTGGCCTGACGCTTGATGCGCGGCGGCGTGCGCGGCGGCAGCGCGTCGGGATTGAAAAACTCCATGCGCTCGGCGAAGGCCGTTTCAATGCGCTCGGCGTCGGCGTCCGGTTCCACGCCCAGGATTTCGGGCAGCGACATTTCGTCGACGCGCACGGCGAATTCCTTGATCTGACTGAACAGGCTTTCGTGGCGCGGATCGGTCAGCGGCTGCTCGCCGTCGGGCGTGACCGAACCGCCGTAGGGCGAAAGCTCCGGCTGGTCGGCGACGCCGGCCACGCGCAACGCGCTCAGGGCGATCAGCGCGCCCAACAGGCGCAACGAGTCGATCAGGCCCAGTGACGAATCGCCGACGAGGTCGCTTATTTTCCGGCGGCCGTTGGCCTGGCGAAGCATGACCGTTTCGTCCTCGGACAAAAACGGTTTGACGGCGGCGACGGCGCGGTCTTCGCCGAGGAAGACGAACTTGGCGCGGTCGCGCTCATAGGCGCTTTCGAGCAATCCGGCGTCCAGGTAGCGGCGGTAGCCTTCGAGCACGGTTTCGGTGATGTCGACCTCGAAGGTCGGCGCGTTTTCGGGATAGCGCTTGTCGGCCTTGAGGCGGTAATCGCCGTCGGGCCAGGCGAAGCAGCGGGCGATTTTCCGCCGCGTTTGTGCGACGAGGTGGAAAAAGAGCTGGTCGTTGGTCAGGTAACCGCGCTGCACGACGATCGTGCCGAAGCGCCGGCCGGTTTCGGCCAGCTCGACCATCGCGTCGCGGTATTGCTGATCGGTCAGCGCCTCGTCCTCGACCAGCATGCGCCCCAGCGTTTCGTTGTCGATGTTCGATTGCACGAAGACCGGCCGCCCTTCGACGAAGAAGATGTTCTTGGCCTCCGCTTCACGGCGCACGATCAGCGAACCGTCGAATTTTTCGCGCTTGAGTTTGTCGAGCAGCGCGGCGAACTGCATGCTGTCGAATTTTCCCTCGTCGCCCGTTTCCGTGGCGACCGCGGGTTCGGGCGCGGGTTCGACCGCCGGTTTAGGCGGCGGCGAGGGCGGCACGAAGTCGCTGACCGCGCGCGGCTTGGGCGCCGGCTCGGGCGGTGGCGGGGCGATCTTTTCATGGATGCGCGGCGTGCCCAGCGGTTCGCCGATCAGCTTGTTGATCGTATTGACCAGATTGACCATCGGGAACGGGCGCGAGAAATAGGCGTCGGCCTGGTAACGGTTGAGCGCGTCGTACTCCATCGCCCGGCTCTTGTAGACCTTGCTGACCACGATGACCTTCACGTGCCACGGCTCGCCCTGCTCCTTGACGATCTTGCAGACCTTCAAGCCGTTCATGCCCGACAGCAGCACCTCGACGATCACCAGGTCGTGATGGCGCTCGCTAAACACGCGCAGGCCGTCGTTCGAATTGGCCGCGCCGTCGACCTCGTAGCCCATCTTGCCCAACAGCGCGGCGGTTTCAGTCCGCTCGATCTCGTCGGGCTCGATCAGCAATATCGTCTGCGCCTTGGCCAATTAACCGACCTCCAGTTTTTTCAACTCCTGTTCGGCGTTTTCGTTTTCCGGATTGTATTGCAGCGCCTTCTGGAAATATTCGCGCGCGCGGTCCTTGCGGCCGACGCGGTGTTCGAGCATGCCCAGGAAGGTGTAGCCCTGGTCGAGGCCGGGGTTGATCGACACCGCTTTTTCCAGCAGGTCGCGCCCCTGGGTGAGGTGCGTGGCGTCCTGCGGATTCTGCATGAAGGTCGCCCAACCCAGGTAGGCGAAGTACTCCGCCTCTTTCGGGTTTAGCTCCAGCGCCTTGGTGAACAGCTCGGCCGCGCGCTCGAATTGCTCGTCGTGCAGCAGATCCTCGCCCTGCTGGAACAGCAGCTCGCTCTTGACCGCGTTGGCCATCGAAACGGTGACCTCGCTGGCTTCCTTGAGCGTCTCGTCGTCGCCGCCGTCCTCGAACTTCTCGAGATCGACCTGCGTGTCGTCCAGATCGCCGACGGCCAGGTCGCCCTGCACGTCCCACTCGATGTCCGGACCGACCAGCGATTCCTCTTCGGGCAGGGCCACGCTGACGTACTTTTCCTCTTCCGCCTCGATGTCCAGTTCCAGATCGAGCTTGGCCTTTTGCTGCGCCTCGTCGGTGATGCGCTCGGTGGTCACGCGCTTGTCGAGCGACGCATCGTATTCCTTGCGCTTCTCGGCGTTCATCAGCGTTTCGTAGGCCGTGGTCAGCGAGCGGAAGATGCCGTCGCTCTTGGCTTTGAGCACTTCGTTGACGTCGTTGTACAGATCGTACGGATGATACTTGCGCGTCAGCGTGTGATACGAGCGCTTGATGTCCTCGATGGAGGCGTCGGGCTGCAGGCCGAACACCTCGTAGAAGTTGAGCCGGTCGATGTCCTCGAAGAAGCGCGAGATGTCGCGACGGAAGGTCGTCATGCGGTCAGCCTGTACGCCTTCTTTGTCTTCGGCCAGCCGGCGCCAGGTCTCGCGGCGCTCGCGCCGTTCGGCGGTGTAGACCGCGTGCGACTTCTCGCTGCGGCTGCTGAAGCCCGGGTCGCCCACGAAGCGGATCACCTCGATCAGCAGCAGGAAGTACAGAATCTGGAACGTCTCCGAGAGGCTCAGGTTGCTGCGGGCGATGATCTTGCCCACCGTCCGGTCGCCGTCGATGAGCTTGATGAACTTGGCTTCGTGCGGCTTGAACTGCATCTCGCCGCGATCGAGCATCGACTCGGGCACGCGCACCAGCCGCTGGTTTTTGTACTCGTTGAAGTACTTCTCCAACCGCGACAGCGTGTAGAAGCGCTTGATGCCCTCGAAGATCACCGACATCGACTGAATGTTGAGCTGCATGCTCTGGTCGATGTCGTATTTGCCGGGGCGGAACTCGTACTCGCCTTCCTCCCAGGCGAAGATGCGCAGAATCTTCTCGCGGATCTGCGCTTCGAGCGCCTCGTACAACTGGTGCGGCGAAATCACGCCCATCTCCAGCAGCACGTTGCCCTGTTGCTTGCCGGTGGCCAGCATGCGCTCGAGCGAGGAGTTGTACGATTCGACGGTGATCATGCCCTTGGCCACCATGAAGCGGCCCAGCGATTCGTTCGAGAGGTTCGAGGTGACGAACACCGGGTTGCCCTGGCGCAGATAGATCACCTTGCTGATGTGCTCGTGCATCACGCGCAACGCGCCGGTGCGGTGGAACTTGTGCAAGAAGTACAGCAGCTTGGGGAAGGGCGTTTCGCTCAGGTTGCCCGCGGCGCTCAAGCGGCGCTTGGGCTCTTCGAGCACCGGCCTTTCGATTTGTTCGGCCGTCGTTTCGGGAACCGCTTCGGCGATGATCTCGGCTTCGGCGACCGCCTCGGCGACGGCCTCGGCCATCGCGGGCACCGGTTTGTAGGCGGCCGCCTCCGGCGCGCCCGTCTCCTCTTGCAGCTTTTGCAGCACCTTTTCCAGTTCGGCGACGTTCACCGGCTTTTCGCTGTAAGCGTCGACGCCGACCTTGGTGCGCGATTCGTATTGTTTCTGGAATTGACGATAGACCTTGGACAGCAAAATGGTGCGGACGTTCTCTTCGCCGTCGAGCTTTTTGATCGCCTGACAGACCTTGATCCCGGTCATGCCGGGGATCAGCGCGTCCAGGATGATCAAGTCCGGCTTGAGTTCGGCAAAGGCGCGGATCACGTCGGGACCGCTTTTGACCCAGTGCACCTGGTAGCCTTTGCCGGTCAGGAAGTCGTTGAGGACTTCGAATTCGGCGTAGTTGCTTTCGCCGACCAGGACCGTTTTCATTCGTCCTCCGCCGGATCCCACAGCCGCTGGCAAACCGCCGCGGCCAGCAACGGGATCATGATTTCGTGATGTCCCACCAGGTTGATGCCTTTTCCTCCGTCCGCCGTCGGCCGATGCACCACGTTGGTCAGCGGCCGGTACTGCCGGATGAAATCAAGATTGGCGGTCGTTAAATTGCGCAGGGGCACGCCCGCGTTGCGCACGGCCGAGACGGCCTTGAGAAACACCTCGGGCATGACCACCGCGCTGCCAATGTTTAAATATACACCGTCCTCCAGCCGTCCGACCAACGTGGTGAACGTCCGGAAGTCGCGCAGCAACGCCCGGCCGAGCTTCGCGCCGTCCAGCTCGGCGGCCATGTGCACGATGTCGGTGCCCAACGCGACGTGCGCGGTGACCGGCACGTTGTGATGATAGCACGCGGCCAGCACCGACTGATGACCGTGCGGCGGCTTGGCGAAAGCGATGTGCCGCGCGGCCGCCTCACCCAGCCCCAAATCCAGATCTTCGGCCGTCTCGACCATCGCCACGAAAGCCTCGGCCGTCTGTTTGCTCATGCCGAACGATCCCTGGCCCAGCACCGCGCCCACGTCCTCGCTGGTGAAGCCGGCCGCGGCGATCTCGAAATCGTGAATGATGAACGCGCCGTTGATGCTCACCGCCGTGACGATGTCCCGCGCGATCAGATCGGCGATGATCGGCCCCAGGCCGACCTTCACCGTGTGTGCGCCCATCGCCAGGTGCACCGCCCGCTGGCCGCCGCGCGCCGCGACGATCGCCTCGACCAGCTCGCGCAGATCCTGCCCGGCCAGGATGCGGGGCAGGCGGTCGAACCAGTCGGCGAACGACGAGCCGCCGCCGGAGGGCTTGCCGAAGTCGGCCGTGGTCACTTTGCCGCCGCGCGCGGCGAGATCCTCGCGCGTCAGTTGTGAAAAGTCGAAGGGCGGCACGCGGTCGCTCACATTTCCTCCGTCAACGTTTGCTCCACCAGGTCGACCCATAAATGGCCGACCGCCTCGTGCACCTGCTGAATCACCGGCGTGTGGTCCGACGGGGCCAGCAGCAGGTGATCGCACCACGCGCGCATTTCGCCGCCGTCGCCGCCGGCGAAGCCGACGGTTACACAACCGCGTTCGCGCGCCGCGCGCAGGGCGCGCAGGATGTTTTCGCTGCGACCGCTGGTGCTGACGCCCACGGCCAGATCGCCGGGGCGAGCCAGGGCCTGTATTTGTCGCGCGAACAGATCGTCGAAGCCGCGATCGTTGCCCACGCTGGTCAGGATCGACGTATCGGTCGTCAAGGCGAGCGCCGCCAATGCCGGTCGCTCGGGCAGCAGATAGCGATTGACGAATTCGGCCGCCCAGTGCTGCGCGTCGGCCGCACTGCCCCCGTTGCCGAAAATGAGCACCTGGTTGCCGTGTCGCAGGGCCGCGACGGTGGCCGTCACCAGGTCGAACAGACCCGGATAGCCTGCCTCGCGATATTCCCCCATCGCCGCCTCGCTGCGGCGAAAAAACTCATCGGCCCACGCGTGTTTGTTCATCGACAACCATATAGTTACACGTCCGCTATCATGCCTTAATAGCAATTTTATTACGTTACCGTGAGGGAAGGTAAGTTGTCAAATGAAACCGATGGGTTAGCGTTCAAGCAGTCGCCCGATGGCGAAAGTGGCTCCCAAACGCAGAATTACCGGATGGGTCATCGTGACCTCATATTTACCATATGGATCTTCCAGATCGAAGGACGAATCGTTGAGCAGGTAGTCGGCCCGTAGTTCCACGCCGACCGCGCCGGTGCTCATCTGATGCAAATAGCCCAGGCCCGCGTTGAGCCGCCAATTAGGAAAACTGGCGTTGTCGGTGTTCGAATCGTCACCGGTTTCCGTGGCCAGCTTGGCCGATTCCCACACGTAGCCCGCGCCGGCCAGCGCGTAGATGCGATCCGCGCCGGACAGGAAATACCGCACGTAGTTGGTGGAAATCGACAGCGCGTTGAGCGCCAGCGTCGATTTGCCGGAATAGGTGTCGACGTTGTCGGCCACGTCCTGCTTCCATTCCATGGCCAGCACGTCGTAGCCGCCCTCGACCATCAGCGCGTTGTTGCCCCAGGCGGGGATCATGCTCACGTGCGCGGCAAAGCCCGGGAAAACGAAACGGTCGTTTTTGATTTTGTAGTCGAAGTTGTCGTCCGATGGCTCGGCCTCGGCGCTGAACGCGGGCATGTAGGCCAGCCCCAGCGACACCGACAGGAAGCCGGAGACATTCTGCCCCAGCGGCGTGTCGTTCATGTCCGGCCGCGAAACCACCTGCGCCGACGCCGCGCCCGCGCCCGCCGCGAGCAACAAAGCCGCCACCAACAAGATCCTCATTGCGCGCAAGGTTTACCCCCTCAAGCCGACGAAATCGGGCTTCGAATGTAGCCTCCCCGCGTCCGGGGGTCAAGGCAACAGATGGTATCGGTCGGTATCGGCGGGAATCCCCACCGCGGCACGGGAATCGCTTGCGTCTTGCCTTTTCATCGATTTTCGGGCATAGAAGGCAACCTTTTGTTATTCGTGGGTGTCGTTTGAACGGCGCGGCCCCTTGCCGTGACCGGCGCGGCGGCCTATGGTATGTTGATTATAGTATTGTTCATTGTGTGCGGCGGGTGAAAACAATGACGGACGAACCACAGGGCGATTTGATCGCCACGCTCGACGATCTCGTGCGATCGGTGCAGGCCATGCGCTCGCTTGGCCGGCGGCTGTCGGTGCGCGAAGAGAAGCTCGTCGCCCTGGCGCAGGCCCGCCCCAAACCGAGGATGCGCATCATGGAACAACCGCCCGCCGATGATCTCCGCCCGCGGGGCGACCACGCCGTCGACGCGCCCGAATCGCTCGAAGCGGTGCGCGCCGCGCTGGGCGATTGCCAACGGTGCAAGCTGGCCGGCGGCCGCAAACACATCGTGTTCGGCGAAGGCCATCCCCACGCCGAGTTGATGTTCATCGGTGAAGCGCCGGGGGCCGACGAAGATCGTCAGGGCCGGCCCTTCGTCGGGCGCGCCGGGCAGTTGCTGACCAAGATGATCGAGGCGATGGGCAAGACGCGCGAGGACGTATACATCGCCAATATTCTCAAGTGCCGGCCGCCGGACAACCGCGACCCGCAGCCCGACGAAGTGCAGGTGTGCGAGCCGTTTTTGCTGCAGCAGATCCGCGTCATCCGCCCGCGGGTGATCGTCGGCCTGGGGCGCATCGCGGTGCAGACGCTGCTCAAGGACACCACGCCCATCAGCCGCCTGCGCGGCCGCTGGCATTTGTACGCGGACATCCCGCTGATGCCGACCTTCCACCCGGCCTACCTGCTGCGCAACGCGGCGGGCAAAAAACCGGCGTGGGAGGATCTGCAACAGGTGATGGCCGAACTCGGCTGGCCGCTGCCGAACAAGAAAGGGTGAAGCCGTGCGCCACGCGCGAATCACGATTTATCTGTTGTTGCTGCTCATGGGCCTGGGCCTGTGGGCTTACGCGCAGGAGGAGCCGCCCGCCGCAACGCCCATCGTCCAGGTGATCACGATCAACGGGACGATCAATCCGGGCAGCGCCGAGTTCATCGTCGCCGCGATCGAAAAGGCCGAACGCGACGGCGCGGCCGCGCTGGCCATCGAGCTGGACACTCCCGGCGGCCTGGTCGATTCCACGCGCGACATCGTGCAGAAGATGCTCGCCGCCAACGTGCCGGTGATCGTCTACGTCACCCCCAAGGGCGCACACGCGGGCAGCGCCGGGGTGATGGTCACGCTCGCCGGACACATCGCGGCGATGGCCCCCTCGACCTCGATCGGCGCGGCCAGTCCGGTGTCGATGACCGGCGAAATGGACGAGACGATGAAGGCCAAGGCCTTCAACGACATCACCGCTTTCGTCGAAGGCATCGCCGAGGCGCGCGGGCGCAACGTCGAATGGGCGAAGAAGGCGGTCACCGAGGCCGATGCGGTCACCGCGACGCGCGCGGCCAAGCTCAACGTGGTCGACTTCGTCGCCGAGGATCTCGACGACGTGCTGACTCAGGCCGACGGCCGGCAGGTGAAGCTGGGCAACGGCACGACGGTCACGTTGGCGCTCAAAGGCGCGCGGCAGGCGCCGCAGCAAATGAGCCTCAAACACAAGATCATCTTCTACCTGGCCGATCCGAACCTGGTGTACTTTTTCATGATCATCGGCATGCTCGGCCTGTACGCCGAGTTTTCGCACCCGGGGCTGATCTTCCCCGGCGTGATCGGCGGCATCTGCATTCTGCTGTTTCTGGTCAGCACGCAGATTCTGCCGATCAACACGGTGGGGCTGATCCTGATCGCGGGCGGCCTGGTCCTGTTCATCCTGGAATTTAAATTCACCAGTTACGGTTTACTCACCTTGGGAGGGATCGCGCTGATGGTGCTGGGATCGCTCTTTTTGTTCGATGCGCCCGAGAAGGTGTATCAAACGCCGAGCTTCAAACTGCAGGTGTCCTGGGGATTGATCCTGCCCAGCGTGTTGGCGTTGGGCGGTTTCACGTTGTTCGTCGCCTACAAGGTGCTGCGGGCGCAGATCAGCAAAGGGCTGACCGGGCAGGAGGGCATCGTCGGCGAACTGGGCGTGGCGACCACCGACGTGCACCACGAAGGCAAGGTGCGCGTGCAGGGCATTTATTGGGACGCGTCGTCGGCACAGCCGATCGCGAGCGGCAGCCGGATCCGCGTGACGGCGACCGACGGATTGAAATTGAAAGTCGAGAAAATCGAGGAGGCTTAATATGGGAGGCAGCATGGTGGCAATGGGCGTGGCGATCGTCCTGGGCATCGCCGTATTGATCGTTCTTTCGGGCATTCGCGTTCTCAACGAATACGAACGGGGCGTCATTTTCCGGTTCGGCCGCATTTCGGCGACCAAGCAGCCGGGCATCCGCTGGATCATCCCCTTCGTCGACCGCATGGTGCGCATCAGCACGCGCATCATCGCCACCGACGTGCCGCCGCAGGACGTGATCACCAAAGACAACGTCTCGGTGAAGGTCAACGCGGTGATCTACTTCAAGGTGATGGACCCGATCAAGGCCGTCATCGAGGTGGAAAATTACCTGTACGCGACCTCGCAGTTCAGCCAGACCACGTTGCGCTCGGTGCTGGGCCAGAGCGACCTGGACGAACTGCTGGGCGAGCGCGAGAAGATCAACATGGAACTGCAGACGATCATCGACAAACACACCGATCCCTGGGGCGTGAAGGTCACCGCGGTCGAGGTCAAGCACGTCGATCTGCCGCAGGAAATGCAGCGCGCCATGGCCAAGCAGGCCGAGGCCGAGCGCGAACGCCGCGCCAAGATCATCAACGCCGACGGTGAATTCCAGGCGTCCGCCAAGCTGTCGGAAGCGGCCGACATCATCAGCCGCAACCCGGTCGCCTTGCAGTTGCGCTACCTGCAGACCCTGGCGGAAATCTCCACCGAGAACAACTCGACGACGATCTTCCCGATCCCCATCGACCTGTTCAAAATGTTCCTCGACAAGAAATCCGAAAGCTGAGTGAACGGCGATGGGCGACGCGGCGATGAAAAATCCGAATAACGGCGAATTGGAAGCCCTGCGCGCCGAAGTGGCCCGCCTGCGCGAGCGTGTCGAGAACCTGGAAAACGAAAAAGAGGAGCTGACCGAGCGTACGCTCGAACTGTTCAGCCTCTTCGAGTTGACCAGCGCTCTGACGACCAACGTGCGCTTCGACCAACTGTCTTCCGATTCGATGGACTGGATCGGCGACCTGCTGGGCATCGAACAATTCAGCATTCTGCTGCAGGATCCGACCGACAAACGTTTGTATATCCGCGCCGCGCTGGGCATTCCGCAGCAGGCGCGCGAACAATGCGTGATCACCCCGCCCGAGGGCGTGGCCGGTCACGTGTTTTCCACCGGCGAGGCGATGTACATCCCCGACGTGACCAACGAGCCGCGCTACCTGTATTACAAGGGGCTCAATCCGCAGGGCGGCAGCCTGCTGTCGGTGCCGCTGGTCGACGACGACCTGGTCGCCTTCGGCGTGCTCAACATCAGCAAGCCCGAGCCCAACGCCTTCTCCGATCGCGACCTGGCGTTGTTTGCGACCGTGGCGCTGCACGTGGGCAACCTGGTGCTCAATTACACGTCCTACCGGCGGATGCAGGAACTGTCGCTGACCGACGAGCTGACCCAGGCGGCCAACCGGCGCTCGTTTTTCGAGACGCTCGAACGCGAGCACGAGCGGCACCGGCGCTACGGCAAATGCTATTCGCTGCTGTTGATCGACATCGACTACTTCAAGCGCTACAACGACCGCCACGGCCATCTCGAGGGCGACCTGGCGCTGCGCCGCATGTCCGAGATCATTTGCGGTCGGCTGCGCAAGCCCGACTTTTTCGCCCGTTACGGCGGCGAGGAATTCGCGGTCATCGCCTCGCAAACCGATCGCGAGGAAGCGCGGACGCTGGCCGAGTCGTTGCGCAAAAAAGTCGAGCGCACGAAATTCAAACTGACCAACGGCCAACCGGCGTCGGAGCTGTCGATCACCATCGGCGTGGCGGCCTATCCCGACCACGGCGATCGCGCGATCGACGTGCTCGACCGGGCCGACAAGGCGCTGTACTTCGGCAAATCGCGCGGGCGCAACATCGTCTCGGTCGACGTCCCGCGTGAGGAACAGCCGGCCGCCGTTTCGCCGGAAGAAACCGTCTGACCGTACCGATGATGAAACTCGCCGACTTCGATTACGAGCTGCCGCCCCGTCTCATCGCGCAGCATCCGGCCGCGCGCCGCGACGACAGTCGGTTGCTGGTCGTGCCCGCCGCCGGCGATTTCAAGCACCGTCGTTTCCCCGACATCCTCGATCTGCTGCGCCCCGGCGACCTGCTGGTGCGCAACGTCACGCGCGTGTTTCCCGCGCGGCTGATCGGCAGGCGCGACAGCGGCGGACGCGTCGAGCTGCTGCTGTTGCGACCGCTGGCCGAACCGGGGGTTGTCTGGCAGACGATGGCCCGCCCGGCGCGGATGCTGCGCCCGGGCAAGCGTCTGCTGTTCGACGAACTGACCGCGACGGTCGAACGCAAGCTCGACGACGGCACGGTCGCGGTCGCCTTCGACGCGACGGACGGTGATTTTTTCGCGCGGCTGCAGCGCGTCGGGCGCATGCCGCTGCCGCCGTACATCGCCCGCAAGGACGACGAGGACCCGGCGGTGATCGCGCGGGACAAGCAACGCTACCAGACCGTCTATGCGCGCGAGACCGGCGCCGTGGCCGCGCCGACGGCCGGGCTGCATTTCACCGAGGAGCTGTTTGCCGCCGCGGTCGCGCGCGGGGTGGAGATCGCCGAGGTGACCTTGCACGTGGCCGCCGGCACCTTTCTGCCGGTGCGCGTGGAGAACCTCGCCGAGCATCGCATGCACTTCGAGTGGTATGAACTGCCGCCGGCGACCGCCGCGGCCGTCGCCGCCCGCCGCGAACGGGGCGGGCGGGTGATCGCCGTGGGCACGACCTCCGCGCGCGTACTGGAAACCTGCGGGCGCGCGGGCGGCCTGGTCGCGCCGGGGCGTGGCGAAACCGACCTGTTCATTTACCCGGGCTATCGCTGGCAGGTCGTCGACGCGCTGCTGACCAATTTTCATCTTCCGCGCTCGACGCTGCTTATGCTAGTGTGCGCCCTCGCCGGACACGAGCGCATGCTGGCCGCGTACCGCGAGGCCGTCGCGCGCGACTATCGTTTCTTCAGTTACGGAGACGCCTGCTGGATCGAGAAACCATGAGCAACCCGTTCGCCTTCGAATTGCTGGCCCGCGACGAGCGCACGAGCGCCCGGCGGGGACGGCTGCACACGCCGCACGGCACGGTGGAAACGCCGGTCTTCATGCCCGTGGGCACCGCCGGTTCGGTCAAGACGCTCGACAACCGCGACCTGGACGAGCTGGGCGCGCAGATCATCCTGGCCAACACCTATCATTTATATTTACGCCCCGGCCACGAAACGGTGCGGGCGCTCGGCGGCGTGCACGGTTTCGCCAATCGGCGCAAGCCGTACCTGACCGACTCGGGCGGCTTCCAGATTTTCTCGCTCTCCGAGCTGCGCAAGATCACCGAGGAGGGCGTGCGCTTCGCCAGCCACATCGACGGCAGTCGGCACCTGTTGTCGCCGGAACTGTCCATCGAGGTGCAGCAGGCGCTGGGCGCGGATATCATCATGGCCTTCGACGAGTGCATTCCCTATCCGGCCGAACGCGAGTACGTGCGCCAGTCGACCGACCGCACGTTGCGCTGGACCGAACGTTGCGTGCGCGCCAAAACCCGCGACGATCAGGCGTTGTTCGGCATCGTCCAGGGCGGCATGCACGAGGACCTGCGCGCGTATTCCGCCGAAAAAACCGTGGAGTTCGATCTGCCCGGTTACGCGATCGGCGGACTGAGCGTCGGTGAAAGCAAAGACCGGATGATGCGCATGGCCGCCTACACCGCGCCGCTTTTGCCCGAAGACCGGCCGCGTTACGTGATGGGCGTGGGCCACCCCGAGGACATCCTGCGGATGATCGCGATGGGCGTGGATATGTTCGACTGCGTCATGCCCACCCGCAACGCGCGCACCGGTTCGTTGTACACGCGCACCGGCCGGGTGAACATCCGCAACGCGCGCCACAAAACCGACGAAAGTCCGCTGGACGAAAAATGCGGCTGTTACACCTGCCGCAACCACAGCCGGGCCTACCTGCGCCATTTGTTCATGGCCGGCGAACCCACCGTCCTGCGGCTGCTGACGATTCACAATTTGACCTTTTATTTCGATATCTTGAACGGAGCGCGGGAGGCGATTGCAAACGGTACCTACTTTGACTATTATTCCGCCCTCTGTGAACAATTAGGGCCGACCAGTCCCTAGTAGACGGAAAGAGGTTTATCATGTTGACCGATCTCGCCTATGCCATGGCGCCGGCAGGCGGCCAGGGCGAACAGGGCGGCATGATGAGCACCCTCATCCTTTTCGGTATGATGGCGCTCATCTTTTACTTCTTCCTCATTCGTCCGCAGTCGAAGCGGCAGAAAGAGCATCAGAACATGCTCAGCGAGCTCAAGCGGGGCGACGAGGTGATCACGGGCGGGGGAATCATCGGGCGCGTGCACAGCGTAACCGACAATGTGGTGACGATCGAAGTGGCGCAGAACGTGCGCATTCGGGTGGTCAAAGCGCAGATTGCCGGCCTGCACAAATCCGAAGAGAAAGAGTAACGCGGAGCCATCGGGCGCTCCGCCGCAGCCAAGGTATACGGATCAATGAAAGACAAGCGAATTTGGGTCATTTTGGCGGTCTTGACCGCCTGCGTCATTTACCTGGTGCCGACGGTGACCGGGCTGGAAGAATCCTGGTGGCCGGCCCAGAAGATCAATCTCGGTCTGGACCTGCAGGGCGGCATGCACGTGGTGCTGGCCGTCGACGTGGCCAAAGCGGTGAGCGACGAACTGGGGCACGACGTCGAAGTGCTCGAGTCGATCATGAAAGAACGCAAGCTGGCCTATGACGGCGCGAACTACGACGCGAAGCAGAACGCGGTCCTGATCAACTTCGCCGATGCGCAATCGCGGGAAAAGACCCGCACGTATCTCGAAGAGAACTGGAACGATTTCGCCATCGCCAACTCCGGCGAAATGGGCCTGGCGCTGACGATGAAAGATGAAGTCTTCAAGTACATCCGTCAGAATGCGCTGAAGCAGGCGACCGAGACGATCAAAAACCGCGTCGACGAATTCAACGTCCGCGAGCCGGAAATCTACACCCAGGGCACCGACCAGATCGTCGTGCGTCTGCCGGGCGTGGTCGATCCGACCCGCGCCAAGGAGCTGATCGGCAAAACGGCGCGCCTCGAGTTCAAGCTGGTTTCCGACAAGGGCGTCTTGGCCCAAAGCAAAGAACAACTGCTGGCCAAGTACAACAACGAACTGCCCAAGGGCTACAAGATCTACAAACAGCGCGGCAAAACCCGCGACGAAATCGCCGGCTACTGGTTGCTGCGCGAAGTGCCGGACATGACCGGCGGCAGCCTGACCGACGCCCGCGTGGGCACCGACGAAATGCAGATGCCCGCGATCAACTTCTCGTTCAATCCCGAGGGCGCCAAGCGTTTCGCCGAAATCACCGGCGCCAACATCAACAAGAGCCTGGCCATCGTGCTCGACGATATCGTCTACAGCGCGCCGAGCATCAAATCGCGCATCTACGGCCACGGGCAGATCACCGGCAGCTTCACGCGTGAGGAAGCGCTGGACCTCGCGCTGGTGCTGCGTGCGGGCGCGCTGGCCGTGCCGGTGCGCATCGACGAGGAACGCACCGTCGGCGCGACCCTCGGCGAAGACTCGATCGCCAAAGGGCGCTTCAGCTTCATCATCGGCGGTCTGGCGGTGTTGCTGTTCATCATCGTTTACTACCGCAAGGTGGGCATCGCGGCGATTTCCGCGCTGGTGCTCAACGTGATGATGATCATGGGCGGCCTGGCCCTGTTCGGCGCGACGCTGACCTTGCCGGGCATCGCGGGCATGATCCTGACCGTCGGCATGGCGGTCGACGCCAACGTGATCATCAACGAGCGCATCCGCGAGGAATTGCGCAACGGCAAGACGCCGGTCAGCGCGGTGGCCACCGGCTACGACCGCGCGACCTGGACGATTCTGGACGCGAACATCACCACCCTGGTCGCGGCCGTCGTCCTCTACAACTTCGGCACCGGTCCGATCAAGGGCTTTGCGGTCACGCTGACCATCGGCCTGATCGCCAGTGTCTTTACCGCAATCTATGTCACCCGCGTGATCGTCGAAGCGTTGGCGAAACGCAGCGGCGACCGGCTCAGCATCTAAGGGCGGGGAGTATACGCAATGAGTTTCTTCGAAATCGTGCCGAACAATGTGAATATCAATTTCGTGGGCGCGCGCAAAGTCGCCATCGTGATTTCCTCGTTGGTGGTGGCCGCCTCGCTGATCGGAATTTTCGTTTTCGGTTTCAACTGGGGCATCGACTTCGCCGGCGGTCTGGAAATGCGCGTCGACTTTATCAACGCCGCCCATAACGTGACCATCGGCGACGTGCGCGCCGCGATGGCCGAAAAGGAACTGCCGGCCACGCTGCCGCTGACCGGCGTGCAGGTCAACAGCTTCATCATTCCGGGCAAAAACAGCTACACGATCAAAGCCAAGGGCGAGGAGAACGTCGAGAAGGCCGGCGGCGACACCAAGCTGCAGGACATGTCGGCGGAACTGCTCACCCATCTGAACAATAAATTCGGCGAAGGCAACGTGGAAATCGTCTCGACCGACATGGTCGGCCCGCGCGTGGGCGCGACGCTGCGCAAGAAGGGCATGATGGCGATCGTCTACGCGCTGATCGGCATTCTGATTTACGTCGGCTGGCGCTTTAACTTCCGTTACAGCCCGGGCGGCGTGATCGCCCTGGCGCACGACGTGATCATCACCGCCGGCGTCTTTGCCTTCCTGCAGCGCGAGATCAACCTGGTGACCATCGCCGCGCTGTTGACCATCGCCGGTTACTCGATCAACGACACGATCGTCGTTTACGACCGTATCCGCGAGGGTCGCGAGAAAAAGTACCGCAACAAACCGTTGGCCATCGCGGTCAACAATTCGATCAATGAAACGCTCAGCCGCACGTTGCTGACCTCGGCCACCACGTTGTTCGTCGTCGTCAGCTTGTTCGTGCTGGGCGGCGAAATCCTCCGCGACTTCGCCCTGGCCCTGTTGATCGGCATTACCGTCGGTACCTATTCCTCGGTTTTCATCGCCAGCCCGGTCTACCTGATGTTGGAAGAATGGTTCGCCTCCCGCCGCAAAGCCAAGGGCGCGTTGCGCTAACCGGAGCGACGGCCGAAAAATAAAGGAGCGACAACCGCCGTGGGTGACAGCCAAAAACGATGGGTGTTTGTCGAAGCCGATCCCATCGTCGAACGGCGGTTGATGGATGAGCTGGACGTCGGACCGATCACCGCCCGCATTCTCGCCGGGCGCGGTCTGGTCGAACCGGCGGAAGTGAAACGCTTCTTCGCCCCCCGGCTGGCCGAGTTGATCGATCCCGACAACATGCTGGGCGCGCCCGAAGCCGCCCGCCGTATCGCCGACGCGATCGAGCGCGGCGAAACCGTGGCCGTCTACGGCGACTACGACGCCGACGGCGTGACCTCGACCGCGCTGATCGTCGATTTCTTCCGCCATCTGCGCCACCCGATCATCCCGTACATTCCCGACCGCTTCGACCAGGGCTACGGCCTGACCGCCGAACCGGTCGTCAAACTCGCCGAGCGCGGCGCGAAGCTGCTGATCACCGTCGATTGCGGCGTCAACGATTACGACGCGGTCGCGGCGGCCAACGCGGCGGGCATGGACGTGATCATCACCGACCACCACGAGCTGGCCGGAGAGCGGCCGCCGGCGCTGGCCATTCTCAATCCGCACCAGCCCGAGTGCGGCTTCCACGGCGAGCCGCTGGCCGGCGTGGGCGTCGCGTTTTTCCTCGTCGGCGCGGTGCGCAAGGAACTGACGCGGCGCAAGCTGCCGCAGGCCGAGGCCTACGACCTCAAGTCGGCGCTGGACCTGGTCGCGCTGGGCACGGTGGCCGACATCGTGCCGCTGGTCGGCCTCAACCGTATCCTCGTGCATCACGGTCTGCCGCTGATCAACCAGGAAAAACGTCCGGGCCTCGCCGCGCTCAAGCAGGTGGCCAACGTGAAGAATCCGGTCCGCTGCGGCGACATCGGCTTTCGCCTGGCCCCGCGCATCAACGCCGCCGGGCGCCTGGGCGACGCGTCGATCGGCATGGACCTGCTGCTCACGTGCGACATGGGCGAGGCGCAGCGCATCGCCAAGCAGCTCGCCGAGGAAAACATGCGCCGGCAGATGATCGAAAGCGGCATCTTCAACCAGGCGCAGGAGATGTTCGAGAAAATCGCGCGCAAGGAACGCCTGCTGACCATCGTCCTGGCGCACCCCGAGTGGCACCCCGGCGTGATCGGCATCGTCGCCAGCAAGATGGTCGACAAGTTCCATCGCCCGACGATCCTGTTCGCCGCCGGCGAGGGCGCCAGTCGCGGTTCGGGGCGGTCGATCGCCGCGTTCAACATTTTCGAGGCGCTGCAGGCCTGCGAGGGGATTCTGGAAACCTTCGGCGGACACGCGCAGGCGGCGGGCGTGCAGGTGAAAAACGAACGGCTCGTCGAATTCGCCAAGGCCTTCGACGCCTACGCGCGCACGGTGCTCAAACCCGAGGACATGGTGCCGCTGCAGCGCATCGACACCCTCTGCGAAATCGACGAAATCGGCGATCGGCTGGTGCGCGAACTCAGCTCGCTGGCCCCCTTCGGCTTCGGCAACAGCGAGCCCGTGCTGGGCACGCGCGACGTGCGGGTGCTCTCCAAGCGCATCGTCGGCAACGACCACCTCAAGCTGCGTGTCGCCTGGCGCAGCACCGCGATGCCGGTCATCGCCTACGGCCGCGCCGCGCAATACGAGCGGATCGGCTCGCGCATCGACCTGGCCTACTCGCCGGAGTTCAACAACTTCGGCGGCGTGCAGCACATCCAGTTGCGCGTCAAGGATCTGGTCATCCCCGACGCGGAATAATCACCGCTTTTTCCGATACCGATGTTTGTGTATCGGCGTTGCCGAACGTGACGTGAAACGTTTTCCGCACTCGTCTACTTCCCGAACTGGCGCGCGAAGTAATCTTTGGTCAGGGCCGCGACGACGCCGGACATGGCGATCAGCGCGATCAGGTTGGGCAGGGCCATCAGCGCGTTGGTGATGTCCGAAAGCGTCCAGACCAGCTCGAGCTGGAAGAGCGCGCCCAGCGGAATCAACAACACGTAGAAAACGCGAAAGGGCAGCACCGCCTTTTGTCCCAGGATGAATTCGGCGCTGCGGTCGCCGTAGTACGACCAGGAAATCAGCGTCGAGAAGGCGAAGAAGACCAGGCCGAAGGAGACGATCGCCTGGCCGATCACCGGCAGCACGCTGTCGAAGGCCTGGCTGGAGAGCGTCGCGCCGGTCAGCCCCGATTTCCATTGGCCGGTGACCAGAATCACCAGCGCGGTCATGGTGCAGATGATCAGGGTGTCGATCAGCGGGCCGAGCATGGCGACCAGGCCTTCGCGCACCGGTTCTTTCGTGCGCGCCGCCGCGTGAGCGATGGGCGCGCTGCCCAACCCCGATTCGTTGGAGAAGATGCCGCGCGCCACGCCGAAACGCATGGCCTGCATCACCGTGTAGCCGGCGACGCCGCCCGCGGCGCTGCGGCCGGAAAAGGCGCCGCTGAATATTTCGGCCAGCGCGGCGGGAATTTTGTCCCACAACATGATGAGAATGACGATGCTGCCCATGATGTACACGACGGTCATGAACGGCACGATTTTCGAGGCCACCTGCGCGATGCGCCGGATGCCGCCGATGATCACCAGGCCGGCCAACGCGGCCAGCACGAGCCCGGTGAGGAGCTTGGGCACGCCGTAGTTGTCGGCCAGCGGTGCGGCGACCGAATTGGCCTGGACCATGTTGCCGATGCCGAAACTGGCGATCATCGCGAAGAAGGCGAACAACCACCCCAGCCATTTCCGGCCCATGCCCATGGAGATATAGTGCATCGGCCCGCCGCTGATGGTGCCGTCGGCGTTTTCGCGCCGGTAGCGCACGGCGAGGGTGCAACTGGTGAACTTGAGCGACATGCCCAGCACGGCGGTCATCCACATCCAGAACACCGCGCCGGGTCCGCCCGAGGCGATCGCCGTGGCCACGCCGGCGATATTGCCGGTGCCGATCGTCGCCGACAGCGCCGCCGACAAGGCCTGGAAATGGGAGATCTCGCCGGGATCGAAATCCTTGTCGTATTTACCGCTGATCAACTGGAAGCTGTGCACCAACCCGCGCAATTGAATCAGCTTGAGGCGAATGGTGATGAAGATGCCCGCGAGCACCAACAGGGGAATGAGAAAGTACGGACCCCACACGAAGCCGCTGATCGACTTCAAGACACCGATGAATGCATCCACGCGGTTTTCCTGACGGTTGGAATGGTTGAGATTTTTTGCATTGGAGCATATCGGCGGCGGGGCGGTCAATTATTAATGGGAGTCGTTACCGAATTGTGGAAGGAGAGCGTCCGTCAACGCGCGCCCACGGGAATCAGGTACCCAACGAGATACTCGTCGTCGAGGCCGAGGGTTTGCAGCGCCTTTTCGTCATTGAACGCGCCGACCGGCACGCTGACCAGGCCGAGAGCCACGGCGGCCAGGTGGAGATTCTGCGCGGCGTGACCCATTTCCAACAACACGTAACGTTCGGCGCGCGTGCCGTACTTTCCCGCCGTGCGCGCAACCACGCCGGTGACGACGAAAACGGCCGGGGCGGCGGCCACCGCGCTTTGGCCCCAGGCGGCGTCGGCGAGCGCGGCGCGCAGGTCGTCCTCGTTTTCGCGTTGCCACCGGTGACCGTCGGGCAAATAGCGAAACAGTCCGTCGGCGGTGGCGACGAAGACCTCCAGCGGATACAGCGCGCCGGCCGAGGGCGCGGTGCGGCGGGTTCCCTCGTGGGTGACGCCCTGGGCGCTCCAGAGCAGCGTGGCCAGTTCCTGCTCGGAAAGCGGCCGTTTGGCGTAGGCCCGCACCGAGCGCCGTTGGACAAGCGCCCGCGACAGCGGCAGGGACAACTCCAGCGGCGGGGGCAGGGCGACGGCGGAAGTTGCGTGCGGCATGGCTTGATCCCTTTGGTTGGCGGCGTGGCCGTGAAAAGCGCCGGCCGCGACGATCGTCAGCAACGCGGCAAGCGCCAGGCCCGCGAGAAAAAGCCGCTTGCTCATGGCGGATCCTTTTGGCTCAAAAACGGAGTTTCCTGATCAAACATAATCACCGCCGGGCCGCCGTCCAGCGCGGGGGGCTGGACAATGGGCGCAGGATGTCTATCGATACAAAGAGGCCGTTATCGAGCGAGCCGGGACAGGATGCGCGGAGAGGATTCGTGAGTGAGAAACACGCCAATGAACGGCGCGTGCTGCGGCGGTTCGTCGAGGTGTACTGCCGCGCCCACCATCATCCGGAAAAAGGAACGTTGTGCCCGGAGTGCGAGGATCTGCTGCAATACAGCCTCGGCCGGCTGGACAAATGCCCCTACGATCCCAAACCCAAATGCAAGGACTGCCCCACCCATTGCTACCGCCCCGATGCCCGGGAGCGGATCAAAAAAATCATGCGCTTTTCCGGAACTTTTTTCGTTAAACGCGGTCGTTTGGACTGGTTAATCCGTTATTTTTGGCGTTAATCGGCCGGTTTTATGCAATGGCGTACACAACTGAGGAGAAATAAATAACTGCAAAGTCTACAGAATTTGTCGTGTTACTAAATTATTCTTGCATCATTCGGTTTGATTAAATAAAATCTTTCGAAAATACCCGCTCACAGAAAGGCGAAAGTGAGGGTAGATGAAGCGCATATTCCTGTTGATTTTCCTGCTTACTCTGATTAGCGCCTGCAGTTTGATTCCTATCCGGACAGCCACCACCACGCCTGCCGCCGATGAAACGACGCCGCCGCCGGCCGGAGAGTCGCTTGCCGATGACGGCGCCGGTCAAGAGGCGGAGGCGGTTCCCGATGAAATGGCCGACCTGCCGCCCGCCGAGGGCGATGAAGATGCGGAAGACGATCTGTTGCAGGAGGACGTTCAGGTCGAAACGCCGCCGGCAGCCGAAGGCAAACCGGGAGAGCTTCCGTTCACCGATCTGACCGACGCGCAGATCAAGAAAATGGTGAAGGAAAATCCGGCGTCGCTGGGCAGCATGTCGATGGGCCGCACCAACGGCGGCGCGTTGTTCAATCCGGTGTCGATGCCGGAAAACCCGATGTGGAAGATCAACAATCCGCGCGAAACCTGGGGCACGCAGGAGACGGTCGATTTCATCGTCACCACGCTGACCGAGGTCAATCGTCAGTACCCCGATTCGCCGCCGCTGATCATCGGCGACATCAGCGATCCCGACGGCGGTCCGCTCAACCGGCACGTCAGCCATCAGGCCGGTCGCGACGTCGACCTGGGCTTTTATTACACCAACGCCTCGACGTGGTTCACGCCCGGCAACTCCGGCAACCTCGACCTGGCGCGCAACTGGGCGCTGGTGCGGGCGTTGCTGGCCAAGACCGACGTCGAGTTGATTCTGGTCGACAGCAAAATTCAGGTGCTGCTGTACAACTACGCGCTGGCCCACGGCGAGGACCGGGCGTTTCTGGACAGCGTGTTTCAGCATCCCGGCGGCCGCGGCAACCGCATCATCCGCCATGCCCGCCGGCACCACACGCACTACCACGTGCGCTTTTACAATCTCAAGGCGCAGGAAATGGGCCGGCGCGCCTACGGGGCGCTGCTGGAAGCGAAGTTGATCAAACCGCCGACGTACTACGTCTACCACAAGGTGAAACGCGGGCAGACGCTGGGTCATCTGGCGCGGCGCTACGGCACGTCGGTTGCGGCGATCAAAAACGCCAACGGCCTGCGCAGCAACATCATCCGCGCCGGCAAGAGCTATCGCATCCCCCGCCGCGGCGGAGTGCGTCCGGACATGACCCCGGTGGTCGTGCCGCCGCGTCACCTGCCGCCCGCGCCGATCATGGTGGCCAAAAACGAAGACGAACCGGCCGCCAAGAACGTGCCCGAAGAGCACATGCAGTTGGCGGTAAAGCCGGCCAACGTGACCGGGGCCGACACCGCGCCGGCCAAACCGGCGACGGTCAAGCCCGCGCCGGCCAAGCCGAAATCGAACCTGAAACGGGTGCGTTATACGGTGAAATCGGGCGACAATCTGTGGTCCATCGCACGGCGTCACGGCGTGCACGTCAAGGACATCAAGCGGTGGAACGGCCTCAAGTCCGATCGGCTCAAACCGGGTCAGCGCCTGACCTTGTACGTCAAACCGGCCGCCTGATCGCCCTATCGACTATTTTTCATCGGGATTCAGCGCGCCCTGCGCCTGCCGGCGGGCCATCATCGCCTTGTGTTCCTGCAGCAGTTCGAGCAGCAACTGACGCAGCAGGAAATTCATGTTCGCCGGCGTGGTGGCGGCGAACAGCGGCCGCGGCAGACCGGTCGAGCCGTAGCGGTTGATCAGCGCGTGGATTTCCTGGTTGGACATGCCCGACAACAACAGAAAACGCGGCAGCTTGTCGGGCGGCGCCGGATCGTCATCGACCGGTTGGCTGAGCGCTTCGCCCAGGGGCTTCTCCAGCATCTTGGCCGTGCACAGACGCAGCCGGATTTTATCGGCGAAGGTCTTGTCGACGAACTCCTTGAGCTGCACCACTTCGTTGGCCGGAAATCCGCCGATTAAAATGATGCGCGGGCCGGGCCCGCGCTGATTACTGTCGTCTAACTTGCGAAACGTCGCATCGGTCATGCGGCCGAGTCCTTTCGTTTATGACGCCTCACCCTCCCTTTCGTTCATGGCGGCCAGCGAGGCGTTCAGGTCGAGCATTTCGGGCATGAAATCGGAGATCTTCACTTCCACTTGCTTGCGATAACCTTCGGGATCGCCGCCGAGCTGGAACGGCGCATCGATCTTGGTTTCGATAAGAATGTGCTTAACGAGAAAATCATTCAAGCCCGGATCTTCCCAGGCGCCGGACCAGATGGTCTTGATGTGCGACAGGACGTTCGTCGCGGTCACGTCGGCGACGCGGAAATTGAAATAGTCCGGTTTGGTCATCGAATACGGATAGACCTTCAGGCCGTAGCCGTAGTTTTCCGTCGTGCCGAAACCGGCGATGAGGCTGCTGCCTTCGTAAATCACGTCGCCTTGTTTCGCCGCCAGTTCCCGGATGCCCGTCGAATGCGCGATGCGGTACACCGGCTCGGGCGACAGGTTGGTCACCTTCATGTCGATGTGGAATTTCTTGAACAACACCGTGGGCACCGAGGAAAAAACCACCGCCCACAAATAGCCGACCAGGCTGTTGCTCATCTTCCAGAGGAAGCCCTTGGTGAACTTGTTTTTCAGGTCGATGTAGTCGTTGAGCACCAGCGCGTCCACGCCGACGCCGCCGAAGTGGAACATGCGCCCTTCGGACTCCATCATGTTGAACCTGGTGAAGCGCAGGTCCTCGTCGCGCATCTGCCGCAGACGCCAGATCGGCTCGACCTTCGGCGGCACGCCCAACTGCCAGGCCCACCCGTTGCCCGTGCCCAACTTCAAAATGCCGAAGCGCGGCACGGTGTAGTCGCCGCCGGCTTCGTTGAGTTGGCTCACCTTCAAACGCATCTGCTCGATGATGCGCATGATCGTGCCGTCGCCGCCGCCGCACAACACCAGCGGGTAGCGCTTTTTGATGATCTCGTCGAGGCTGGCGTCGGACTGTTCGATCGTCCGCGTGACGTACAGGTCCTCGACGTCCACGTGTTGCGAAACCATGCGCAGCGTGCTCTGCCGCACCTTGCGCGCCTTCATGTTCAAAGCCACGGCGAACTGTTTAATGGTCCACCTCCTCGTCCAGGGGAAACCCTTCCCCGCCCCGTGCGGGAATGTCTTGCAGTTTCAACTTGGTAATCCGAAAAGAAAGGTAGCAGTTTCCTGCGGACGAAAACAAGCGGTTTCTACCATTTGGTCGGCAATTTGAAGGCGTCGACCAAATCCTTGATCTGTTCTTCGCTCAATCCCTGCGGCGCCTGTCCGGTCCGCAGACAGGTCAAAAGAATTTGCGCGGCCTTGTTGGCCGTGTCGATCAGGTCGAAGGCCTCGACGATGTCGCGGCCGGTGGCCAGGCAGCCGTGCTTTTCCCACAGCGTGACGCGATGACCGTTTTGCAGCGCATTCGCCGTGGCCGTCGCCAGCTCCTGCGTGCCGGTGCGGATGTAGGGAATCAGGCCGATGCCGCGCGGAATGAGAATCACCACCTCGGGCAGCATCGCCCACAAGGCGCGGTTGAGCACGGTCTGGTCGAGGTACTGCGGTAGATGCGTCAGGGCGATCAACTCGTGCGGATGCGTGTGCAGCACGACGCAATCGGCGGCGGCGCGTTTTTGTAACACTTCGTGCATCTGCAGGTGCGAAACGAGTTCGCTGGTCGGGCGAAAGTCGGGATTGTCGTTGCCGCCCCACACAAGCCGGTAGCCGTCGCCCGCTTCGTTCAGATGCGCGATCGCCGCGTTGGCCGCCGGGTCCGCCGCCAGATCGCGAAACCGCTTGCCCGTGCCGGTGACAAAATAATATTTGCCGGCCAACGCCGGGTAGGCGCGCGGCAATTGGCGCAGGGGCAGGTCGTCGCCCGCATTGTTCTGTTCGATCATCTCGCTGACGTCGGCCGAAAAATTGCCGCCGTTGGCCTCGGCCCAGCCGCGCTGCCACAGATAGCCGGCGATCTCGCGCACGTCGTTGAGCCACCGGTTGTACGCCGCGTGAAATTTCACCTTGCCGCTCATTGCGCCTCCGTTGTTTGCCCGTCATGAATGCGTGCCGAGTGTAGCACGCCGAACCGTGAATGAAAGCCGGGGAGGGAAGGTTTTGGTTGTGATGGAAAGAGGTGTTGTCGCTTGTCGATCATCCTTTGAACATCCTCGGAAGAGGAATATACTGGAGTCTCATCACGGAGCACGATCATGAGCGAAAAACAATCAAACATGGTTTTCGTCGCCGGGGCGACCGGGTACGTCGGGCAGGCGGTGGTGCGGCGATTGCGCGAACTGGACATCCCCACCGTGGCGCACGTGCGGCCCGATTCCGCGCGGCTGACGCACTGGCGCGACATCTTCGGCGCGTTGGGCGCCGAGGTCGACACCACGCCCTGGGGCACGGCCGAGATGGGCTCGATGTTCGCCTCGCGGCGGCCGAGCGTGATTTTCATCCTCCTGGGCACCACGCGCAAACGCATGCAGCAGCCGGGCGTCAAAAAGGAAGACACCGATTACATGGCCGTCGATTACGGCCTGACCAAGATGGTCATCGACGCCGCGCACCGGGCCGGCATCAAGCCGCGGCTGGTGTACCTGTCGGCGATCGGCGCGAGCCCGCGTTCGCGCACGGCCTACGGCAAGGCGCGGTACCTGGCCGAGCGTGCGGTGATCGAAGCCGGCATGCCCTATACGATCGCGCAGCCGTCGTTCATCACCGGCAAGGATCGCGACGAAAAGCGAACGTCGGAGTATTACGGCGCGAAGCTGATCGACGGCGCGCTGGCCGTTGTCGGCTCTTTCGGCGCGCGACTGTTGCGCGAGAAATACCGCTCGACGACCGCGACGCGCCTGGCCCGGCGGCTGGTCGAGCTGGCCCTGGACGCCAATGCCGCCGACTCGGTGTTCACCTCCGACCAACTGCAGGATTGATCCACCCGTTCCTCCAATTGGATATCGTTGAAAAAAATGCTTGATCGCTTCGGGAAAATGTGCGAAGATATAAAAGTAGATATATTGCTACTTATGAACATGAAAGGAAAAGGCAGAATGAGTACGGCGGAAGCGGCGATGACGCAACGAGTGATCGTCACCCAGGCGGCGGCCGACGAATTTCAAAAACGTCTGAGCGAATCGGCCAACAAGGGCAAGGTGGTCCGCGTCGTGTTTCAGGGCTTTGCCTGAGGCGGCCCCCGGTTGGGGCTGGCTCTGGACGAGCCAATGGCGCAAGACGAAATCCATCGCGACGGCGACCTGGTCATTCTCGGCGATGACCGCGTGCGGCAATACATGAATCAATACGGCGGCTTGAAGATCGACTTTGCCAAGAGCTTCTGGGGCGACGTGGGCTTCATGGTGCGGTTCGCCCACGATTACGGTGGCGGCTGCAGCTAAGCGAAACGGTTGACTCCGGCTCAATAAGCCGTTATTGTTGAGACCCAGAACAGGCGATCCATCACCGGATGCGGCCGGGCCGACACAAGGCAGCGGAAAAGAACCCGCGGGACTGTACGTTCCGTGGGTTTTTCATTTCCGGAGGTTTATGTTGATGCTGGAGCGCAAGAAAAAAGCCGTCGCCTGGTTATCGGTGGCGTCCAACACGATTCTCACCCTGGGTAAATTGATCATCGGGCTGACGATCGGCTCGGTGTCGGTCATCTCCGAGGCGATCCACTCCGGGGTGGATCTGCTGGCGGCGATCATCGCCTTGTTCGCGGTGCATGCGGCGATCAAACCGCCCGATCGCCGGCATCCCTTCGGCCACGGCAAATTCGAGAACATCTCCGGCACGGTCGAGGCGCTGCTGATCTTTCTCGCCGCCGGGTGGATCATCTACGAAGCGGTGCAAAAGTTGATTCACCCCACGCCGCTGGAAACGCTGGGGTGGGGCGTGGGCGTCATGCTGTTTTCCAGCGTGGTCAACCTGATCGTTTCCCAATTGCTGTTCAAGGTCGGGCGCGAAGCCGATTCGGTGGCGCTGCAGGCCGACGGCTGGCACCTGCGCACCGACGTGTACACCTCGGCGGGCGTCATGACCGGTCTGGCGATCATCTGGATCGGCGGCCGGCTGTGGCCGACGCACAACCTGCTGTGGCTCGACCCGGTGGCGGCGATCGCCGTGGCGCTGCTGATCGTCCGCGCCGCCTGGCATCTGACCAAGGAATCGGCGCGCGACCTGGTCGACGTGGCCCTGCCGCCGGATGAGCACGAGGCGATCGTCGCGGCGATCCAAAGCCTGAATCCGACCGTGCGCGGATACCATCATCTGCACACGCGCAAGTCCGGCCCGTTTCGTTTCATCGAGTTTCACCTGCTGGTCGATCCGGCGATGTCGGTCGAACAGTCACATGCGATCACCGAGCAACTCGAAGACCGCATCAAAGAACGCCTGGCGCGTAGCCGGGTGACCATCCACATCGAGCCCTGCTACGGCGAGTGCCGCGCCACCTGCGGCGAAGGGTGTTTGCTAAGAGAGTGAAAAAGCGGGAATTCTAATATTCGGCATCTCGTCGTAAATTCGTCCCTCTAGTAGTCGGCCATTTTTCTTTTTAAATGTGCCGCCCCATTGTTTGAAAAAGAAGGGCACATTCTGTTCTTGGCAAATATCTCGAATTTCGAGAATCCATTCTTTCCTTACTGGCCGAGCGCCAGGACCTGATTCTCCACCAACGATCACCCAATCAATGCCGGTAAGATCAATTTTTGCAAGTGAGCCCAACAGCGGTTCGCATGAAAGAAATTTAACTTTCGCCTCCGTATTTCGTAAAGATTCAATCCTAGACAAGACATCGGAATTTTCAACAGTGACGCCCATCCAAATATGATCATTCCATGGAAGATGTTTACTTAATTGACTCAATCTCCGGGCGCGTTTTGTAAGAATTTGATAGTGGTGCCAATCAGCTTGATTCATTATTCTAAAAACTGCTTGAATGAAATTACTCGACACCTTTTCGTGAAATAGATCTCCCATCGAGTTTACAAATATTAACCGGGGCTTTTTCCACATCAACGGTATATGGAGCGAACATTCATGTGTTGTGACTTCGAAACCATTTTGATAGTTTGGCTGACCCATGGCCATGAGGCGTTTTGCCATTCGCTCGGCATAGCAATTTTTACAGCCGGCACTTATTTTACTGCAACCGGTTACAGGATTCCAAGTGGAGGTTGTCCATTCGATTTTCGTTGCTGCCATTAGCTCACCTTTTTAGAATATATCGTGCAAATTTCATTGCGAGTTCACGAGCCTTTTCGCTTCGATTCGATACTGCAAAACATAACAAATATAGCGGATTTTTCTTTGAATTGCATAGGGGTAAAGGATTTTCAGCAACGCCGGCAAATATGGATTTAAGTCTATCCAGTAAATAATTTTGAATTGAATCAAAATTGCCGACCTTTTGTATGCGTGATATTTTACCGAATAATTCTTTCTGCGCGGTTTCCTGATAAAATTTTTCGTTCCAATCATGCGAGCCAAAAAGTCTATCTAATTTGTTTTCCCAATCTCGACTTATTTGACCATTTTTTGTCAACATTCGATTTACTGCTACTCCTAAAGGGAAGTTATACCAAAGATCGATGGCTTCAGTTTTGGCAATGGCTTCTATCGTTGGCCACTCAACCTGCATACCATACGGATCTAAAAACAAAACTGCTCGATGGTTTTTCCAATTGCGTTTTGTGCAAAGGTTAATTAGAAACTCATTTGCATCTTGGTTGACAATTTTAATTTTACCTTTTTTATCAGGGAATGATTCTTTCAGTTTTTCCAAATCTTGCACTCGTTGAATGCTTTTTTCTATAAAAATATAACTGTCAAATGGTGGAGTAACTCTCAGCGCTCGAATAGCGGACCCCTCCAAATATTGTCTATTGTCCACATCTGTCAAATCTTCAAATAGGTTAAATTCATCATCAGTGACTTGTTGGGTTTTTATATATCCAGATCCTGCAAAAGCATCGATATAAGCTATTTTAAAAGGTTGATTCTGCAATGCATTGGTGTAAGCGCTGAGATATTTTTCAAGTCGTTGAAGTTTTTCCTCTGTCCAATCTCCGCCAAATCGGTGTTCCTGTGACATGAAATTCTCCAATGATATATTGATTGATAAAATATATATCAATTTTCGTGGCAATGTAAACGCCTGGCGCGTAGCCGGGTGACCATTCACATCGAGCCCTGCTACGGCGAGTGCCGCGCCACCTGCGGCGAAGGGTGTTTGCTAGAAGGAAAATGACAGGTTTTGCGGCACGCGTTGGGGCGTTTCGCGATAGGTGCGCCCGGCCAGTCGCGAGTCGCGCTTGCGCCGATCTTCGCCGCCGTGGTGCTCGAAGTAGAAGGGCACGCCGAACTGCCGGCATTTGTCGCGGATGCCCAACGCCCATTCGGGGCGCATCGGCCGCGCGCCCGGGCCGGTTTCGCCGCCGACGAGCACCCAGTCGATGCCGGTCAGATCCAGATCGGGCAGCGGTCCCAGCAGCGGCTCGCAGTTGATGAACTTGAGGCGGGCGCCGGTGGCGCGCAGGCAGTCGATGCGCCAGAGGTAATCATTGTTCTCGACGGTGACGCCCATCCAGATGTTGTCGGTCCAGGTCAGGTGATCGTTCATCGCCTGGAGCCGTTTGGCGCGCTTGGTGAGCATCTGGAACAGATGTCGCTCGGCGCGGTTCATCACCGCAAACACCTCGCGGACGTACGACAGCGGCACCCGCGGATGAAACAGGTCGCCCATCGAGTTGACGAAGACGCTGCGCGGTTTGCGCCAGCGCAACGGACGGTCGAGCTTGTGCGGATGCAGCGTGACGTCGAAGCCGTTTTGGTACAGCGGCTGGCCGATTTCTTTTAGGCGGCGGGCGTAGCGTTCGGCGTAGCAATGGTCGCAGCCGGGGCTGATTTTGCTGCACCCGGTGAAGGGATTCCAGGTTTCCATGCTCCAGGTGACGTCGTCGTTCATGAGCGCATCTTCGCGCGAAGGGCGCGGCGGTGTCCAGCGGCGGTCACACCTTGCGGGCGATGGCCTCGGCGACGTTGACCGTATGGTTTTTCGAACGGCGCAGGGCGACGACGATATCCGAGAAGATGATGCTGGCCATCGGGTTGCAGTAGCCGTCGTTGAAGCGCTGGATGTGCGCGTCGCGCACCTGGTCGGCGATCTGGTTGATGATTTCGCCTTTGGTTTTGGTCTCGGGCAGCAGCGTGTGATCGTTCTTCTGCAGCGCCTCCAAAACGAAATCGTAAAATTCCAGCACGTGCCGGCCGACGCGCTTGAGGTCTTCTTTGGCCTCGTCGGTGAACGTCTGGCCCTCGGCCTTGCTGCGAATGTAATACTTGGCGAGGTTTTCCGCGTAGTCGGCGATGCTCTCCAGCTCGTCGGCGATGCGCACCAGCGCGCGCACTTCCTCGCTTTCCTCGCTGGTCAGCGTGGTCTGCGTGAGCTTGGACAGGAAGACCGTCAGGTCGCGCTGGATGTGGTCGACCTCGATTTCCGTTTTGATGATCTCCCGCGCCAGCGTTGTGCGCCCCTTTTCCATCTGGTACAGGCCGATGCCCTGGGAGAGCATGTCGCGCACCGTCCGGCCCATCATGATCGTTTCCTGCCGCGCCTGCTCGACGGCGATCGACGGGGTGGACAGCATCAGGTCGTCGACCACCATCAGGTGTTTTTCCTCTTTGCCGCGTCCCGGCACCATAAACTTGGCCAGCGCGGCCAACTGTTTGACGAAGGGCAGCAGCAAAACGACCATCGTGACGTTGAAGATCGTGTGCGCCATGGCGATGTGGGTCATGATGTACGGCTTGGAGCCGTCGCCGGAAACCAGATCCGGATTCTCGGGCACCAGGGTATCGATGAAGTGCACGTACTTGCTGAAAATGAATATCATGACGATCACGCCCAGCACGTTGAAGAGCATGTGGGCGCGTGCGGCTCGTTTGGCGGTGACGTTGGTGCCGATCGAGGCCAGTTGCGCGGTGATCGTCGTGCCGACTTCGGCGGCCAGCACCAGCGCGACCGAGGTGGGGAACGACAGCAGGCCGGTCGAGGCCATCGCCATCACGATGCCGATGAACGCCGAGCTGGATTGAATCAGCATGCACACCAGCATGCCGACCAAGATCGTCAGCAACAGGTTGCCCAGGTGCGCGGTGCCGAATTTCTGCAGGACCATGACGACGGTTTGCGATTCCTTCAGCGGCGCGAACCCGTCGGTCATGAGCACCATGCCGAAAAAGACCATGCCCAGGCCGTAGAGCGCCTGGCCCCAGATCTGCAACGATTCTCTTTTGGAAAACAGGTTGAAGAACGCGCCGACGGCGATCATCGGCAGCGCGTATTTGGTGATCTTGATCGCGATGATCCAGCCGGTGACGGTGGTGCCGACGTTGGCGCCCATGACGATGCCCACCGCCTGCACCAGGGTCATCAGGCCGGCGTTGACGAAACCGACGACCATCACCGTGGTGACCGAACTGGATTGAATGATGCCGGTGATCACGAAACCGACGATTACCGCGACGACGCGGTTACTGGTCAGCAGATTGATGATGCGGCGCAACGATTCGCCGGCGATCGCCTGCAATCCGTTGGACATCTGCCGCATGCCCAGGAGAAAAATGCCCAGACCACCGAACACCGAGAACATTATCTGCAAGACCATAAATGAAACTCCGCGTTAAATTGCGACCCCGGTTCAGTGCGCCCGCCGGCGATCCGCCGATTGCCCCCTCAATATTTGGCGAGCGTAATGTTGGGCAATCCTATTCGCTTTGTGTTAGAAAACGGTTAGTTTTTGATTAGACCCTCTCTTTTCCTGTCGCTAATTTAATCAACTTTTCATTTTAAGCAAAAAAGGCGGAGGATTTCTCCCCCGCCTTCGGTTTTTCGGTCGCTTAGTTGATCACGTCGTCCCAGTTGGTGTCCTGGGCGAACGACAGGCTGCCGTAAGCGCTGTCGTAGGAGGACCAATACGGATCCGGGAAATAAATCGACACGCCGTGGGCGTTGCCGTAGCCCCATTGGCCGTAATCGTAGTAGGCCACCGCCGAGTCCACCGCGGTCTTCAGGTTTTCCGCGGCCGTGTTGATCGCGGTGGAGATGTTCTCCGACTTGATGTTGGACGCGAAGTGGTACAGGTCGATGTAATCGTAATCGGCGAAGTACAGCGTATCGCGCAACGCGCTGAGCACGTCGCTGTTGCTGGCGCCGCCGACGTTGTTGAGCAGATCGGCCAACGCGTCGACCTTGGTGGCCAGGTTGGACATCTGGCTCATCTTCAACACCGACAGCGTGGCGTCGGGCGAAGCGATGTAGGAATCGACGATCTTCTGGCCGAACGCTTCGGACGTCATCGACGGATTGTTCACCAGGTACTGCAGCGAGGCGGTGTAATCCCAACCCTGCGCGCCTTCGGTTTCCTCCGAGCCGATCATGTAGTTGGCGTCGTCCTTGAGGTAATAGGCGATTTCGATCATCTGCATCAGGCAGGCGTCGAAGCCGACGATCTCGAACTTGCCCACCGAGGTGTTGCTGCGCACGTACTGCATCGCGCTGTCGAGCTCGGAGTTGGTCAGCCAGTCGCTGCCGTCCTGGCACACGTCTTTGAAGGGCACGGCCGGATCGCCGTCGTCATGCCAGCCGCTGCCGTGGTTCCAGTAAATCAACGCGGTGCGCTGCGCCGGGAAGTTGTTGATCAACGCGGTGACGTAGGTCTTCACCGTGTTCGGATCGCCCATGTTCAGCTCGCCCGGATTGTTGAGCACCTGGAGGTTGTTGTGCGTCACCTTGTAGATGCGGCTGTCGTTGTTGATCGTGCCGTCGAAGATCACCAGGATGTTCACGTCGTCGCTGGTGGTGACCGCCTTCATCTCGTTGAGGTCTTCCAGCGCGTAGGAATACAGGCTGTTGTCGCCGGCCAGGTAGACGATGAAGGTCCACTCGTCCTCGGGCACGGTCGTATCGTCGTCGCCGGTATCGTCGTCGGTCGGCGTGGTGTCGTCATCGTCAACGGTGTCGTCGTCGGTTGGCGTGGTGTCGTCGTCATCGTCGACCGGCGTGGTGTCGTCGTCATCGTCGGTCGGCGTGGTGTCGTCGTCATCGTCGTCATCGTCGTCGTCATCGTCGTCATCATCGTCGACAACGTCGTCGTCATCGTCGTCGTCATCGTCGGTGGTGTTGTCGTCGTCGTCGATCATATCGTCGTCGCCGGTGAGTCCCAGGCACTCGGCCAGTTCTTCGCAGGTGGAGATTGAGACGCATTCTTCCCACTGACCCTCGCACTCGTCGTAGCACTGACCCATGGTGCTCACGCCCACTTCGTCGGCCAAAGCGCATTCCACGATCGCATCGCAGACCAGCGAGCAGCTTTCGCTGACGTCGTCGTCATCGTCATCATCGTCGCCGGTGCAGGAAAAAACGAGCGGCAGCGCTAGCGCGGTGAGGAAAATCACCAGGATGAATCGAGTTGCCAATTTCATGTTGCCTCCAGGGTTCCGACTCCTGAAACCGGGCGCACCTTAACACCACCATTCAGGGAATGCAATTGCCTCTTTAATGCTGTTACACAATCAATACAGTTAAGAGCGAAGGCCTATTTTGCTCCTTTTTCCCGGTCGGCGGCGTCCACCCAGATCGGCGAACTCCAGGCCAGGTGATCGTCCTTTTGCCGGACGCGCAGGTAATACACGGCGCTTTGCGAATAATCATCATCCGTGAACGTTGCGTGCCAGAACAGATTGCGGGGCGCGGCCGAGTACACGGTTTCCCAGCCGTGGCTGCTTGAGTACTTGAAGACCTCGGCCTGGACGATCCGGTCGGCGCCGACGGCCCGGGCACGAATAACCGCATGATTCTGCCCGCGCAGTTCGCTGCCCATCGGTTGATCGTTGACGGAAAATTCCAGGTGAATGCGTGCGCCGGAGGTGGCGTACACCGAGCGCTCGTGCAGCGCGGTCCACAACGAATCGCGCGTCAGCTCGTCGGCGATGACCGCGGTCAGCCCGCCCGGATTGTTCTCCGAACCGGTGAAGTCGGGCAGGCCCGTGCCGGCCGGATGTCCGGTATGGTTGTCCGAACCGCCGACGAAGCCGAAACGATAACCCAGCGGGCCGATCGCCCGGCGCAGCGAACCGAGCGCCTCCGGATCCATTCGCGGGCGATGCAACGTGCGCGGACAATCCGGGCCCTCGCTGTTGCCGTGCTGGCTGTAGATTTCAGCCAGGCGCATGCGCTCGGGGTGATAGTAGGGGAAATCGTCGCCCAACGCGTCGGCGCGTAGCGTGTGGTGCGGGATGACCAGCGCCGGCACCCCGGCCTTGTCCAGCTTGCGGCACAGGCCGCGCACCGAGTAGACCGTTCCCGCCGTCGGCGAACGTTTCTTGTACGCGTAAATCGGCCCGGAATCGTCGCGGTAGTACACGTTGTTGTGACCGTCGCGCGGATGCCGGTACTGGCTGATCGTGCACTCGAAACCCACCAGCGTGGTCAGCCCCGTCTCGTTGACGGCGTTGGCCGTTTGCCGCAGCCACTCCCAACTGTCGCGCGGGCGGGAAATCAGATAGCGCGTCAACGTGTCGTTGCGAATGACGAACTCGGCGTGATCGGCCACCGCCGCGAAGTCGAGCAGCGCCGCGTCGCGCGCATAGGCGTAGGCGTCGATCGGATCGACCGCCAGCAGCGCGTCGGAGCATTTCGTGTGAATGTGCGGATCGCCGAAGTACACGTTGCGCTCGCCCTGCACATAGGGCACCTGGCTGACGAAGCCCAGCGTGCGCAGCCACGAGCGAATGACGAAGTAATGTCCCTCCACCGTGGGCAGTTCGATCACGGCGGTTCCGTCGATCAGCCGGCCGGAGAAATGCGCCACTTCCTTGCCGTCCTCCGAAATCAGCGTGACGTCAACCTCGTCGGAGCCCGTGGCCGCGTTGCCGTAACGGTCGATCAGCGACAGACGCAGCAGACCTTTCTCCCGATCCACCGCGCTGTTAAGCCGGCGCGGCGACTGCGGCAGGATCGTCAGCACGGGCGACTGCGCGATCTCGCGCCAACGGCTGAGCTTGTTGAGTTTCACCTGTATGGTGACTTCGGCGTCCTGCGCCGTTTCCTGCACGTAAGTCTTGCGCTCGTGCGCGCCGTAAACGAACAGGATTTGCTCGCCCTCGGCCAGCTCGCTTTCCTCGACGCTCGCGGTGATGTGCGCCAGTTTCACGCCGAAGATGTCGCCGCCGTAGCGCGTGTCGACCTTGAGCTTCACCTGCGGGTTGGTGCTGCGCGCTTCGACGAAGCCGCACTCGCGCCGGGGATTGGCGTTCATCGGGCACATCAGCACACGCGTCAGCGAAGGGCCGAAGGTCACTTTGACGCCGCCGCCGGCTTTGATGCGGTGACGGGCGGTGAAAATAACCAGGAAGCGTTCGTTGGCCGCGACGGTCACCGTGTCGGGATAAACGGCGGCTTCGCCGAGCCACGCGGGCGGTTCGTCGTCGTCGTCATCGATAAATTCGCCGGCGGGCGGATCGTCGCCGGCGTCGTTGTCGTCGTCGTCAATCATCGAGGCAAACGGCGGATCGTCTTGCTCGTCGCTGTCGTCATCGCCCGACGAATCGTCGGTCGGTTCGCCGCAAGCGATGCAGAAAAACACGATGAGCGTGGCGAGGATGAAGCGGAAAAAGACGGAACCGTGATCCATGCGGATGAACCCGTTTCTAGCCCTCCCGCTAATAAAATAAGCAAAAATTGTTCCCGAAACGGCGCGGCGGATCATTTTGATAACTTGGCGAAAAGCAAGGAAATAATTTTTGCGGCTTGGCGAGAGGGCGAAAAAGTGCGGTCATTTTGCGCTGATTTTTCAGCGGGGTGCGTGAATTTTCGCGGCGCGGAGGCTCTTTTCAACGGCGGAGTCCGACCGTTTCAGCCTCTTTACTAGGCGACGGATGAACGATAAAAAGAGAAATTCAATGCCGCGATCGAGCGGCAAAAAGCGATGTGGAGATGATAATGAAACAAGCCCATTGGCTCCGGTTGTTTTCCGTATTGTTCGTCCTGTTGTTGGTGGTGGCCTGCGGCGACGATGACGACGACAACGACAACGACGACGCGACCGCCGACGACGATACCGCCGACGACGATACGACCGATGACGACACCGCCGACGACGACACCGCCGACGATGACGACGAGCCGTGGACGCCCGTCGAGCCGCATCGCGAGACCTACGAAAACTGGACGATTCTCTGGCTGGCCGGCACGCCCTACGAAATGGGCCTGCAACAGGGCCAGATGATGCACGAGGAACTGGCCGCCGGCATCGACTGGCTCAACACCGGCCACCTGCTCGATCTGGCGCTGCCCATTCTGCGCTGGCTGGGCCTGGTGGATCTGGCCGTGGAAAACAGCTACGCCGACGTTCTCGAAGAGTGTCAGGGCATCAACGACGCCGCCGCCGACGTGGGCTTCACCTTCGAGGTCTGCCTGCTGCTCAACTTCGGCGACATCCTGGTCGAATTCCTCAGCGAGGGATTCCCACCGGCCAAGGACCTGGCGCCCGGCTGTACGCAGATCGCCGCTACCGGCGCGGCCACGGTCGACGGGCGGATGTACCACGGGCGCAGCCTCGACTGGTCGAAAATCGACTTCCTGCTGGACTATCCGGTCATTCACGTGCGCCAGCCCGACGACGGCCAGCCGCACGCGTTTATCGGCTTCCCCGGCAACCTGAGCCCCTATTCGGGCATCAACGCCGCCGGTCTGTCGGTCGCCTCGAACGAGGCCGATCCGCTGGACAACACGATGCACGACCGCGTCGGCGGCAGCCACGTGCAGTTGGTCGGGCAGTTGCTCAAGCACGCGACCACCCTCGATGAGGCCAAGCAGATGGTGCAGGAGTTCGACCACATGACCGTCGAGATCATCACCGTCGTCGACGGCCCCAACAAAGAGGCGGCGGTGTTCGAGATGAGCGCGCAGCACGTGGGCGTGCGCGAACTGAGCGAGGGCGTGGTGTACGCCAGCAACCATTTCATCGCGCCCGAGACGGTCAACGACGACGCCGAACCGATCAGCGAATCGTCCGCCATGCGCCTGCTGCGTCTGCAACAGTTGGCGGATCCGAACGGCGAAGATACGCTCTACGGCGATTTCGATCCGGCCGCGATGATTTCGCTTTTGCGCGACCGCGTCGATCCGGAAACGCACGAGGAATACGGGCCGGAGGTCTTCGACAACAACCGCTCCATCGCGACCAACGGCGCGATCTACCAGATCGTTTTCGATCCGGAAAGCCTACTGTTCTGGGTGGCCGCCGGCGCGCTGCCGGTGCCCGCGCAGCCGTTCGTCGGCTTCTCGCTGGGCGAGCTGCTGGACCTGCCCGGCGCCGTGCCGGTGTCGCCGTTGGTGTACGAATAAAACGCGCCGCCCGACTTGTCGCTGTGCGGCGGCCGTCGTAAGGTGAGCGGACCAAGCCACCTTTGCGAGGAGATGAATCAATCCATGGCCCATCAAAAACCACAGGTGCAACTGGGCGGCTATAACGTCGACGCCGATCATCTGCGCAAGCTTACCGCCGGCCGTCCCGCCGACGAACCGCCGTTGACGCCCGAGTCGGTCGCCGCGGCCTACGCGCGGTTGAGCCGCCGTGACGATACGCTGGCCGAACTGCGCGCCGAAGCGGTGCGCGACGTGGCCAAGGCGCGCAAGTCGATGACCAGCATCGTGCACATGATGGGCCACCAGGCGATCAGCGAACACGCGGTGTTCAACCTCGATTTCAATTACGTCACGCGCCTGGGCATGGAGTTGATCGAAGCGCATCGGCTGGCCGCCTACACCGAGCGCTCGCAGCGGTACGTCAAGTTCGGCGACGATTATCTGCTGCCGCCGGAGGTTGCCGAAGCCGGATTGCACGAGGAATTCGCCGCGCTGTATCGGCTGATGTTTCAGACCTACGAGGATTTGTACGCCGAGCTGCGCCCGTATTTTTTGGCTCGCGGCGGCGATCCGGAGACGATGAAAAAATCCGAGCTCACCGTGCTGGAAAATCTGGCCAAGGAGGATGCGCGCTACGCCTTCGGCCTGGCCGTGCAAACCGCGCTGGGCGGCACCTTCAACGCGCGCGAGCTTGAGTTGCTCGTGCGGCGGCTGCTGTCTTCGCCCTTGTGGGAGGCGCGCGACATCGGCGAGCAGATCAAAGCGCAGGTGCAGCCGCTGGCCCCGTCGCTGATCAAGTATTGCGATCCCTGCGATTACTTCGCCGATCTGCCCGACGCCGCGCGGACCATCGCCGCGCGTTGCGAGCGCGAAGCGGCGACCGAGGACGCACCGCGCGTCGCGCTGGTGCACGCCACGCCGGAGACCGACGAACACGTGCTCGCGGCCATGCTCTACACCGGCGGCGCGGGGTCGATCGTCCATTGCATGAAAATTGCCCGCGGGATGAACGCGGAAGAAAAATTGCACGCCTACCGCGCCCTGGTCGCGCAACGGCAAACGCACGACAACGTCAGCCGCCACTTCGAGCTGCCGCGCTTCGTGTTCGACCTGAACGTCAGCGCCTCGTTGTACGCACAGCTCAAGCGCCACCGGCTGACCACGCAACTGGTCGCCGATTACGACCCCGCGTTGGGCATCACCGTACCGCCGAGCATCGAGGCCATCGGCCGCGCCGACGCCCTGCGCGCGGTGGCCGAACGCGCCGCCGCTTTGCACGAGCGCGTATTGTCCGCCACCGATTGCGCGCCGGCGGCCGCCTACTGCCTGACCAACGCCCATCGCCGCCGCGTGCTGGTGACGATGAACCTGCGCGAGCTGCATCACTTCGCCAAGGAGCGCATGGCCGAATTCGCCCAGTGGGACATTCGCGAAACGGCCGTGCTCATGGCCGCCGCCGTGCGCGAGGTCGCGCCGCTCACCGGCCGCCTGCTGGTAGGCAAAGACAATTATCGTGAACATCTGGATCGACTGCTGACCGACGCCGAGGGCTAGGGCCCCGGCCACCGCGACAGCTCAAGCCATCATCGACTGTGAGGAGAGACACACATGAACCAGCAAGTATCGGAACGTTGTCTGAACACCCTGCGTTTCCTGGCCGTCGACGCGGTGCAAAAAGCCAGGTCCGGACATCCCGGCGCGCCGCTGGGCATGGCCGCCATGGCCTTTTGCCTGTGGGATCGTTTCCTCAAACACAACCCGGCCGATCCGCAATGGCTCGACCGCGACCGGTTCATTCTTTCGGCCGGTCACGCCTCGTCGCTGCTGTACGGCCTGTTGCACCTGACCGGCTACGATCTGTCGCTGGACGATATTAAAAACTTCCGCCAGTGGGGCAGCAAAACGCCGGGCCACCCCGAGTACCCGCTGGTGCCGGGCGTCGAAATGACCACCGGCCCGCTGGGACAGGGCTTCGCGCACGGCGTGGGCATGGCGATCGCCGAGAGGTGGCTCGCCGCGCGCTACAACCGCCCCGGCCACGCGATCGTCGATCACTATACCTACGCGCTGGTGTCCGACGGCGACCTGCAGGAGGGCGTCAGCCACGAGGCGGCGGGCCTGGCGGGCAAGCACAAACTCGGCAAGCTCATTTACCTGTACGACGACAACGACATTCAGATCGAGGGCTCGACCGACAAGGTCTTCCCGGAGGATGTCGCGCAGCGCTTCGCCGCCTTGGGCTGGCAGACGATCGGGCCGGTCGACGGCTTCGACCTGGAGGCGCTGGACGCGGCGATCCGCGAGGCGCAGGCGGAAACCGAAAAGCCCTCGCTGATCATCTGCAAGACGATCATCGGCTACGGCAGCCCGCTGGCCGGTTCGGAAAAATGCCACGGCGCGCCGTTGGGCGAGGCGAACGTGACCGCGACGAAAGAAGCGCTGGGCTGGCCGCTGGAGCCGGCGTTTTTCGTGCCCGACGACGTGCGTGAATACATGGGCCGGGCCGTTGAACGCGGCCGGCAGGCGCAGGCGGCGTGGGACGAACGCCTGGCGGCTTATCGCCTGGCGCATCCGGATCTGGCCGCGCGGTTCGTCGCGCAGATGAGCGGCGAATTTCCCACCGGGTGGGACGACGAACTGGACGCGTTGTTCGCCGGGTCCGACAAGCCGGTGGCCACGCGCAACGCCTCGGGCAAGGTGCTCAACGCCGTGGTGAAAAAGGTCGACTGGCTCATGGGCGGCAGCGCCGACCTGGGCCCGAGCAACAAAACCTATCAGGACGGCCTGGGCGATTTCGGCGAGGACGGCTTTGCCGGGCCGAACCTCGCCTTCGGCGTGCGCGAACACGCGATGGGCTCGCTGGCCGGCGGCCTGGCGCTGCACGGCGGCGTGATTCCCTACACCGGCACCTTCCTCATCTTCACCGACTACATGCGTCCGCCGATGCGCCTGGCCGCGCTGATGGGCTTGCGCGTGATTTACGTGTACAGCCACGACAGCATCGCGCTGGGCGAGGACGGGCCGACGCATCAGCCGATCGAGCAGATCATGCAGTTGCGTCTGATGCCCAACGTGACGGTCGTTCGTCCGGCCGACGGACCCGAGACGGTCGAGGCCTGGCGGGTGGCGCTGACGCGTCGCGAAGGCCCCACCGTGCTGCTGACCTCGCGGCAGGATCTGCCGGCGATCGATCGCACGCGGGCCGCCGCCGCGACCGGGTTGCGCCGGGGCGCCTACGTGCTGTGGGAGAGCGCGGCGCAGCCGGAGCTGATTTTCATCGCCACCGGTTCGGAGGTGCACCTGGCGCTGGAGGTCGGGCAGAAGCTGGCCGCCGAGGGTGAGAAGGTGCGCGTGGTGTCCATGCCCAGTTGGGAACTGTTCGCCGCACAGGACGCGGCGTATCGCGAGAGCGTGCTGCCCGCCAAAACCGGCAAACGGCTGGCCGTCGAGGCCGGGTTGAAGTACGGTTGGGAACGCTGGGTCGGGCCGGCCGGCGCGGTGATCGGCCTGGAGCATTACGGCGACAGCGCGCCCTGGCAGGTCCTTTACGAGAAATACGGTTTCACCGTCGAAAACATCGAGGCGCGGGCCAGGCAATTGCTGGCCGAATAAACGCCGAGTCCGACAACGACGAAACGACAAGGAATCCGCATGCCGCATTCCGATAAGCCCTATCGCGTGGCGATGATCGGCGTGGGCGACATCACCATGCTGCACCGGCCGGCGTACGTCGATTGCGCCGACGCCGAACTGGCGCTGCTGTGCGACGCCGATCCCGCGTTGCTCGCGCGGCGCGCCGCCGCATGGAACGTGCCGCGCACGACCGCCGATTATCGCGCGGTGCTCGCCGATCCGGACATCGACATCGTCGAGATCAACACGCCGCACCATCTGCACAAGCGGATGGTCGTCGAGGCGCTGGAGGCCGGCAAACACGTCGCCTGCCAGAAGCCGATCGCCACGTCGATCGCCGACGCCGAGGCGATGGTCGCGGCCGCCGAGCGTAGCGGCGCGAAGCTGCGCGTGCTGGAGAATTTCGTTTTCTATCCGCCCTATGTGCGCGCCAAGGAGATGCTGGACGCCGGCGAAATCGGCGAGGTGCTCGCCGTGCGCTTCAAGCTGGGCACCGGCCTGTTCGGCTCGCGCTGGGTGCCGCTGCGTTCGGAGTTGTGGCACCTGACCGAGTCGGAGCGCGGCATGGGCCAGGCGGTGTTCGACGACGGTTATCACAAGTTGTCGCTGGCCGTCCACCTGGTCGGCGCGATCGAGGCGGTGCAGGGCTTCATCGACCGCACCTTCGCCTTCATCGACGAACCGGCGCAACTGCTGTGGACCTACAAAGACCGCGCCACGCTGGGCAGCTTCGACATCGCCTTTTCGCCGAACCTGTACACGCACTCGAAGTATTTTCCCGCCGACGAGCGCATCGACATCGCCGGCAGCAAGGGGACGATCCGCCTGCGCGGCTGCACCGGCGCGATCACCGACGAAGCGCCGCTGACCGTCTACCGGCACGGCCGCCGCGAGGAGCACGACGACCTGGAAACCGACTGGCAGGCCAGCTTCTCCGCCGGCATCCGCGATTTCCCCCGCGCCTTGCGCGCCGGACGCGACACGCTGTTGACCGGCCGCCGCGCGCTGGAGGTGCTGCGCTTCGCCTACGCCGCGATCGTCGCCGCGAAGATCGGCGAACGCGTGCGGCCCGACGAGATGACCGACGAGATCGTCGCCCGGCATCTGCGCGGCCCGGAGGCGGCATCATGAGCGGGCGGCATGAGTGGACCGCGCGGCTGGCCGTGCGCGTGCTGCAATGGGCGGCGCGCCTGCCGCGTCCGTGGTTGCTGCGTTTGCTGCGCGTGGCGGAAAAACTGCCCGCCAATCGCGCGCCGGGGCCGGGCCTGACGCCGCCGGTCACCGAGTTGATCGAGATCATCGTCGACGAGCCGGGCGGCGAACAGGTGATCCGCCGTTTGCTGCTGGAAGGGCGGCGCGCGCAATACGTTTCGCTGGTGCGCGGCCTGTTGCGCCATCACGCGAGCGGCGGGGCAAAGGTCATTGTCGCGGCCGACGAAGCGTTGCCCGCCGTGGTGAGCAAAGAGCCGCTGCGCGTCGCGGTGATCGGCGAGGGGCTCGACGCTCGGTTGCTGCGCACGGCCTATCAGGCCGATCCGGGCAGCGTGCTGGTCGAGGACGACGCGGCGCGGGCGTACGAGTTCGCGCCCGGGGCGACGCCCGAGCAAATCTCTGCCGCGTTGGCCAAAGGCGCGGTCGTTTCCGTGCATCACTCGCTGCTGACCGACGCGGCTGCCGCGCGCGCCCTGTTTGCGTCGACGAAGGCGCCGTGGCGCGTGTTTTATCCGCTGTGGCATTTTGCGCCCGCGCGCCGGTTGCACCGTCTGTTGGCCGACGACGAGATCGGCGAGGTCGGCACGTTGCGCGTGCAGGCGATTCTCGGCGGCGACGGCGGCGCGCTCGCCCCGCAAAGCGCAACGGCGGACGATTATCTGCGTCATCCGGCGTTCGATCATCTGCTGTTGCTGACCTGGCTCGGCGGTGCGCCGCACGCGGTGTCGGCCTGTCTGCAACCGTTGGGCGAACACGGCGGGCAGGGGATGATCGCCGTGCGGCATCGCGCGCCGGGGCGTTACGGGATGCTGGAGATGATCCACGCGCCGCAAATGACGCTGCCCTCGGCGTATTATCCGTACGCGGTCGAGGCGGAGGCGTCCGGCACCGACGGCATCGCCTGGCTGCGGCGGGGCATGGCGCAACCGAGCCGCGAAGCGCCCTTGGCCGTGCGCGTGGGCAAATCGGCGTACACCATCGGCGTCGAGCGCGGCCTGACCGCCGATTGGGACGCGCTGTATGCGCACGCGGCGGCGCATCTGCGCTCATTGGCCGCCGGCCAGGCGCAACCGATGGTGAGCGCGCCGGATCTTTTCGCCACGCTGATCGCGCGCGACAAGGCCGTCGAGGCGGCGCGCACGGGCCGCGTGGCTACGGTGTAGGAGGAAGCGATGTACCAGGCTCATTACGACGTGGACGCGCGGGCGCTGTTGTTTGTCGACGGCGAGAAGAACGCGGGCGATTATCTGACCATGGGGATCAACGTGTTCGTCTGCGGCGGGCTGATGAACCCGGTGCGCATGGGCGGGCTGATCGGCCGCAACGCGCCCTTCGCGCCGGCGATCGCCGACGGCTACACCCATCGGCACGTCGAGGCGAGTCCCTTCATGCTGCCCGACGACGATCCGTCCGCCGCGCTGCTGGGCGTGGTGTATCTGGGTCTTTCGTCGGCAGAGGTGGCGCGGGTGGAAACGCTGGAACTCGACGGCGGGTATCGCAAGCAAATTCCGTTGGAGGTGCGCGTCGGCGACCGCATCTGCCCGGCAATCAGCTACACCAGAGCGTAGGCGGTCAGATCGATTCGCGGCGGCTCAGCGCTTCGAAAGCGCCCGCGGCGGTCAACGCGAGAATCAGCCCCAGGCCGCCGAGGCAGACGATGGGGAAAATCCACAACGCCAAGGCCATGCCCCCCTGGCGCGCCAGCAACGAGATGAAGAACGGCACGATCATCCCGCCCAGCGGTATGCCGGTTTTGATCATGCCGATCACCGCGCCGCAGTGACGCGGGAAGAGCAGCCCGCCCACGGCGATCAGCAGCGGGCACAGCGCCGACAACGACAGGCCCGCCGCGACGACCAGCGGATAGATCAGCGCGCGCCCGGGCAGGAAAAACAGGCCGGCGAAATTCAGCGCGGCCAGACCGAACAGCGTGACCAGCAAGCGCGGAATGGCCGTGTTGTTCGCCAGCAGGCCCATCAACAAACGACCGCAGGCGATGCCGCCCAGAAACAGCAGCAGCCCGACTTTCGAAGCGGCCTGATCGAAGCCGCGCATTTCCATCAGGAACGAAGTTAGGTAACCGACAGCGGCCAGCTCCGCACCGACGGCGAGGATCGTCGCAAGCACCAGCGCGCCGGCCAGCGGCTTGCGCGGCAGTTCGCGCAGATGCCGCCAGAAACGCGCGTCGCCGTTTTGCGCCGGGGCCGAACGCACGAAGGCGAACAGCACGGCCAGCAACAGCACGACCACGCCCGCCTCGATCAGCGAGCGCCGCCAATGCAGATCGAGGAAAATCAGATAAGCGGTGATGCCGCCCATGCCCAGCGTCGCGGCCAGGTGGTTCAGACCGATGTAGCGGCTCTGGTGCGTGCAGTGAATTTCCAGCAGCAGCGCGTCGGTGCTCGCCTCGTATAGGCCCATGGCCACGCCCAACAGCACGGCAACCAGGAAGTTGGGCCAGAACAGATCGTTGGTGAAAAAGAGGAAGAAGCCGATGCCCATGGCGATGCTGCCGACCAGCAGCAGGCGCGTTTTGGGCCAGGCGTCGGCGAGCGCGCCGCCGATGAGCGCCGCGACGATGAAGCCGAAGTTCTGGCCGGTCAGCAGCAGGCCGATCTGTACCGGCGTCAGGCCGATGTTGCGCGCGGCCGCGCCGATGATCGCCGTGCCCACGCCGAGGAAAAACATCGCGGCGAAGGTCGAGCCGGTCAGGGTAATGCGGCGAAGCGATGATGTGGGCAACGAACGAATCCTTCTTCACGTTGGGGCGACGGCGGTACAGGCCGTGTTAATAAGGCCAAACGGCAGGGGAACGCAAGGGGGATGTCAGCGCCCGGCGTTCAGGCCGTCGGCGATGCGCTGGGCTTCCTCCAACGCGAATCCGCCGTCGATGAGGCCCCGGTTGCCGATTTCGCTTTGGATGACCGGCGCCGTAACCAGGCGACCGTCGATGATGATCGCCAGGTGTTCTCTGATATGTTCGCGGGTGAAGGCGCGCATCGTGGCTTCACCCTCTTGGTTGAGGGTGAAAGACACCCCCGGTCCGAAGTAACTTTCGACGACCTCTGCCGAAGCAATGTCGGCGCCGGTCAGCAAGGGCGTGGGCGCGAGGTAAAAGGTCGCTTTCTTGGGCCCTTCGGCGGTCATCGGCGTGAAGCCCGGCGTCGGTTCGGTTTTGGCCCAGCGTATTTCCAGGGTGACGGCGGCGGGCGGAACGATCGTCTGTTTTTTCGCGCAGGCGACGGAGAGCAACAGACACAGGATCCCCAAACAAAGTGCCAGTAGCATGTTTCGCTTCACGCGAAGACTCCTTTCCATGGGCAAAGCGCGTTAAAACTTTTTCGGCCGCAGCACGTTGAGCATCGCGGGCACGGTGAGCAGATCGGCCGCCAGCGCCCAAATCATCGTCAGCGCGGTGAACACGCCGAAGTAGAGGTTGGGCACGAAATTGGAAACCAGCAGCACCATGAAGCCGCAGAACAATACCGCCGAGGTGATGTACATCGCGCGGCCGGTCGTGCGCAGGCTGTGGGCCAGCGCCTCGGGCAGGTTTTGGCGCCCGCGATCGTTGTACTCGCGGCGGAAACGCGAGAAGAAGTGAATCGTGTCGTCCACCGCGATGCCGATGGCGATCGAGGGGATCATGCACGTGGCCAGGTTGATCGGAATGCCGACCAGGCCCATCAGCCCGAGGGTCATCAGAATCGGCAGCACGTTGGGGTAGATGCTGTACAGGCCCACGCGCGCCGAGCCGAACAACAGCGCCACGCAGAAAATGATGATCACGATGGCCAGGGAAAAGCTCTTGAGCTGGCCGTGCACCAGTTCGCGTTCCATGTCCACGTACAACACCGACGCCCCGGTCGGCGCGGCGGCAATACCGGTGGGGAAGGTGTTGGCGGTGAATTCCTTGACGTGCTCGACCATGCCGCGCAGCGATTTGGAGCCGACGGTCGTCATGCGCGCGCTGATGCGCGTGTAGGAATAGTTGATGTCGGTGAACTCGTCGAGCCCGCCGCGATCGTCGCCCATGGACACGAGCATCAAATACTGCGCGATTTCCCGCCGCGTGTCGGGGATGCGGTAAAATGCCTCGTCGCCGCCGTGCATCGAGCGGTTCATCATCTTGACCAGGTCGGCCAGCGACTGGGTGACGGTGACGAAGGGGAAGGTTTCCAACTCGCGCTGCGTGGCCTCGATGGCGCGCAGCACCGCCGGTTCGATCACCGAATCGGGACCTTCGCCCTCGATGAAAAACTCGAAGGCGTTGGCGCCCGAGACGTTCTTCTCCAGGAAGTTGTAGGACCGGCGCACGTCGCTGTCGGTTTTGAAATATTCGATGAGATTCGTTTCGACCTGCAGCATCGGCAGGCCGACCAGCGCTATGGCGGTGAACACCGCGCTGACGACAAGCACCGTTTTCGGGCGCGTCTGGACGGCGCGGATGCAGGCGTCGAGCAGGCGGGCGATGAAGTCGCGCCGGCGTTTGGTCGCCACCTGCGGCTTAGGCGGTTTGAGCAGGGCGAGGATCGCCGGCGCGAAGGTGATGGCGATGGCGAAGGTCATCATCACGCCCGCGGCCGCCAGCAGGCCCGTTTCGCGAATGGGCAGGATGCGCGAAACGCCCAAGCTGGCGAAACCGATGGCCGTGGTCAGGCTGGTCAGGAAGCAGGGCAGCACCAGGTGTTCGACCGCGAGGCGGATCGCCTGCTTTTTGTCGCCCGACAGCAGGTAGGCTTCCTCGTAGCGGTTGATCACATGGACGATCACCGCCAGGCCGATGACCAGCAGCAGCGGCGGGATGATGTTGGTCACCTGGTTGAGCGCCTTGCCGGCCAGTTGCAGCGCGCCCAGCGTCCAGGTCAGCGAAACCAGAATGCAGATCATCGGCAGCCACACGGCGCGCCAGCGGCGGTAGATCAGCAGCATCAGCACCGCCAGCAGCACGATGGTCACCGGGGTGAAGGTCAGCAGGTCGTTGCTCACGTAGTTGTCGTAGGTGGTCTGAAAGACCGGCGCGCCGGCGAGGTGCGCTTCGTATTGGGCGGGCACCATCTCGGCGATGACCTGCTTGAGATCGGCGGTCAGTTGATGCCGGTAGCCGGGTTCGTTCTCCACCCGCTGGGTGCGGCCGAAAAGCGCGGTGGTCTTCCCGTCGGCCGACACGACCGTGCCGACGATCAGCGGGTTGGCCAGCGCGCGGCGGTGCAGCTCTTCGCGTTGCCCGGGGCTGAGCGTTTCGCTCTGCACCAGCTTTTGCACGGCCAGGCCCTCGGCGTCGGGCACGATGTCGGTGATGTTGGTCAGGCTCATGACCTGCTTGACGTAGTTCACCTGCGCCAGGCGGTCGGTCAGCTTGCGCACCAGCGCGAGGCTGTCGTCGCTGAAGGCGTCGCCGGTTTTGATCGCCAGCAGGAAGAACTCGTCGGTGTCGAAACGGTCGAGGTAGCGATGATAAAACTCGATGGCCGGATCGCCTTCGAGGAAGAAATGCTCGAGTTCGGTTTGGACCGTCAACAGGCTCAGGCGCGAGCCGAACAACCCGGTTAGCGCAACGATGAGCGCGATCACCCACCAGGGATGGTCGACCACGAAAGCGGAGAGGCGTTTGGTCAGCATGGGCGGCGGCTCTCTTTCGGCGAAGTTGAATCGGTGCGAGTGTACGGCAACGCCGCCGACGGACGCAAGCTAGACGGTCGGTTTCTCGTGCGGATAAGGCTTTGGCCCGCTGCGGCGGACGATCAGCACGGCCAGCGCGAAATAGACGACGAACTGCACGGCCAGCCAGCCGCAGTAGGGCAGCAGCGGCGCGAAGGACGCGGTTTTCATCTGGGCGAGGCGAATGCCCAACAGCGTCGGCGTGGCCGGAAACAGCGCGGCGATCGCCTGCACGAACAGCGGCATTTTGTCCAGCGGCCAGGCGAAGCCGGAGAACATCAGCGCCGGCGTGGAAAAGAACATCAGCACCTGGAAGGGCGTCCAGCGGTCGCGGCAGAAGTGGCCGATGACCACCACCACGGGCATCCAGGCGATCATGAAGGCGATCAGCATCAGCAGCGCCGAAAACGCGCCGCGCAACGTCCAGTGGAACGCGGGTTGGACGACGAAGAGAATCACGATCATCGCCAGCAAAAAGAAGACGCTCTGCGCGACGAACTTCCCGGCCAGGTAGGCGAAAGGCCGTTTGTTCGCATAGTCGTACCGCCCGAGTTCCTTGCGCGTGCCGATCGAGAAGCCGAAAACGATCAGCATCAATTGCTGCATGACGATCACCCAGACGCCGGTGACCAGAAAGTTGCCGTAACTCGCCGTCGGGTGATAGGCGTAGCGTAGATCCTGGTTGATGGGCATCACCCGCTGCTTGGCCAGCGCGGTGGGCATGCCCTGCGTGTAAAAGAACGAAACGCCGATCATCGCGTTGAGCGTGGTCACCGCGCCGAGCACCGCCGGGTACGACAGCGAATAGGCGTACATGTTCGAGGCGTTCATCCACATTTTGATGTCGGTGGTTTGCCCCTGTTTGATCCGCGTGGAAAAGTCGGGCGGGATGAACAGCAGCAGTTCGGCCTCGCGCCGCTTGATCGCCTCGTAGCCGTCGTCGAGGGAGCCGAGCCGCTTGACCAGTTGCAGGCCCTGGGTCGCTTCGAGCATCGAGGTCAGCTTGCGCGAAAGCTCGGAGTTGTCCGCGTCGATCAGCAGCGCCGGGCGCTCCTGCGCCTGGTCGCGGTAGTAGATCGTCGAAATCACCGGCGGGTAAAACACCGGCAGCAGCAGCGCGATGAACAACACCAGCGGCTGCGTGCGCAAAAAGCGCAGTTCCTCGACGATCAGTTCGCCCAAGCGGCCGGCGCCGGCACGCAACGACGATCCGATGTTCGCCCACCGCTTACGCATGATCGGCCGCCTTGCCGGGTTTGCGGATCAGGCCGGTGATGAGCTTGCGCAGGGCGTAGCCCGTGCCGCCGATGACACAGTACAACGCCGCCTGCCACGCGTAGTGGAAGAAGATCGCGCTCGTCTCGCCCAGGCGGATGGGGTGGTGCAAAAACAGTTGCAGGCTGCGCGCGAAAGGCGTGAAGCCGATCAGTTCGCCCCACACCTTCATCAGCCAAGGGAAGGCGTCGGTCGGATAGGTCACGCCCGAGAGCATCATCGAGAGCATGGCGACCACGATGGTCACCTCGAAGGCGAAGATCGGCGAGGGCACGGCCAGCGAGAGGTTGTAAGCCATCAGGATGTTCAACAGCATCAGGCAGGCCAGGTGCGCCAGCACCACGGGCAAACCGCTTTGCGGCCCCATGTTCTCGATCGGCAGCATCACGTAAAACAGCACCAGACCCAGGATCATCCCCATGCTGAAAATCGCGCCGAAGCCGCCGATCAGCTCCTTGTTCGTGGCCGGCCGGTTGTGCGGCAACACCCAGGTCGCCGCGGCGATCAGCACGTACACGTTGAGCAAAAAGAACAGCAGCGCGGGCACCAGGTAGATCGAGTAGTTGGTCGCCGGATTGAAGGTGTAGGTTTCCTCGACCGCGATCGGCGCGACCTTGGCCATCGCTTGTTCCTTGCGCGCGCCGAGCTTGCGCACCATGGTCAGTTGCGCGCCGGCGGCCACCATGGTCACCGTGCGCGACAGGGCCTTGTAGGCGTTCTTGCCGATCAGGATGTTGCTCATGTCCACGATGATCATCACCGACGGCTTGTGGCCCTTTTTCAGATCGACCGAGAAGTCGGCGGGGATGTACAGGTAGCCGCTGATCTTGCCGGCGAACAGTTGTTGTTCGGCCTCGTCGAGCGACGCGGGCGGCGGATCGACCACGACGATCTCGCGCGTGGCGTCGACCATGGTGCGGATCGTGCGGCTGACCGAGCTGTTGTCCAGATCGATGATCGCCAACGGCAGGCCGCTCATCACCTGTTCGTGGTACACCTCCATCGAGAGAAACCCGGTGATCAGCAGCAGCGCGAGCATCACCTGGAAACGCGGACGCAACAACAGTTGCCGCAGTTCGCTTCGGTAACCGCGACCGAAATGAGTGAAAAATCCGCGTCCGCTTAGCCGCCGCATCGCCCGCCTCCGCTATTTGATCGTCCAGCGGACGGTCATGCCGGGGCGCAGGCCCTCGACCGGCTGCGTGGGCCGGGCGCGCACTTCGAAGCTTTTCAGGTCGAAGCCGCCGCGCTCGGAGGTCGCGCGCCAGGTGGCGAAGTCGCCCTGCGCGGCCAGGTGGTAGATCTCCATGGGCACGGTGCGGTCCAGCGCCGGCACGTACAGCGAGACCGTCGCGCCCTTCTGGATTTTCCGCAGCAGATCCTCGCGCACCGAGAAGGTCGCCCACAGCTCGCTCATGTCCACCAACGTGATGATCGGATAGCCGGTGGCGGCCAGCTCGCCGGGGTGGAGAATGACCTTGCTCACTTCGCCGGCGATCGGCGCGACCTGCACCGTTTCTTTGTCGTAGGCCTTCACCTCGTCGAGGGTCGCCTCGGCGCGTTTGACCAGCGCGGCGGCGGCGGCGATGTCCTCCTCGCGCGCGCCCTTCATCACCGCGTCGTACTGCGCGCGGGCCATTTCCATCTGTTCCTTGGAGACGTTGTACTTGAACTCGACCTCGTCGAACTTGGCCTTGGGCACCGCATCCTTTTCCAGCAGCTTGACCATGCGGTTGTACATTTTCTCCATGACCTCGACCTGGTGCCGGGCCGCGTCGAGCTGCCGGGCGGCGGCGCGCTTTTGTTCCTCGCGCGCGCCCTTGTTGGCCTTGTTGTACTGGGCCTTGGCCGCGTCGATGGCCGCGTTGACCTGACCCATTTTGGCGGCGATTTCCTCGCCGGTGATGGTCGCCAGTTGCTGCCCCTGCTCGACGGCGTCGCCTTCGCGCACGAACACCTCGATGATGCGCCCCGGGATTTTCGAAGCGACATCGATTTCCACCGCGTCGATCAGACCGGTGACGGTGACCTCCTGGTCGCCGGAGCAGCCGCCGATGAAAAGGGCGACGGTCAGCAGCATCAGCCAGCAAACGAGATTCTTGTTCATCGTGATTCCTCGGATTGGCCGGTCGGTTTTGTCAGAATGCCGTCGAAAATCAGCGTCAGGACGTGCTGGAAAGCCTCCTCCTGTTGGCGCGGATCGTCGACGTCCATATTCCACAGAGCGCTCATCAGCAACCGGCGTTGGAAGTACGTCAGGCACAAGCCGACGACGCTCAGCAGCAGTTGTTTCTGGTTGAGATCGGGCCGGAACACGCCTTGTTCGATGCCGCGCTGCAGACAGCCGGACAGATCGACCAAGCCGGCGCGGATCAGCGGCACCAGATCGGATTGATCCGCCCGCGCGCGTTGCAGGCTTTCCCAGGCCAGCAGGCGTACAAAGCCGGGATTGCCGGCCAGGTAATAGAAGAAGTGACGCAGCAGGCCCTCCGCCTGCTCTTTGGGCGGCTGATCGGTGTCCATGTACTGGCGCGAGGTGTCCATGAAATGGTTCAGGCGTTCCTTGAGCACTTCGCGGTAGATGTCTTCCTTGTTGCCGAAGTACAGGTAGATCAACCGCTTGTTGACGCCGGCCCGTTTGGCGATTTCGTCGACGCGCGCGGCGTCGAAACCCTGGTCGATGAAGATTTCCGAAGCCGCGTTCAGCAGCAGTTGCTTGGTGCGTTCGGCGTCGCGTTTGCGACATTTGATCGTCATTGAGCTTCCTCCCCCGGCGGTGTGGTTGCCTCGGCGACGGGAGCGGCGAGGGGAGGAATGACCGCGTCGCGAGGATCTTCGCCCATGGCCAGCTTCAAGGCGGCGTATTGCGTGAGCACATCGTATTGCGCGCTGATTTTGTTGCCGCGCGCCTGCGTGAGCAGCGTTTGCGCGTCCAACACGTCGACCGAATCGGTCAGGCCCTCTTCGAACCGTAACCGCTGAATACGCAGATTTTCCTCGGCCCGCGCCACGGCCTGCGCGGTCACCTCGTAGCGCTGTTTGGCCGATTGCAGTTCCTGGAATTTCTGCTTGATCTGCAGGTGGATCAGCTCGGACACTTCGTTGCGGCGGATGCGCGCCTGCTTGGTTTGCGCGCCGGCCGCCTGCGCCTCGAAGTACTTGCGGCCCCACTCCCAGAAATTCCATTCGAGGGCCAGGCCGACGAACATCTCGTCTTCCTCGTACAGGATGATGCCCTCGTTGTGTTGGTAGCGGCCGATCGCGGCCACCTGCGGGGTAAGCTGCCACCAGCTCAGGCGCTCGACGGCCTCCATCGCCTCGACCTGATGATTCAACGCGGACAGATCCAACCGCCGGCCCTCGGCGCGCAACTGGGCTTCGGCCGCCGATATCGGCAGATCGACCGGCAGCGCGGCGGCCTGGTCGGTCAGCACCAGGTCGGTGTTCAGCGGCAGGCCGATCAGGTGCGCCAGCGCCGACTTGGCCAGCGACAGCCCGTTCTCGGCGCGGATCAACTGCTCCTGCGCGTTGGCCAGGGCGACCTGCGCGGTCAGCAAATCGGTTTTGTCGATGAACTCGGCCTCGTAGTAGTTCTCTGCCTGGGTCACGTGCGCCTGGATCGTCTCGACCGCCGCGGCGGCGACGTTGCGCAGCTTTTCCACCGACAGCACGCGATAGTAAGCCTCGATCGTGTCGAAGGTCACCTCGCGGCGGGTGCGCACGGTCATGCCGGCCGTCGCCTGCTCGCCGGCCGACCGCGCCTTGTACCCCTGGTAGACCGAATACAGCGGCGTCAGCGGCTGCACGGCGGTCAGTTCGAGGGTCTTGGTCGTCTCGGCGCGCATTTCGATCGGATCGATCGGGCCGACCAGCGTGTCGACCGCCTGGCGCATCGTGCCGTTGAGGGCGATGTAATCGAACACGTCGACGTCGTGCGCGTCGTCCCAATACAGCAGGCGGCCTTCGGCGGACAGGCTGGGCCCGAAGCGCGCAGCGGCGCTGTGTTGCAGGGCCGCGGCGGCCTCGTGCTGGGCTTCGGCGCTTTGTACCCGGTGGTTGTTTTGCAGCGCCAGGTTGATCGCCTCGTCGAGGGATAGGGTGGTGGCTTCCTCGGCCAGGGCGGCGGAAAGGCTGAGCAAAACGGCCAACAGGGATGCCAACAAGATTCTCATGGTCAAGCCACTCCTTTGTAACTAACCGGTTAGATACATAAACCTCTTGACGCGGCATGTCAAGCGAAATTTCAACGATTGGACTAATCCATAATTTTAATAAGAGTGCGATATCAACAAGTTAATGAAATGTTGTAACTAAATAGTGATTTAATAATGAAAAGTTTGTATCCGAGAATGACGTGGAATACCCGAAAGCCGATTCTCAACCGATGTCGGTTAAATGAAAAGAGCGCGATCGACGGACCGCGCCCTTGAAAAGACGATTAAAGCCTCGTTGGCTCAGGGCAGGCCGGGGAAATCGTTCACGTACTGAACTTTTAAATCGGGAAAATGTTCGACAATTTGCACTTTGAAATCCGGGAAATTCTCGACGAATTGCCACTTTCCGCACGAATCTGGAAAGTGTTCCACTGTTTTTACTTTCAAATCCGGGAAGTGTTCCACGATTTGAATTTTAATATCGGGAAAATGTTCGACAATTTGCACCTTGCCATACATTTTTTTACCGTTGAAAGTGCAGTCGTCGCTGACTTTTTTGTCCGATGACTGGACAATCGCCCAGGTGCCGAGGATGCCTACTGCAATCAACAAAAGAACCGCAATCACTTTGAATTTCATTTCCGCATACCTTTCATAAAAACTGTTTTCCAATGGCTTGTAGATAAACTCATTATCCTGGGAAATAAAATCACACGTCGTGCGCCTTGTAAAGAAGGCAGGTGAAGGGCGCGATCGGTTTCAAGTCGAGGGGCAGTGGGGTTGTTGAAAAAGTCGAATATAGCGAAAAATGTGTCATTCCGACCGTAGCGAAGCGAAGTGGAGGAATCCCTTACTTGTTCAATTATAAAGGGATTCCTCGACTCGCCCTGGAAGGCTCGCTCGGAATGACAATCATAAAAAGTTTTTTTCAACAATCCCGCAGTCTTTGTTCCCGCTAAACGCTCCCCCGTTTAATGGGCATTGTTTAGGAAAAATGCTTTTGATATAAATTTTCGGGGGTAACTGTGAATGGGAGGTCGGAAATGAAACCTTGGTTAGCGCTTTTCTTTGTTGTGATAACCGTTGCCGTGTTTTTCATGATTTCCTGCGGCGACGACGATGACGATGACGACGATAATTCGATGACGAAGGACTTCTGCCAGGATTATGTGGCCACGTCCGAACAATGTGCATGGTGGGACGATTCCAACAGCAACGTGTTGGATGAGGACGAATGGATCGACAATTGCGTTTCGCGGCTGGGCGTTCACGAAAACACGTATATCCGCTGCCTGCAAAACGCCATCGAGGACGCCACCTGCGACATGCTCGAGTATCTCTCGGACGATTGTTGGGACGGCTGGGTGTCGTCGGTTTACGACACGCAGGTCTGGACCGACAAAAGCACCGGCCTGATGTGGCAGACCGCCAGCCTGACGGAATTGGAGTGGGAAGAGGCGGTTACATTTTGCGCCGATCTGGATTTCGAGGGACACGACGACTGGCGCCTGCCCACCATCGACGAGCTGCGCACGCTGATCCGCGGCTGTCATTACACCGAACCCGACGGCGATTGCGCGGCGAGCGAGCAGTGCAACAACATCGATGCTTGCCACAACGAAGCCTGCGAGGGCTGCATTTCCGGCGAGGGTCCGAATTACGGATTTTACATGCCCTATGAATTCAATCCGTACTGCGCGGGCAGCGATGCCTATATTTGTTCGATCTTCTGGTCGTCGACCCCGGTCTCCGGCTCCAACGGCGAGCAGCACTGGGGCGCGTGGTACACTTATGCCGACGTGGCGTGGGACAACAGCGATTCGGAAAACGCGGTTCATTGCGTGCGCGAGGCATCCTGAGGCGACATGATTGCACGAAAACTGGCCCGACAGTTGGGGCGTCCCGACGGCTTCATTGCCCGCCAGGTGTTGCCGCGCCTGTGGAACCGGCGCAACCGCGCGCTCAACGACGCGGCGTACGAGGCGCTGGCGCCGCGGGTCGGCGACGAAATTCTGGATATCGGCTGTGGCGGCGGATATCTGGCGGCGCAGTTGGCGCGCACGCTGACGCAAGGGCGGATGGTCGGCGTCGATCATTCGCCCGAGGTGCTGCGCTTCGGGACGGAATTACACCGGACGTTGATCGCGCGCAATCGCCTGGCCTTATACCGCGCCGAGGCCGAACAGTTGCCCTTTGCCGACGGTGAATTCGCCAAGGTCTGCTCGACCAACGCGATGTTCTACTTCGCCGATCCGCCGGCGGCCGTGCGCGAAATGGCCCGCGTGCTGCGCCCCGGCGGACGGCTGGTGTTGATGCTCACCCACCATGAGGATCTGAAAAAACGCTCATTCGCCAACCACGGTCTGCACCTGCTGACCGCCGCCGAGGTGCGCGCGATGATGGAGCAGGCCGGTCTGCGCGTCGAAAGCGAAACACCCGGCGCGGATCGTCACCGGCGCTTCGTCTGTCTGGTCGGCATTAAATAAGGCGGGGGAGCGGCCGAAGACCGCTCCCCGTAATTGATCGATCAGATCGTCCGCTCGGCCCAATAGTCGCCGGACTGGCCGGCGTCGTTTTCCCATGAGCCGCAAGTGCCGTCGTTGCCGATTTCGCCGTCGATGTCCACGGTGACCACCGTGCCGTCAGTGCCCTGCAACACACATTCGGCGGTCAAGTCGCCGTCGTTGTCCCAGTCGCCGGTGCACACGCCGTTGTAGGTCTGACTGGAGTCATCGAAGGTCAGGTTGCCCGACAGGGTCTGGCTGTCGGCGGCCAGGGTCAGACTCAGCGGAAAGCCTTCGCCGCTGGAGAAGGTGAATTCGCCTTCCATCATGCCGCCCTCGACCGGCAGATCGCCGAGGTCGTCGCAGATGTCGGGCAGGCCGCCGTCGTCGTTGTCGTCATCATCGTCATCGCCGCACGCGGACCAGGCAAAGAGCACGGCCAGCAGCAGGGACAGCCATAGAAGGTTGCGCATGATAAGCCTCCTCTCTCGAAATGATTCGGCTCATCATACAGGGCCGGATCCGCATCAACAACCGCCCGCATTTTTCGGGATATCAAATTTCTGTTAATTTGATAAAAATTCAACACGGATCTCCAAGGCGAAGGAGGCGTAAAATCATCAAGAAACCGACATTCCAGCACATTTTGAAAATCGGTTCAGTGGCGTAATTTTTGCATAAAAATAAGTCCTTTTCATCGAAGTCGTATTCACGTGAGCAAATGGGAGGGAAAATGGTCGAACGTCGCCCGGTTCTCCTGGTGTTTTTACTGTCGCTGCTGATGGTTTGTGGCGTCATGTCCGCGTGCTCGGACGATGACGATGACAACGACGATGCTGCGCCCGATGACGATGCGGTCGATGACGACGCTACCGATGATGATACGACCGACGACGACACGACCGACGATGACACGACGGATGACGACACGATCGATGATGATACGGGCGACGACGACACGACCGACGACGACACGGTCGATGACGACACGTCCGACGACGACACGACCGATGACGACACGACCGATGACGACACGACTGACGACGACACCTCGGATGATGATACGGGCGATGACGACACGATCATCGACGACGATGTGGTCGATGACGACATCGCCGGAGAGGAGATCGTCTTGTCCGGATCGCGCGGCCTGGATCTGCTGCTGTACGATCCGGTGGCGGCCGTGAAGCAACGTGCGTCCTTCGACGAGGTAACCCTGGAACGCATCGCCGGCGGCGCGACCGGCCACAACGGCGTGCAGATGGTGTTGGATCATCCGCTGCCGGTCGAGGCGCAGCAGCTCATTACCGTCGGGGCAAGTCTGCATGCGATGACGGTCGATGCGGACGGGCATTTCCACCTCGCTTTTATCCGCAAAAATCAGGACGGGCTGTTTTACGCCACCGACGCGGGCGGCTCGTGGGCCGAGGTGCAGATCAACTCCGTCGCGGGGATATCGGAGATCGACATCGCCGTGGGCGATTCGGCGCACGTCGTCTACCGCCTCGGCGAGGAAACCGGCGGTCTGTCGTATGCCAACAACGCCGGCGGTTCCTGGCAGGAACGGATGGTCACCGGCGAGGCCCGGGCCGCGGCGGTGTTTGCCGACGAGCAGGACGCGGCGCACGTGTTCTATCTCGACGGCGCTCACAGCAATTGCATGAGCTATCAAACCAACGCGTCGGGCGACTGGGTGACCTCGACCTTCGGTTCGACTCTCTGGACGTTTTACGATTTTGCCGTCGTGCGCGACGAGGACGGCGCATTTCACTTGGCGGTCGTCGACTTCAACGAGACGTGGTTCCATTACAACATTCGTTACATTACGAACGCCTCCGGCGCCTGGGTCGGCCAGGTCGTTCTGAACGTCGCCGACATCGGCCTGGCGTACCTGCCATCGATCTCGATCGACGACGCCGGGACGCCGATTATCGTGCTGATGGAAGTATTTTTTGCGGAAGACGGCGGTTTGTTTTGTCTTTATCCCGACGAAGACCGCGCCTGGAAACACAAGCGCTTGCTCGACGATGTGGAGCCCAATTCCTTGACCGCCGCTCGCTCCGCGAACGATAAATTGATTGTCGCGTTGTACGATGCCTACCGCGGCCGCACCGAGTTGCTGGCGATGAAGGACAACCGTTGGGCGCACCAGCCGTTGGATTCGGATGGCTTCGTACGCACGCTGGTGGACATGGCGGTCGGCGGAGACGGGTCGCGGCACGTGTGCTTCTACGAAACGACCTCGGACTCGTTCGTTTACGGCACCGATGCGTCAGGCGAGTGGGTCTTTACCACGCTGGCGGAAAATCTGGGCGAAAACGCCTATGCGAACGGCTCGGCGTCGCTCAAGCTCGACAGCGCCGGCGCGGCGCACATCGTGTATCCGAATTTTGCGCTCAACCGCCCGATCTACGCGACCAACGCGAGCGGCGCCTGGGTGCAACAAGCCATTCGCGAAACGGTGATCGGCACGGTCGGCCATCTGGCGTTGGCGCTGGACGACGAAGACCAGCCGCACATCGTGTATCGCCAGGGCGATCCGGGCAAGATCGTTTACGCGGTGCCCGCCGGCGAATACTGGGACGAGGAAGTCATTTACGCTCCGGACGACGATTATTCCATGTGGGTCGATCTGACGCTAGACGATGCGGGCGTCCCTCACACGGCGTTTATCTATGATGCGGGCGCCGGCTCTTATAAAATTTATTATGCCTTTAAAGAATCGGACGGCTGGGACTTGTCGCAGGTCGACGGCGGCACCGTCTCGGGCAAAGTCGCCCTGGCGCTTGACGACGCGGGCGCGGCGCACGTCATTTACCATAAAGACGTTGTCCCCGACGATCTGTTGCTTCACGCGACCAACGGCACGGGCGTGTGGGTCAACGAGACGGTCTACGCGTCGGACGATCACAACGCCCGTTACGGCAAGGACCTGGCGATCGACGATACGGGCACGGTGCACGTCGTGTTCGGGGCGGAATGCCGGACCGAGTGCGAATTGTTGATTTACGCGGTCAACGACGGCGGCGGCTGGATCGACGAAGTCGTCGTCGACGAAGGCTGGTTCGGCAACAACCTGAGCCTCGCGCTGGTCGACGACCATCTGGCGGTAGCCACCTCCGGCGAAGGCGCGCTGTGGTGGTTCGAACTGCCGACGACGAAGTGAGACGAATTGTCCGACGTTCGCGTCGGTTCATTTTCGGGAGGGTGGGAACATGAAAAGCAAACTTGGCTTGATGTTATTGATGTTGGTTTGGTTGGCGGCGTTGATGCAACTCGGTTGCCCGCCCGACGATGACGACGACGACGACAACGATGCTTCTCCCGATGATGACTCAACCGATGATGACATGATCGACGATGACACGACCGACGATGATACTACCGATGACGACACGGTCGATGACGACACGACCGATGATGACACGGTCGATGACGACACGACCGATGACGACACGGTCGATGACGATACAGTCGATGACGACACGACCGATGACGACACAACCGACGACGACACCGCCGACGACGATGTGACCGACGATCCGTACGTGGTGACCGGCGTGTACGCCGCCGATCTGTACGCGGACGGGCACGTGCCCGCTCCCACCGACGACGCGACCGTAACGCGCATCGCCGGCGGCGCGTTCGGCCATTACGGTGTCGGCCTGGCGGTGGGTGCGCAATTGCCGAGCGAGATGGAACAACTGGTGGCGCAAAACGTCATCTTCCATGCGACGGCCAAGGACGAAAACGGCCATTTGTACATCGCGTATATCACTCACGCGGACGACGGCATCCGGGTGGCGAACAACGCATCCGGTTCATGGTCCGTCGAACAAGCGACGACGCAAACCGGCGTACAGGATCTGGATTTGGCCGTGGCCGGCGGCGCGGTGCACCTCAGCTACAACTACTATGACGGCGACGACTGGTATGTCCATTACCTGACCAACGCGAGCGGCGCGTGGATCGACGAGCGGATGGACGATTATTCGTATAATTCCTCCATCGTCGCCGACGCGCAGGGCACGGTGCATATTCTGTACAACCGCACGTATAGCTACAGCCAACTCAAATACCGCACCAACAGCTCGGGATCGTGGACCACGACGGCCATCGGCAGCGCGCAATGGTGGTTCATCGATTTCGACATGTTCCTGGATGCGCAGGGCACGCTGCACATCGCCGCGCTCGACGCGATCTACGGCATGGTGCAGGAACACTTCATCTATTACGCCAGCAAGGGCAGCGGCGGTTGGAGCTTCGCGCTGGCCTTTCACGATTACGGTTTTGACTATTACATCGAATCGTTGGCCCTGCTGGTCGACGGCGCGGGCACGCCGCACATCGCCTTTGCTTCGGGCGGATTTTATTACCTGACGCGCACCGACGAGCGCGCCTGGTCGCTGACCAATCCCTTCGACGGAGAAAGGATCGGCGTACTGCAAGCCGGGCGCGGCGGCGGCAACCGGCTGTACTATGCCTATTACAACCAGTCGCGCGGACGGTCCGAGGTGATGGCCCGACGCGGCGGCGCGTGGGAGCGTCTGCCCGTCGAATCCGGCGGCTACGTGCTGGCCAACGTCGACTTTGCGGTCGACGGCGACGGCCACCGGCACGCGGTGTATTACGACTGCGCCGGCGATGCCTGGATGTACGCCACCGACGCGACCGGTCAATGGACCACCGAAATCTTGTGCGCCGAGGTCGGCGGCGATCCCTACTTTTACTCCACGCCGTCGCTGGCGGTGGATGAGAACGGCGCGGCGCACGTCAGCTATTACCATGCTTCGACCGGGCAGTTCCGTTATGCGACCAACGCCACGGGCGCTTGGGTCAGCCAAGCCGTTGAGGAGGGAAGCGAGGCGGGCTACGCCAGCTCGCTGGTGGTGGACGGCGAAGGCCGCGTGCATCTGGCCTATGAAACGTCGAGCAAAGGCGGGGTGACTTACGCCGTGCGCGAGGACGACGATTGGACCAAAACGACGATCGGCGAAGGCGGCGCCTATGTCGATCCCATTTCGTTGGCGCGGGATGGAAACGGCGCGGCGCATATCGTCTATTTGGCCAACGTGGATGACGGCCCCGATTCCTCCGAGCAGATTCGGTATGCGACCAACGCTTCCGGCGAATGGGTGAATGAACTGGTGTACGTCGATTTGGGCACAACGATCATCGACGTGGCGTTGGCGCTGGACGATGAAGGCCATGCGCGCGTGGCGTTTCCGGCCTGGGATTACCCCGACGATACGCTGTTGGTGGCAAGCAACGCCGGCGGCACGTGGGAGATAATCGACGCGCTGGGCGGCGTCGACAGCAATTATATTTACGACGTGGACATCGCGATCGACGCGGCCGGGCATACGCACATTTTGACCGGCGATCAGTGCTCGGGCGACACCTGTGACCGGTTGGCTCATCTCACCGACGCCACCGGCGAATGGGTCGTGGACTACCCGGCGATCGCGGGCACGACCGGCAACAGCGTCGCTCTGGCGCTAAGCGATGCGGGCCTGGAAGCGGCCTACACCGGCGAATTTGCGCTCTGGCATTTGCTGCTGCCGTGGTAAGCGTTGCTTGACTTTCCCCGGTCCCTTTGCTCATTGTGAGTAAAACACCAACCCGGGAGAGTCATGTCGTCCGCGCGAACGCCGCGTTTGATTATCGCTTTGTCGCTGCTGGTGATCGCGCTGAGCGTTGCGTTCAGCGTCGTCTTTTTCCTCACCGAGCAAAGCGATAGTTTCGCCGAGGGCGTCGACCATCCCTTCGTGCACAGCTTTCTCAATCTGTACAACGAATATTTTCCTTTCGGCGACACGTGGACCCGCTCGGTGCATCCGACCGCCGATTGCCTGCCGTCGTATTTGACCGTCGGCGCGGCGCTGGTGCTGGGCCTGCGCCCGCTGACGTGTTTTGCGGTGATGTGGTTGGGGATGGCGTTGCTGCTGGTCGTCGGTGCCGCCGTCGCCCGCGAACTGACCGGGCAGCGATGGGCCGGCTGGTTCACCGCCGCGCTGCTGGCCGCGACGCCCCACGTGTATTACCTGACCTGGTCGTACAACAACTGGATTTTCCTCGCCGCGTTTTTTTTGGCGACGATGTACGCTTCGATCCGCCTGGTGCACGAGCCGGCGGCCGGGCGGGCGGTCGCCGTCGGGTTGTGCATCGCCCTGGGCCAGTTTTGCGGCCACGATTTTCCTTCGCGCGATCTGTTCGTGATCTACTGCGCGATCGCCGTGCTGGTCGCTCTGGCGATTCTCGCCCGGCAAAAACGCCTGACGAAAAAACAGTGGATCGCCTACCCGCTGCTGATCGCCCTGTTCGCCGAGTCGATCACCGTGGTGAAAGAAATTCTCCGCGTCCTCCGCGAAGGGCTGCCGCTGCTCGATTTTTTCGGCAACTTCGCCGGAACGCTGGCCTGGCGGTACGGCCCCGAGCGCGCCGCGTACTACACGCACAACATCGGCGAGTACAGCTATCCGCCGCATTGGTGGTGGACGGCGCTGCCCGGCTATATTTACGACCTGGCCTTTCAGGCGCTGGCGCCGGCGCTCTTCGTCTTTGCGTTGCTGATGTTCGCGCGCTTTCAGCGGCTGCAGGGCCAGCGTTTTCGTCGCGCCTGGCTGCTGGCGCCGGTGCTGGCGTTGGCCGTGGCGAGCCTGAGCGAAAAGAAGAACTTCTGGTACATCCTGCCGTTGGTGCCGGCGTTGGCGACCATGGCGGCGTCGATGTTCGCGGCCACCGCGTCGGGCGAGGATAAGCATCGGCGGGCACAGACGATGGTGATCCTGGGCGTGCTGGCCGTGCAATTGACCGTGTTTTGCTGGATCTGGCCGCCGCGCCTGCCCGAGTGGATGCCCAAGGTGACCGACCAGAAAGCCGAGCTGAGCCGCCGGCTGCTGGTCGAGCGAAGCGAGTCGAAGCACATGATGGTCGCGCATATTCTCCATGAGTTCGATCGCCGTTTCGCGCGCGGGCAAACCGTCAGCCTGGCGATGGTCGACGCCGACGGTCTTTCCGATGTGGCCGATTTCTATTTCCGTTGCGCCCGGCGGCCGCTCAAGCTGCATCTGCCCAACAAGGTCGAGCCGGCGCGCCTGCAGGCCATGCTGTGGCTGACCAAGCGGCCCTTCGACGAGGGAGCGCCCTCGTTGCTCGCCGAACCGCGTGCGCAATTGTGGGGGCGGTTTGTCGCGGACATGCAGCGGCTCGATCCGTCGCTCAACGACGTTACGCCGGATGCGGCCGCGGCCGAGGACTACCGCGCCTGGATCGAATCGGGTGAGGTCGTCGAAATTCTGCCCGATCGTTTTTTGCTTTTCCCACCGCCCACCGAGTGATTTTCGCGCCGTTTGCGGTCTGATTATTCTTTCTGGTAACATCCCGACCGGTTGTGTTTTCGGAAAATAAAGTTAATGGGAGTGAAACAATGCGTGGAAGTTTGTTTACTTGCCTGCGGCCGTTGGCGCCGCTGTTGCTTATTGTTGCCCTGCTCATTCCATCCGTCGCTGCGGCCCGGACCACGGTGGAAGAGGACATCGACTATGTTATGTCCCGCCTGAAAAGCGCCGCCGATGAATTCGGCGGTCGGTCCTTCAATCGTTTGCAAGAAATATCGTTAACCTCGCACCTGGAGCGCTATCGCCGGCAATTGTTCGCCTTCGGACCCCAGGTGGTGACGCCGATCAAAAAAGCGATGGTCGAGGCGAGTCCTTCTTTTCGCTTCGAGGCGGCGGTCGTGCTGCTGATGTTGAACGAGACTTCGCCCGAAACGTTGGCGATCGTCCGCACCGAATTGCGCCATTTCGACATGGAACGCCGCGAATACGTGGTCGAGAGTCTTTTCAAAACCGGCGCGGCGCATCGATCGTTGTTCGCGGAGATCATTGCGGCTGAGACGAGGGGCCGGCGCGTATCCCGTTGGCTGTCGGAGCTGGAACCGCTGACCGACGCGGAACTGCGGGCGTTGCTGAGCGCGGCCGAGGACAACGACCATCTGCCGTTGTTGAGTCCCCAAATATTCAAACAATACGCGTCGCGTCTGACGCCGCTTCTGCTGGCCGATCTGGCCGATGAGGGGCGGGCCTCCGGCGCTCATCGTTTATTGAATTTTCATTTTTCCGTCAGCGAACCGTTCATCGCCAAGGAATTGAAACAAAACGATCCGGCCCGGCGGATGCGCGCCGCGGTCATTTTGTCGGACAACGACAAAGGATCGGCGAAGATGACGCCCGATCTGGTTTGGGGCGTGGAGCATGGGAACGAATATTGGCGGAAAGGATCTTTCAGGAGCCTGATCGCTCTGGGTCCCAAGGCGGCCAAAGCCGCCGAAGCCGTGCGGGCGTTGCTGCATGACGACAGTTATTTTAATCGTGCTAGCGCGCTGTGTGTGCTGGCCGCCATTGCTCCCGGCGAAAAGCAAACGTTGGCGGCCATCGAAGAGGGTTTTGATTCGTGGGACGAGCAGATCAACGAAGCGGCGATCTGGGCGGTCGGTTTGCAAGGGAAAAAGGGCAAGGTGTTTTTACCGCGCCTGATACAAATATTGGAGAAAGAGAATCCGTCGGCGAAAAATGAATTGTTGCTTGCTTTGGCCAAACTCGGTCCGGTGGCCGCCGAAGCCAAACCGGCGTTGTTGAAACTGTATCGTGAGGCAAAACCATTGCCGTCAAATCGGGAAGGTTTGCAGTTACGGAGAAAAAACGACGATTCTTACAGCTCGGAAAACCTGCTGCGCGTGCTGTACGCCATCGATCCCCGTGAGCCGTCGTTGCAAGAGGACTTTCAGGCGCTTTTGCGTGAGGACAAAGAAGAAGAGTCGTCCACACAAGACGATGTTGATTCACGTTTCAACGCGAATAACTATTTTCGTCTTCGTCTGGAAGGGGAAATAGCCGTATACCAGCTCAGGGATCCCTATAGCGAGTGCCGTGACAATGAAAAACTCGTGAAAATGCTGCAAGCGCTGTCCATCGATCCGTACGATGACGAGGACGACATTCTCACCGATCTTTATGTAAAGGGCGATGAAACCATCGCGGCGGTTGAGCCGTTCCTGCGGGACGACGATGAGGCGTTGCGTGAATTCGCGTGTGCGCTGATCGACGTCATCGACCCGGCCGATCCGAAGTTGTACCGGGAGATGCTCGACAGCGAATACGAGGACGTGCGCAAGTACGCCTGTAAAAAATTATATGACGATCAAGCTTTCGGTCCGCAATACAAACAGGATGTGCTCAACGGACTGAAAAACGCGTATGCCGACGTACGGTTCGAGGCGTTGAGACAACTTCCCAAATACGGCCGGGAGTACCTGCCGCTGTTGCTGGCGGCGTTGGATGACGAGGACCGGAAAAACGATTGCCCGGCGATTTTATCGCTCAGAGATCTTGGTCCGGCGGCGAAGGAAACGGCGCCGCGCGTCCTGGCCTTTTTGGGCGAGACCGAGGACCTTTGCGGTGAAATAACGGCCAAAGACGCTTTAGAGAATTTCGGATTATCGGTCATCCCGTTGCTGCAGGAAAGCGCCGGCGATTCCGCCAATCCCACGCTCCAGGAACGGGCCGTCGAGGTAATCGACGGTTGGGAGGAAGCCACGCGCCGATCCATACCGCTGCTGGTGCGGCTCGTGCTGGAAGGCAAAGAGGATCTTTGTGTCCAGGCTTTCAAACCGCTGTACACGATGAAGCCTTTTCCGCCGGAACACGCGCCGCTCTTGTTGGATATTCTGAAAGTGGATAACGAAGGATTGCGCGCCCTGACCATGGAAATCCTGGCCCGGACCAACCCGCCCGGCGAGGATGCGCTGGAAGCGTATCACCGGATGATCCGGGATGATAATCCCATCGTTCATACCTATGCCGCGGCGCTGTTGCTGCTCAACGACCGCTCGCTCAAGGACGGGCGGGCGATGCTGTTGGCGGAGTTGGAAAACCAGGACGAGGACGTGAGAAAAGCCGCCGTCAAGGCGCTCAAGTTGCTGGGCCCCAAGGCGGAGTTCGCCGTTCCCGCGCTGATCGAAAAATTCAAGAAAGGACAGAATGAAAACCTGTCCGATGAATACGTCGAGGCGCTGGCGGCGGTCGGCCCGACGATCGAACCGCAGTTGGTGATCCTTTGGAACAGCACGGAAAGAAGAGATAAGGGGCTGGCCGGTTACATTTGGTGTCAACTCGGTCGCGACGCCAAACTGGCCGCGCCGCTGATGATCAAAGCCCTCGACGAAGGGGGAGAACCCGCGGAAATCGCCGTTCGGGTCGCCTCGATGCTGGATCCGGCAACGCCGGGATTGTTGGCGGCGCTGGATAGAAACTTCATCGATCCCGACAAGGACGTGGATGTGAAGATGGCGCTGGGCATGCTCGGCGAAGAGGGAATGAAAATCATCCTGAGCCGGAAGAAAAATGCCGGCGGGCGATCGTACCATGGCGAACGTTTGGATTATTATTTCAGAAATTATATCGAATGTCACAAGGACAAGTATTTGCCGATTCTGCTGCGCGCCCTGGATACCGAAAATCGGGTGGTGCAGAGAAACGCGGCCGAGTTGATGTATGAGATCGGGCCGTCGGCCGCGCCGGAATTGCTGACGTTGCTCAAAACGGGCAACCGCGACCAGCAAATCGGCGCGGGGATGGTGCTGGAAATCTGCGAAGACATTCGCGAGTCGATCAAACCGGAGTTGATGTCGCTGCTGGACGATCCGGATCTCGATCTACGGTTTTTCGCGGCCATGGCGTTGTTTCAACAAGAAGACGATGATGCGAAAGTCATTCGGGCGATCGTCGCCGTACTGCAAAATGGCCGCCAGGAACAAAAGATCGATGTCTGTAAATTGATTGCTCAAAAGGATTTGCGTGATGATTCGGTCGACAAGGCGTTGCTTCAGATACTGCGACACGATGACAATGTCGTGATGCGCCGCCTGGCCGGCGAAACATTGTTCAGTATTCATCAGGGCGTCAATTCCTGGCTGCGCCACGATTCCGAATACAAGATTATGTCCGACGTATTGATCAATGAAACCGACGAAGTGGCGCTGAAGAATGCCTTGGCTTGCGCCGAATCGTTGTGTCCGGCGTTCTTCCCCTATTTGTTGCCGATGCTGCAAAGCGCCGACGAGCAAGTACGCAAGCGCGCGGTTTTGGCGATCGGTTCCTTGCCGTTCTCCCGCGCCGAAACGCTGTTGCTGGACATGGCGAAAGGGCCGGATGCCAACGCCCGCCGGGGCGCCACCCTGGCGATGGGCATCGTGCGGACCGAGAAGACGTGCGCTTTCCTGTTTTCGCAATTGAGCCAAACCGATCCGGGAACCTCGGCCGATACCGTGTGGGCGTTTTCCCATTATCCCTTTACGATCTTATCCGACCCGGATTTTCTGACCAGGTTGCGCGACCCCAATCCGGCCGTCCGCTTGAACATGCTCAAGGTGTTCATCGAGAAAATTCCCCATGCCTATGCCTGGGCCATCGATGCGCCGGCCCTGAAAAACGCGTTGCAACAAGCCGCGCAGGATGAAGACGCCGACGTACGCGCCGCCGCGCAGGAAGCGCTGAAGTTGATCGAGGAAAATCCCAACGTTAACAAGTAACGAAGCGATTGGATGATAAGAAAGGCGCGTCATGCGTCGTGAGATGGGAGTGAAAAGATGGTTCGGAGTAAAACCGCAGCGACCGTTTGTTTATTGATTTTCTGGCTGCTCATTCCGGTTGTCGTCGCGGCGCAGGACGCGCTGGAGCGGGACGTCGCGTTCGTGTTTTGGCAAACGGAAAGCAGTGATTATCAGGGCCGGGCGAAATGGCTTTACGAAAAATTCGCCGCGGACGAAGAAAACGCTCTGATGGAATTCGACCTTTGGGAGCGGGATCTTGAATCGCAGCTCTACTATTTGGGCCCCCGGGCGATTCCGTACATCAAGCGAACGATCGACAGCAATCCCAAGAAACACAGATATTGGGACACGGATTTATTGTACCGACCGGATGGACCGCCGCCGATGGATAAGAAGCTCTCTTACGCGGATTACACCGAAGAACAATGGGCCGCGCTTTTTCCGTTGAGCGACGAACAATTGCGTTCGCTCGCCGAGAAAATGATGAAAAATTCCATAAGGCAAATCGACCAACCGATCTTGTTCAAAACCTACGGCGAACAGCTTTCCAATTACCTAATCGACTCGCTGAAAGATAGCGGGAAAGCCAAGGCCGTCTTCGAGCGGCAAATGGAGTATGCCCGGCCGTATTTGTCGGCGGCGCTGGATCACCCGGAGCCTCGCTGCCGTTTCTGGGCGGCGGTTTTGTTGACCGAGGCGGGCGACACTGCGGAAAAATTGACGCCGGCGCTCTTGTGGGGTTTGGAGCACGGCTATTGGTATGAGGCGGGCGAGTGCCTGGCGACGCTCAAGCGCGGCAGCCGGGAAGCGGTGCGTATTATCCAGCCGTGGCTGCGGGACGACCGCTTTGGTAAGCGGACCAGTGCATTGGAGCTGCTGGCGAAAGTCGCTCCGGGCGAGAAGGAAACGCTGGCGGCCATCGATGAAGGATTGGCCTCCTGGGACAATAACATGTACATCGCCGCGATTCGCGCGATCGGATTTCAGGGCCGGAAGGGAAAGCGCTACGTTCCGCTGCTGCTCGATATCTTTCAAAACGGGAACCATGACGCCTCCGGAAACGCGTTACGGGCTCTGGGTGAATTGGGTCCGGTGGCGCGAGCGGCCAAGCCGACGTTACTCAAGTTGAAAGGCAATTATTGGGATTTTCGGTTCAGGTACGTTTCTCTCGAGGACCGACGCAAGGACGGTCAATTGCCGATCGACAAAGACATCTTCATTGCGTTGGGGAAAATCGATCGGAAGGACAAGAATTGGCATAAAGAGTTCACCGAATATCTTTTCCACATTATCGACACAAACGAGAGGGGCGACATTTACTACGATGTTTTGGGGTTCTCCCTGCCGGATGAATATTATCTGAATCTGGCCGACAAATTGCTCGCCGGCGATTCGCCGGTGGATAAAATGCGCGCCGTCTGTATCTATAAAAGTTTTTCGGACGAAGCCAATGTGAAAAAAATGATTTCGCTGTTTTACGACAGCCCGCAACTGGATCAGACCGCTATCGTCGAGGCCATCGTCACCTTCCAGGAAAAGGCGATACCCTTTGTCGAACCGCTGTTGCAGGACGACAAACGGCACGTTCGCCTGGCGGCGGTCCGTGTGCTGGGCGGATTGAACAAAAAGCCGTTGGCCCAACTGCGCGCGGCCGTACGCAATGACGACGAACGAGTGCGCTCGGAAGCCTGGCGGGTGCTCTTGGATTATAAAACCAAAAACGATCAATTAATAACCGACATCCTGCGGGCGTTGCAGGATTCGAGCGAAGATGTCCGCGCGTTGGCGATCGACGCCATGGCTTTTCCGCACCATAAGGAGTTCGTTCCTCTTTTGGTGACGGCGTTGGACGATCCGAGCGCCAAGGTGCGCGCTCATGCGGTGCGGCGCTTGGGATATTTCGGTCTGCAAGCCAAAGAAAACGCGCCGCGAGTGCTCGAATTCTTAAACGATCCGGACAAAAAAATCGCGAAGAACGCCAAACTTGCTTTCACCCGCTTCGGACCGTCGGCACTGCCGTTGTTGCACCCGGATTTGTCCGATTTTTCCAATCCCCGACGGCAACGAGTCGCGCTGGAAATCGTGTTCCAAAACGCTCCGTTCGCCGGCGAGGAATTTCCTTATGTGCTTGGTCTGGCCAAACAGGGCGATAAAAATCTGCGCCGGGCCGCGATGCAGTGTTTGTTTCTCATGGCGCCGGCGCCGGCGGAATCCGCGCCGCGGTTGATCGAACTGTTGTCGGCGGACGACCCGTTGATTCGTCTGGCCGCCATGTCGTTGCTGAGTGAAATCAAACCGGCCGATCGTGCGCTGCAAAACGTTTTCCGTCAGGCGCTTCAGGATCCGAAACTGGAGATGCGTCTGCTGGCCACGGCGGGGCTGATCGAAAACGGCAAGGACGTCAAACAAGGGCGGCAACGGTTTTTGGCGGCATTGACCGGCAAGAGCAAAAGTGAGCGCAAAGCGGCCGCCCGGATCGTCGCCGCTCTCGGCGCGGACGCGGCCTTTGCCGTGCCGGCGTTGATCGAGATGGCCAAGGAATCTGTTTTCGACCGGGTTGCGGAAAAAGCGTTGATCGCGATCGGTTCGGCGGCGACTCCGCAGATACTGACCGTTTTCCAAGGCGATGACTACAGCGCCAAACGGATTGCGACCGTGGTATGCGAAGACATGGACACCATCGATCCGCGACTCGTGCCGTTTTTGATCGAAATGCTCAAAGACAAACGTTGGGCGAACCACAATGCGGCCCGAGCCTTGGCCAAAGTCGACCCCGCCACGCCCGGGTTGATCGCCGCCTTGGGCCGGGAATTGCAGGACGAAGACGATGACTGGGAACTGGGGGAGATGCTCGTCAAAATGAGCCCCCAAGGATTGGCGGAGGTTCTCGATCACAACTTCTCGGTCCGATTGGCCCACTCCGGCATCGAGGATGTCCTGGATGAAAGATACTATTCGGTGCTGATGCAAAAGCTGGACACGGATGATGAGAAAAAACTGGAAATAATTAGACTGATGATCAACGACATATACCGGAAGGAAGAAATACCGTTTGCCTCGACGTATATCAACGGCACGCCCAGGCAACGGCGCGCCTTATGCCGGTTGGCCAAAGAGGATCGTTACCTGTCCGGTATGAAAGTCGATGATCTGTACCCGATGCTTGACAACCCGATCCTGGAGGAACGACTGGCCGCGGCAAACATGATTTTATTGATCAAAAACGGCGACCGGCGAGCGCAACAAACGTTGCTCTCCTTGGTCCAGGGTGCGGATCGACGGGAACGGCTGGCGGCCTGTCAAACGATTGCGGATCTGGAAAAAATCGATAATTCGTTGATCGGTGCATTGGAGGATCTTTTCAGCGACGACGCCGATCCCGAAGTAAGCGACGCGGCGTTGAGAGCGCTGACGAGCGTGGGCAACTACGATAGCTTCTCGCTCAAGGTGTATAGCGAACGGTTGGTTCTGGCGCTGTTGGCAAAGGCCAAAAACGGGGCCGGCGATACCGAACTGGCCGCCAAGGTGTTCAACGAAATGCAGCCGGCAGCGTTTCCCTATCTAGTGGCGGAATTGCGTACGGCCGATCCGGCGCAGCGCGATCGTCTGCTGCTCCTGGCCAGTCCGAGGAATCGGCTGGACGGTCGTTACCTGCCGTTGATAACGAAAACGATGGGCGACAAAAACAAGGCCGTTCGCCTGGCCGCGATCCGCATGATGGGACGCGTCAATATGGATTCCGCCGATGCGACGCTCATGTCGTTGCTGGCGGATAAGGACGCGGACGTTCAGACCTCGGCCGTTTTCGCTCTGCGGTCCCATGGCGATGGCCTGCTTTGGGAAAAAGAACTCCTGGGCAAAATGGCGGATAACAATGTTCAGGTGCGCCTCAATGTGATTCGCGTGTATCGCGAATATATCGCCGGCGCGAAGGAAGTTCCGCATGCCTTTCAGGAAAGATTGCTGGCCGCATTGCAGCGGGCCGCGCAGGACGATAACGCCGACGTACGCGCCGCCGCGCAGGAGGCGCTGAAGCTGCTCGACGGCAAGACCACTTATGATGAATAGATAACGGATTGAACGCGCGATCGATCGTTGCGCGAATGAATTGTTGAAAGAATTTATAGGAGGCGGACCATGCGCCAAAACGTATTCATTGTTGTCTTTTTAACGTTTTCACTGTTGCTGATTTGCGTGCCGTCTTTCGCCGCGGCGCAAAGCGAGCTGGAAGAGGAAGTCGACTATCTGCTTTGGCAAATCGAAGATAACGACGGTATCGGTCCCTTGCGGTATTGGGTTTATCGAAACATCCCCAGAGACTTCGATGAATTGATGGGTGGTAGCAATGCCATTAGAGAAGACTTGTACAGCGAACTGAAATACCTGGGTCCCGAGGCTGTGCCGCTGATAAAAAAGGTATTGGCGACCAAAAGCAAGCAAATGCAAGAGAAGATGGCCGAGCGGTTTTGGTTTTGGCGGGACTTGTTCCCTAGAGAGGCAAATCCCGACGATAAAACTCCGCCCAGAATGAGAAACCTGTATCCATACTACCTGTCCATAAAGGAAGTAACCGCGTTGTTTCCTTTGAGCGATGAGGAACTGTACTACGTCATCGGAGAAATAAATCCACACAAAATGGACGCCGAATATTATTCGATATTGTTCACGGAGTACGGTTCCAAACTGATTCCCTATCTGTTCGAAAATATGAAAGTAAAGTCCTGGGCCGATGATATTCTCCTCGCGCAAATACAATATGCGCGGCCGTATTTGCAGGAGAGATTGAATGATCCCAATCCCGAGTACCGTTATCGGGCCGCGTATATTTTGATCGAAGCGGGCGAAGGAACGGCGGAAATGACGCCGCTCGTCTTGTGGGGTCTGGAGCATCTCGATTGGTATGAGAAAGACAGTGCGGTTGGATGTCTGGCCACCTTGAAGGCCGGCGGCAAGGAGGCGAAGAAGATTATCCTGCCCTGGCTGCAGGATGATGTATATCATCGTCGTCATGAGGCGTTGAAATGGCTGGCGCAAATGGCTCCCGGCGACAAGGAAACGCTGGCGGCCATCGACGAGGGGCTGGCTTCCTGGGATCAATATCTAACCGATGCCGCCATAACCGCGATCGGGTATCAGGGGAAAAAAGCGAAACGCTACATGCCCCTGTTGATCGAGTTGTTGCAAACCAGCGGCTACACTACGTTTGAAAATTTGTTGCGAACTTTGCAAAAACTGGGTCCGGTGGCCCGCGACGCCAAACCGGTGTTGCTGAAACTGAAAGGCGATTACTGGGGAACGGAACACGATTCGGTTTCCCTCGATGTACGCCGCCAGGGCGGCCGCGCGCCAATCGATAAAAAGATACTTTTGACACTGTACAAGATCGATCCGAACGACAAGGAATGGCACCGGGAGTACGAAAAATATTGCCTTTCCGTCTTCGAAAAACATGTGCGGGATCGCGGGGACTTTTATAAAGAGATGTTCTTCATGCCGCCGGAGTATTACCTTGCTCTGGCCGACAGATTGGTCCAAAGCGATTCGTTGAAGGACAAAATTTGCGCCGTGCATATTTATCATTCATTCCCCAGCGAAGCCGGCGCAAAAAAACTCATCTTGTTGTTGACTGATTGTCCGCAGTTGAAGTCGAACATCATTACCTACGCCTTGTGGCAAAACCAGGAAATGGTGGTTCCCCTGGTCGAGCCGTTGTTGCAACACGAGCAACAGCGGGTTCGCCTGGCGGCGGTGGAAGTTTTGGGAAACATCAAGAAAGAGCCGCTGGACGTGTTGCTCGCCGCCAGCCGGAACGACGATCCGCTGGTGCGTAGAAGAGCGTGGTATGAGCTTCTCAGTAGCCACCCTTCTCGGGATTTGTCGGCTGAGGTGGTGCGCGGCTTGCAAGATCCGGACATAAACGTCAGATCGATGATCATGAGCGAGGTCGAGTTCCCCTTCCATAAAGAAACCATTCCCGCGCTGGTGGAGGCGTTGGACGAGGAAAATTTCGCCATGCGCGCCATCGCGGCATTTCGGTTGGGCTTTTTTGGCGTGCATGCCAAAGCGGCCGCGCCGCAAATCCACGCAATGTTTAATGATAAAGATAAACGAGTCGTTCAGGCGGCCGTGGACGCTTTTTCCCGGCTTGGGCCTTCGACCTTGTCGTTGTTGCACGAGGATCTAGCCGATTTTTCCGATCCCGAGCGTCAGCTAAGGGCGATGAAAATCGTCAGCCGTAACGCCCCGTACGCCGGCAAGGAATTTCCCCTGGTGGCGCAAATCGCGCAACGCGGAACTTTCAAAATGCGACGGAAGGCCCTGCGATGTTTGTTATGCATCGAGCCGATGTCCGCCGATGGCGTGCCGGCGGCGATCGAATTGTTGCAGGTGGACGACCTGCTGATTCGCGTGGCGGCCATGGCGATGCTGAGCGAGGTCAAGCCGGCGGACAAAAAGCTGTTGACCGTTTTCCGCCGGTCGCTCAAGGATCCGTGTTTGGAGATCCGCCTGTTGGCCGCCACGGCCTTGCTCAACAACGGGAAGGATATCCAACAAAGCCGAAAACTGATTCTGACGACGCTGAACGGCGGACAAATGAAGGAAGCCGAATTCGCTATCAGGATGCTCCGTTTCCTCGGTCCCGATGCGGAGTTCGCGGCGCCGGCGCTGGTGGAACTGGCCAAAAATGGGCAGGACGTCGAGGATGCGCTGATCGCGATCGGCCCGGCGGTCGTGCCGCACACGCTTGCTCTATGGCAAGGCGATAATGCCGAAACACGGAAGACGGCCCTGGTCGTGTGGAAGACGCTGGATACGCTGGACGCGCGCATCGTGCCGCTGTTGCTCGAGGCGGTGAAAGAGAATAAGGCCGAAAAGGAGCCGGCCATGGAGCTTCTGGCTAAGGCCGACCCCGCGACGCCCGGATTGATCGCGGCGTTGGGAAAGGAACTGAACAAAGAAAAAAGCGATTGGGATTTGTGCGAGCTGCTGTTTAAATTGGGCCCCCAGGGGATGGAGACGCTGATCGATCACGATATCTCCGTGGAGGATATGACGTGGGAGTTAAAAGATATCCAGTATGATAAATACTATCAGCCGCTGCTTGACCGCCTGGATACGGACGACGAGGAAAAGCTGAAAGTCGTCTTTGGTTTTATCAGAATAATGCCCGACGATTTCGGCTCTCTGCTGCGCAAGACCTTTTATCAGGGAACGCCGAAACAACGCCGCGCCGTGGTCATGTATTGCGATTCGGGCCCGAACTTGTTTTATCATCGCGTGGACGAATTGCGCCCGTTGCTCGGCGATCCCTCCTTCGAAACGCGGGTGATGGCGATGAGTTTGATTTTGCAGGCCGATCACGACGATCCCGCGGCCGGGAAAATGCTGCTGTCCTTGTTGAAGGGCTCCGATCGACAGCAGATGATCCGGGCCTGCCGTGAAATGGCGAGAATCGGTTCCCTGCCGGATTCGTTTGCCGAAGCGGCGCTGGAAATATTTGTCAACAACGACGATCCGGAAATCAGCGCGGCGGCGTTGGCTGCCCTGTGCATTGATGGCGGGAGATCCTATGTCCGTCTTCGGGAAGAAAGCGAACGTATCAGCCGGGCGTTGTTGGCGAAGATCAAAAACGGAATCCTGACCGGCTCACCGGCCGAGGAGAGGTTTAAAGAAATGCTGCCGGAGGCGTTCCCGGCTTTTCTTGCCGAGCTACGCACGGCCGACAAAACGCAACGCGATCGACTGTTGCCGTTGGCGAAATGCGAAAGCTATCTGGACTCTCATTACCTTCCTCGTTTGCGGGAACTTACCCGCGATAAAAATGAAGCCGTCCGCCTGGCCGCGATCCGTATGATGGGAAGTACTCATTGGGAATTTGTGAAGCCGACGCTGCTGCCGTTCCTCACGGACAAAAACGCGGACGTTCAAGCTTCCGTGATCTTCGCCCTGGACAACCACAAGAGTGAGCTGATCCGCGATGAGGAATGTCGGGGCAAACTGACGGATGAAAATCCGACCGTGCGCCTGAACATGCTGCGCATTTATTCCCATATCCTCGCCAAATGGAAAGATTCCCTATGGGAAGAGGAGCATCAAAAACTGACCGCAGCGCTGCAACCGCTGACGCAGGACGCAAACGCCGACGTGCGCGCCGCCGCGCAGGAGGCGCTGAAGCTGCTCAGCACCATAGAAATCTATAAGAGATAGCGAATTGAACGCATCGCCGATTACCCGCCGGACGATCGGGATGTTTGGTGAACCAAAATTGAGGGAATTGATAGGAGGCGGACCATGCGCCGGAACGCAGTCATTGTTGGTTTTTTAACGTTTTCATTGTTGCTGATTTGCGTGCCGTCCTTCGTCGCGGCGCAAAGCGAGTTGGAAGAGGACGTTGCCTATCTGCTTTGGCAATCAAGCAACCATGGGCGAATCGAGACAGATCGAGATGTCCTGCGCAATTGGCTTTCGTGGAACATCGAAGGGAACGTCGATGACGAATTGGATGAGCATAACTCGATCAGAGAGGAAGTGGGTGACGAACTTCTCTATCTTGGCCCCGATGCGTTTCTGATAATCAAACAGAAATTTCATATGGATGATGACCTTTTTTCCGAGTTGTACGGAGATGTCATGGCGCGCTTGAACGGTACGCCGCCGGAAGACGAAGCGGCGGACGACGAGCAAGCGAAAAGAAAGGAGATCCTTTCCAGATTCCCGATTTCATCCAAGGTTTTTCCGGCCATGTTTCCCTTGAGCGACGAGGAACTGCGTTTGGTCGCGGATAATATCAATCCCTATCAAGATGATGATAATGATTATTCGATATTGTTTGAGACGTATGGTCCACAGTTGATTCCGCTTTTGTTCGAAAAGAACAGTCAACTTCTCGAGGCGTTCATTGTATACGCGCGACCGTATTTGCGGCAGGCGATGAAAGACGCCGATCCTGAGCGCCGTTTTCGGGCCGCCACCATTCTGGTCAAAGCGGGCGACAAATCGTCGGACATGACGCCGATTTTCTTGTGGGCGTTGGAGAATCTCAATTGGTATTATAAAGAAAAGGCGGCCGATTGCCTGAGATCGTTGAAACGCGGCGGCAAGCAAGCGATAAAAATCATTCAACCCTGGATGAATGACGACCCTTTTCGCCAAAATAATTTTGCCTTGACCTTGTTGGCCAAAGCCGCCCCCGGCGAAAAGGCGACGTTGGCGGCCATCGACGAGGGGCTGGTTTCCTGGAATCAGAGTCTGTTTTTCGCGGCAATTAAGGCGATCGGATATCAGGGGAAAAAAGCCAAACGCTACCTGCCCCAATTGATGGAAATTATACAAACAAATAATACGAGCGCATTCTGGGCGGCTTTGGAGGCCATGCAGGAATTGGGTCCGTTGGGCCGGGAAGCCATTCCGGTGTTGATGAACCTGAAAGGTAATTTCATACCGAAAGGGTATGAATCGGTTTCCCTGGAGGATCGACGCAACGGCGGTAATCTGCCGTACGATTGGCGTATCTTTTCCGCGATCAATAAAATCGATCCGGAGAACGAGGCATGGCACAAAGAGTACGCCGATATTTGCCGTACCGTCTTGAAAAGGTCCGTAAAGGGCGATTTGGGATTCAAATCTGAAATCTTCTTTATGCCGCGGGAATATTACTTGGAATTGGCCGACAAACTGGTTGCCGGCGATTCTTTGGATGACAAACTTAGCGCCGTCAACATCTATCGTAGTTACTCCAGCGAAGCCGGTACGGCAAAATTGATCTCCCTGCTGATCGACTGTCCGAAATTGGATGCGGACCACATTGTGAGTGCTTTATGGGAACGCAAGGATAAGATTGTCCCCTTGATCGTGCCGTTGTTGGATCACGAACAACCGCGGGTTCGCTTGGCGGCGGTCAAGGTCTTGAATAACCTCCGTAACAAACCGGTGGATGCCCTGATAAAAGCCAGCCGCGACGTTGATTACCGAGTGCGCATAATGGCCTGGTCCGGGCTTTTTCGCATGGACTCTCTTGATCCAAAATTTTCGGCGGATGTGGTGCGCGCTTTGCGGGATCCGAACAAAAACGTCAGCGCGTTCGTCATGAGCAAAGTCAAATTTCCCTTCCACAAGGAAGCCGTTCCCATTCTGACCGAAGCGCTGGCGGACGAAGACGAAGCAGTGCGCGCCATCGCCGCCTGGCGGTTGGGCTATTTCGGCGTGCATGCCAAAGCGGCCGCGCCGCAAGTCCATGCTTTGTTCGATGAGACGGATGAAAGAGTCGTTAAGGCGGCGGTGGATGCCTTTTCCCGGTTTGGACCCTCGACTTTGCCGTTGCTGCGCGAGGATCTGGCCGCTTCATCCGATCCCGATCGCCAACGATTGGCGCTGGAAATCATTTACCGAAATGCCCCGTTCGCCGGCAAGGAATTTCCCTATGTGGCGCAAATCGTTCGGCACGGCACGTTCAATATTCGCCGGCTGGCCATGCTTTGCTTATTGAACATAACGCCGATGCCCACGGATAGCGTACCGCAGGTGGTGGAATTGTTGCAGGTCGACGACCTGCTGATTCGCCTCGCGGCCATGGCGATGCTGCGTGAGGTGAAATCGGCGGATAAAAAGCTGCTGAGCGTCTTCCGCCGGTCGCTTAAGGATAAGTGTCTGGAGATCCGCCTGTTGGCCGCCACGGCTCTGCTCAAAAACGGGAAGGATATCCCACAAAGCCGAAAACTGATTCTGGCGACGCTGACCGGCGGGCAGAAGAAAGATGCCGGATTCGTCGCTCTGGCGCTCTGTTCCCTCGGGCCCGACGCGGAGTTTGCGGCGCCGACGCTGGTGGAACTGGCGAAAAATATAGAAAACGTCGAGTATCCGTTGGTCGCGATCGGTCCGGCGGTCGTGCCGTATACGCTTTCCCTGTGGAAGAACGGCAATGCCGTGGACCACGAAATTGCATTAACCGTCTGGTCGAATCTGGATGAGGTGGACGACCGGATCGTGCCGTTGTTGCTGGAAGCGCTCAGAGAGGATGAGGAAAAACGGAAACAGGCTGTCGCGATCCTGGCCAAGGTCGATCCCGAAACGCCCGGGTTGATCGCCGCGTTGGGAAACGAATTGGACGAAAACAAATCGAACGGAGGGCTTACGGAACTATTGTTTAAAAGCGGCCCCGACGGTCTGGCGGAACTCATCGATCACAATGAAACCTATTATTTTCATGCGTACGAAGTGGAGGATATTATTAATGAAAAATACTATAAAGTGTTGGTCGACAAAATGGATACGGATGACGAGAAAAGGCTGAAAACGATCTTTCACTACCTTAAGGAATTAAGAGAAGAAGTCCGTCCCCTGCTGCGGGATGCTTTTTTCCACGGAACGCCCAAGCAACGTCGCGCCGTGATCATGTTTGATGAAGCCGGCGGCTATCCGTTTTTTGGACACGTTGAGCAATTGCATCCGTTGCTCAACGATCCGTCGTTCGAAACGCGGATGACCGCGGTAAGCATGATTCTTCTCAACGACAGGGACGATCCCGTGGCCGAACAAATGATGCTCTCGATGTTGAACAGCGGCGATCGGCAACAGATTGTGCCGGCCTGTGAGGAACTGGCGAGACAGGGAGAACCGTCGAAACGGCTGCTCGAAGCGACGCTGAAATTGTTCATCGACAACGACGACCCGGAGATCAGCGTGGCGGCGCTGTTGGCGCTCAGTAAGGGCCACGAGTACGGTAGGGTCGACCTCCGAATGGAAAACGCACAATTTTGTCATGCGCTTTTGGCGAAGATCAAAAACGGAGTGCTGGAAGGGCCTCAGGCCCACCTGGCGTTCACTCAAATGCAGCCGACCGCGTTCCCGGTCTATCTTGAGGCGCTGCGATCGGCCGACAAAACGCAACGCGATCGATTGTTGCCGTCGGCAAAAGCGAAATACTCTCTGGACGAATTTTACATTCCTCGTTTGCTGGAATTATATCGCGAGCCAAATGAGTCCGTGCACCTGGCCGTGATCCGCATGCTGGGCAGTTCCAGTTGGGAAAAGGTAAAGACAACGCTGTTGCCGCTGTTCGCGCAAACCAATGCCGATATTCAGGCTTCGCTGATTTTCGCCGTGCAAGCATGTAAAGATGAGTTGATTTGGAATGAGGATATTCACCGCTTGTTCAAGGACGAAAATTCGACCGTGCGCTTGAACGCGATACGCGTTTTTTGCGCGCTGCTCGCCAAAGAAACCTTCTTGTGGAATGAGGAGAAAGTGAAACTGCGTCGTGTTCTCCAACCGTTGACGCAGGACGAAAACGCCGACGTGCGCGCCTCCGCGCAGGAAGCGCTGGCGAAGTTGGAACAGATACGATCGGGCTCGAAAGATAGAAGCCCCTGGTGATCACTTCCGGGTCAACGCTTTTTTCTCGCTCAGCGGTTTGTCGAGCTTGAACAGCGTTGGCGTGAACACGTGCGCGGTGCGGACGATCGGGCCGTCGTGGTTGAAGCGATAACCGATGGTTTGGCCGGCCAGCTTGTCCAGTTGGTCCTTGGTGAACAGCAGAAAATACAGGCCGCCCGGATACCCGCCGTATTCGGCGATGCGCTCCTCGCCGATGTACAACTCCATCAGCCGCGCGCCGTTGAGCGGAAATTCGCCTTTGACGCGCACGAGGTACGCCTGCTCGTAGGTCACCATCTCGCCGGCGGCGGTGCGGGTCTGGTACGGTTGCGACAGCTTGATCAACGCGATGTCGTAGCCGGTGAATTTGACGTTCGTCTCCTGCGCCGCGACGGTCGCCGCGATCAGCAGCAGGGCGAGAACCAGCAGTGTCCGTTTCATGCTTCGCTCCTTACCAGGCCATGAATTGAATGCTGTCCACGCTGAAATAGCCGGACGGCTTTTCACTGAATTCGAAAATCACCGCCTCGACCTCCGAGGCCAGCAAGCCCGCGCTGAAATCTTCGAGCGGAATGCGCACCGTGTCCATGATGCTCTTGGTGCCCGAGCCGCTGGTCACCGCCGGGTAGATCAGCGTGCGGTAATCCGACACGACCAGCGCGTCGGTCGGCGTGCCGTCGACCACCAAACGCACGGCAAGGTCTTGCGGCTGATCGAGCACGTTGTACAGGTCGGAGGTTTCGTACATCTGACCGACGGAGAAGGCGATCGTCTCCAGATCGTCTAACGCCTCGTTGCCGGCGGTCGGCAGATCGATGCGGTACGTCGCGTCGGCCGTGTTGTAGGCCAGCAGCACGCCGTCGGACGAGCCGGGCCACAGCGCCTTTTCGTTCCACACCGCCAGGTTCGCGCCGGTGATCGTCGCGCCGGTCCACGAAGCGGTGGCCGTGTTGTCGTCTTCCTCGTAATGCGCGAGGAATTCGCGGTCCATGCCCTGATACAGCCGGTTGAGCCGGATGTCGGTGGGGAACGAGGGAAATTCGCGCTCGCCCGCGGCCATCAGCCGGTAGCACTTGCGTCCCTGCAGCGTCCAGCGGTACCACCCGGTCACGAACAGCAGGCCGATGCGCTGCTGATCCTCCGCCGACATCAACGACACGTTCGGGCTCGAAATCGGCCACGGATCCCCACCCGGCGCCCACACCGTGTTCCACTGGCCGTGGTTGGCGCCCTGCACGAACATCGCGCCCTTGTAGGCGGTCTGTTCCTCGTCGACGGGCAGCGCGCGATCGTACATGTTCAGGCCCTGGAAGTCGGACACGTCGCCGTCGTGCGAGCCGTGCATGATGAAATAGTCCACGTCGCGCAGCACGACCTCGTTGAGCCCCATCGGGAACAACTGACCGTCGACCGGCGCGATCGCGTACAGCGAGCGGATGCGGAAATTGAAGTTGTGCAGCGGATCGCTCGGATTGTGATTTTCCGTGTTGAAGTACCATGCCGCGCCGACGCCTTCGCCGCCGCGCGAATGCCCGGCCAGGCCGATCCAGTTCATGTTGATCTTGTGATACAGCGGATGATCCGGATCGCTGTTCCATTCGCGGAACAACTGCAGGTGCCGCAACAGCACGATGCCGCGCGCGTCCATCTCGCCGCTGCTGCCGTTGAGGAAATCCTCCTCGACCGACACGGCGATCATCCCGTGCGTGGCCAGGTGTTGCGTCAGGTAGTCGTAGCCGGGGTAGGAGAACTCCGCCGGATCGTGGTTGCCGTGCACGATCAGTACGACCGGGAACGGCCCGTCGCCTTCCGGATAATAGCCCACCGCGTGCAGCGGCACGGCGCTCATGGCGATGCCCCGGATAAACCGCACGTAGAAGGTGGGCGTCATGAAGTACTGGCGGATGTCGGTCGTGCGCGCGTCGGGATCGTTCTCGTCGCCGTATTCCCACGGCACGATCGTAAAAGATCCTTCGTCGAGCGGATCCTCGAGCGTGGCGCAATCGTCAGGCAGGAAGGTGTCGTCGTCGACCAGATCGTCGTCGGCGGTGTCGTCGTCGCCGGTATCGTCGTCGGTCGTGTCGTCGTCGACCGTATCGTCGTCGATCGTATCATCGTCGAGCGTGTCGTCGTCACCGGTATCGTCGTCGAGCGTATCGTCGTCGAGCGTGTCGTCGTCATCGTCACCGGTATCGTCGTCGAGCGTGTCGTCGTCATCGTCGCCGGTATCATCGTCGGTCGTGTCGTCGTCGTCGTTGTCGTCATCGTCGTCGCCGCAGTCGCAGGCCGCGGCCGTCAATACCATCATTAAAGCCACAATCAGAATAAAACGGTTGAAGCGCATCGCACACCTCCCGGCCGACAGTGTATAGCAGGCGCAATCGAGGGGCAAATAATTTTCCCCATGGTTTGCTCCTTTGTTTTTGCGGATTTTTTCCGGAGCGTTGCCTGCCGTCGATGCGGCCATCGGTGTTTTTGGTATGCCCAGGATTCCGGATTTCTAAATAATTCGAATATCGAACTATGTCGCTTATCTGTGGCCAATGGCGAATCGTTTTGCCTTCCGGTAACAGTCATGCAAAGAAACTAAAAAGGAACTTTGTTCACCTTTGGATGTGAAAATGTAGGGAAACGCAACACTCGTACAGTCATACTATTTGATATTGTTGGCTTTTTTCAGTTTAAATGCCGAAAAAAACCATTACGATATTACCGATATGCCCCTTTTTGCCGTTGCGAAAGTATGAAAAAAGTTCATTGGTTAACTTTGAATACTCTTTCAATAATTGGGCACAAAAGGAACGAAAATAGGATCAATGATATTGCCGAAACAATGGCGCTAACTTGTCGATGATAAAAGTATTTTTTGACCATGAAACCGGAAGGCTTCATGGCGATATCCGTTCCGTATTCTTCTTCCGGCACAGTGGTTGCAAAGACCAGCGGACAGCTTCTTTCTCAAAGTAAACTTATTTAACGGTAGGAGAAAGATTATGAAAACCGTTCTTTGCAGCTTGTGTATCGTTCTTCTCTTTTGCGGTGTGGCTTTTGGCGACGTAGTGTTTCAGGAAAACTTCTCCGGTGGATCCGGCCAATTTACCGGCTTCGGCACCGGCGGCTGCGATTGGCAGACCCCCGGTGCAAACACCACGATGATCGGCTATTTCGGCGACGCCCTGTACGCCGAAATCACCAAAAGCGGGTGCGCTTCGCCTACTTACACCAAAACGATCGTCTCGAGTGAGATCGACCTTTCCACGTATGAAGATGCTTCATTGTCCTTCAAACACTATTTCGATCAGACCGGCCCGGTCAGTCAGGGGCAGGTCAGCGTGTCGGTCGATGACGGTGGTTCGTGGACGGCCGTGTACACGACCAACGGCGATGTCAGCGGTGAGGTGAAAACGGTGGACATCTCCTTCGCCGACGGCGAAGACTCGGTGTTGTTGCGCTTCCAATTCTCGTACTGGGGCGGTCTGCTCGGATCGTTCTGGGGCGTGGATGACGTGACCGTCTCGGGCGATTCGACCGTCGACGACGATACGGTCGATGACGATACGGTCGACGACGACACGACCGACGACGACACGGTCGACGACGACACGGTCGATGACGATACGGTCGACGACGATACGGTCGACGATGACACGACCGACGACGATACCGGTGATGACGATACCGGTGATGACGATACCGTCGAGCCGGAAGGCAAGATCGCCTATGTCTACTCGGTCGCCCTCAGTCGCGGTACCGATTTCAAGAGCTTCCTGGAAGAAGAGGATTACAGCGTTCAACTGATTCAGATCAACGACATCGACAAAACCGCGGTGGAGGATCTGAGCGATTATGACGTGTTCCTGATCGATCCGGACACCAACCTCGAATGGGACGCCACGCGGCGCGCCAAGATGATCGCGTCCGGCCGGCCGATCATCGGCGACGGCGACGCCCTGTATGTCTTGGCCGACACCGAGGGCTATTTCGCCGGCGCCACTTATGCCGGCGTCAACGATCAGGACAGCCTGATCCCGCAGACCATCGGCCACCCCCTGTGGCACTTCCCTTACGAGCTGGGCATCCTTGACGACGAAACGCCCGTTGAAATCCTCATTTCGCCCAACACCGTGCGCGCGCTGTCCGACGACGGCAGCAGCCCGCTGGGCGTGCAGTTCCTCGGCCTGTGCGAGGAATACACCGGCTACAGCTCGCTGGCGGTGCAGGACGTGCACTTCGCCGTCTGGGCCTTCGGCGTGATGGGCCCGACGCTCTACACCGACACCGGCCGGCAGTTGCTGGTCAACCTGATCGAGTATGTGCAGAGCGAACCGGTGGAGGTCGGGTATGTCTATAACGCCGACGACGCCGACGCGCTGGTGTTCGAAACCTACCTGGAAAGCGTCGGTTACTTCGTCGAGTTGTTCGACGTGGCCGACCTGGGCGCCAAAACCGACCTCGCGGATATCGACCTGTTCATCGTCGACAACAACGCCGGCGAGGGCTCCTGGAACGCCGTCAACAGCGCGGTGCTGATCAATAGCGGCAAACCCATCATCGCCAACAATCTTGGCGTGCACGTGTTTGATTTCACCGACCTGTTCCTGCGCGGCGAGAACATGCTGGAACTCGACGCAACCAAGGCGCTCAATCCGGTGGACGTCACCCACGACGTGTGGACCACGCCCTACGACCTGGGCCTGAGCGGCGATGATTCGCTGATGGTTCTGGGTTCGGATACCGCGATGCTCGGCCTGCACGACGACGGCGAAGCTCCCGGCGACGTGGAGTTCCTCGCGCAGCATCCGGCTTATCTCAATCACTACCCGTTGGCCATCGAGGGCGGCATGTACGCGCTGTGGGGCCCGGGCGCGCGCACGCCGATGGCCTATTCGCAGGCGGGCCGCGAATTGCTGCTCAACCTGATCGAATACCTCGAAGGCAGTCCGGTCGTCGACGATGACGACACGGTCGATGACGATGTGACCGACGACGATACGGTCGACGACGACGATGTGGCCGATGACGACGACATCGACGATGACGACGACGATGACGATGACGACGACGGTTGCTGCGGCTGCTGACGAATAAACGTAGCGAGATCCCGCCGCTTGCGGGACATACAAGCTGCTGCGGTGGGAAGGTCAACGGGCCTTCCCACCGCCTTTTTGCTTTCAGGCGACAATTGCTATAATGACCGCCGGAGATTGGCGCTGCCTCTTTCGTGGGAGAGCGCGATGAAACATGGATGGATCATTTTTTCGCTGGCGTTGCTGATCATTCTGGCGACGCTGTCGGCGTGTTCGGACGATGAACGCGAAGAGGATGAAGACGAAGATTACGGCCGTTCGGTCGAAAACCAAGCCGATAGCGGCTGTCTGAATTTCCCCGCCACGTTTAACGAAGACGGTACCTTCAACGAGGACTTTGTGTTGCAGTGGGACGGCGCGGGTACGATCGCTGTGTACCACGGCCATACCTGCAACAATTGCGGCTTTCGTTTGGCTGCCCGCTACCGGGTGGATGGCGCGGAAATCGCCGTCACCGAGGCGACCGCCGAGGGCGCCGCCGAGGCGTTCTGTTCCTGCCTGTTCGAATTCAACTACGAGTTGGTCGACATCCAGCCGGGCGAGTATACGCTGCGGATGGTGTCCCAGAATTTCGATAAAGAACCGGCCGAGCGGTTCAAGCTTGATTTGGCGTTGATTGATGGCGAGCCCGACGAATTCACCGTTCATCAAAGCGAGGGCTCCGTTTGCGACTGAGGGAGCATGGCTGATTATCCGGCGGCGGTGGATTATAATCGCCGTCGTAGGGCGCTGCTTGCCGCGGCGCCGGAAAGGAGGGCGGATCCATGAGGAATATCTGGCTTGTGTGGTTGACGGTGCTGGCCCTGGCGGCCGGACTGGCAATCGTCGCGTGTTCGGACGACGACGACGATGACGACGACGACAACGACGCCGGCGATGATGACGATGTTGACGATGATGACGACAACGATACCGGCGACGACGACGATACCGGCGATGACGACGACGACGACGATGACGACGATGACGACGACGATCTGTCGGTCGAGAACATGACCAACAGCGGTTGCCTGGACGAAGCCAAAGCCGGCGAAAAATCCTTCACCGAAGTACTGAGCCTGAATTGGGACGGCGCGGGCACGCTGGCGGTCGAGCACGAGCACACCTGCGAGAATTGCGGCTTCCTGGCCGACGTGTACGTGACCATCGACGAGGGCGTCATCGCGATCATGGAAGCGGCGCAGACCGATTACTCGCCGATGGACTGCGATTGTCTGTTCGACTACACCTACGATCTGACGGGGCTGGCGGCCGGCGATTACACGTTGCAAGTGTACTCCAGCTATCCGGATGTCGGCGCGGCGCTGCATTTCTCGGAAGAGGTTTCCTTGCCCGACGGCTCGTCCGAGGATTACGAGTTCACCGCGGAACATGCGGAAGAATGCGTTTGAGCCCACGCGCGATGGCTGACACGGGGGAACGAGACGAATGAATTTTTGCCGCGTTCCCCTGTGTTTGTTGCTTGCCGTGTTGTCGACGCTCGCGGCCTGCGCCGATCATGACGCGGACAAAGCGTCGTTGGGCGACGATGATGACGATGTTGTGCCCGACGACGATGCGGCCGACGACGACGCGATCGACGATTCGACGAATCGACCGCCCGGCATGGAGCTGGAGTGGGTCGACGTTGCCGGCGGCACGTTCGAGATGGGCTGCTCGCCCGGCGACGACCAATGCGACGGGCAGGAATTGCCGCGCCACACCGTGACGCTCTCACCGTTTCAAATCACGCCCTACGAGATCACGCAGGAACAATGGGACGCGGTCAAGAACTGGAACTTCAGCGCCTTCCGGGATTGCCGCGATTGCCCGATCACCTACCTGGGGCAGGGCGACGCCCAGGAATTTTGCGAGGCGTTCGGCGCCCGCTTGCCCACCGAGGCCGAGTGGGAATACGCCGCGCGGGCCGGTTCGACCACGCGCTTTTATTGTGGCGACGACGCGGCCTGCCTCGGCGATGTCGCCTGGTACGCGCTCAACGCCGGGCAGACGGCGCACCCGGTGGGCCTGAAAGAGCCGAACGATTTCGGCTTGTACGACATGCTCGGCAACGCCTTCGAATGGGTCGCCGACTGGTATCGCTTCGACTATTACGAAACCAGCCCGGAGGTCGATCCCCTCGGCCCGCCCGGGCGAGAAAAGGTGATTCGCGGCGGCGCGTATTCCTACACCGCGTCCTTCCTGCGCGCCTCCTACCGCTGGGGCACCGGCGGCGGCATCGGCCACGACGAAGTGGGCTTCCGTTGCGCGCGGGACGCCGACTGACCGCCGCGAATTATTTGCTTTCCGCCAGTTTGTCGGTTTCCACCGTGATGCGCTTGGCGTCGATCGGCATCAACGACAGGCAGGCCGGATTGAGTTCGTCCTTGTCCTTCATCACGTAGGCGATGGTGAAATCCGTGATGCCCTCGTCGGTCAGACAGCCGCTTTGCACCATGGGCATTTTGTATTCGCAGCCGTTGGCGTTGCCTTCGAAGTCGAGGTACACCGTGAAGCAGTTGTCCTCGCCCGAGGTCCAGCCGGCCAGGCCCGAGGCGACGTCTTCCATGCCCGTGGTCGCGTCGCTTTCGTAACTGCAGGTCAGGTCGCCGCGTCCGCCCGGCGCGGTGTAATGCCAGTCGTAGGGGACGATCTGCAGACCCTGATTGCCGGCGGTGTCGTATTCGACGACCAGCGAATCCAGGTAATAATCGCCGAAGACGGCCGGTGGATTTTCGCCGGTGTAAATGTCCATGCCCAGCTCTTCGAGTTCCTTGATGTCGTCTTCGTCGAGAAAGTCGCTGACGTCGTCGGGCACGCCTTCGATCCATTCCTCGACGGCGTCTTTGAGGCTGTCCTCGGCTTCGTCGCAGGCAAACAAAAAGGCGGAAATCAACAACAAGGCGAAAACGAACCAAATACCATGTTTCATCGGCGCGCTCCTATATTGGTTCAAACGGTTACCACTTTCGTTCCGTAGCATGAAACGGTCCGGCGATAAACTCGACCTACTTCTCTTTCGGCGGAATCGGCCAGTCGCGGATCAGCCCCTCCAGGCCGATCTCCTCCAGTTGCTCGCGGGTCAGGTTATGCTCTCTGGCCAGCGCGAACAGCAGCCGCGTTTGCTGCTCCCGGTACATCTGCGCCTGTCGCTCCAGGTGCGTGCGGATGTTGCTCGTGCCGCCCTGGCCGGTCAGGTCCGCCGCGCGGATCCACCCCTGGCGGCGCAGACTTTTTTCCTTCGCGCCCACCTCGTACCACACCGTGTCGTTCAGCGATGTGCGCGCCTTGATCGTCACGACCGCCCCGGCGTTCAGATACGTCTGGTGGAGAATGTCGGGCGGCGCCGCGTCGTTTTTCCAGGGTTTCCGATAACGGATCGGCGTCGGGCGCGTGATCATGAATTGCTCGCCGGGCTTGAGCTCCTGCGTCGGATCGGTGGGGAATTGCTTTTCGGTGAGGCGTTCGGCCTCGTTTTCCGCCGCGACGATCTGATGGTAAATCGCGCGGCGCGTTTCCTCGGTCAGCCCGAAGCGGTAGGTCGGGCGATAAGCGAGCGCCTTGATCGCGTTTTCGTTGAACCGCACCCGCGCCGGCTGCGCGCCGTCGCGCTCGAGCAGGGCGATCCACTGTTTCGTTTCCGAGCGCCAATGCTCCTCGCTGGTGAACGCGGCGATCGTCAGGCGGTCGGGTTGCGGCCGATGTTTCAGCGCGCCCGGCGGCGCGGTTTGTTGTTCGAGGTGGCGCAGCAGCCGTTCGAGCGAGTCGCGCTTGAGGTTGCTGATCACCAGCACGTCCAGCGCGATTTCGCCGCGCGCGGCGGTGTCCGTGACGTTCCGGGCCAGCGTGGTGTAAATGGGCAGATCCTCCGGCGGCGGCGTCGGCGTGGCGGCGGTCGGCTCGTCGGGAATGGGCGTGGGCGCCGCTTCGGGTTCCGGCATGTCCGGCGCGAGCGCCTGTTGCAGTGCCTTTTCGGGCGTGACCGACACCGGCGCGACCTCCCGCGTCGACGTGGGCCGCGCCGCGACCGATAACGCCAGCAACAGCAGCAGGCCAGCCGCGCGCAAACCGAAATGCACCTTCCAGTTGGCGATGAACATTTCCACCCGTCGAACCACCGGTGGATAAAAGAGCAGGCCCGCCGCGAAAGTCAGCAACGCCGAAAGCAACGCGCCCTTGATCGCCAGGTTCACCGCGCCCAGGCACAGGAAGCCGAACAGCAGAAAACCGACGTTCGGATGCGCGCGCTCGAATCCCCCGCTGGTTTCCGGCGGTGGCGGCGTGTTGGTGGGGTGTTCGTTCGACGACATCAGCCGTTCCTCGACAAATCAATGGAGGGGAGGACGTTTCCGACGGCGGATATTCTATCAAAAAAAGGATGAGAGCACCATGACGATTAATCGCCGGTCGTCGCTTTACAGACCCCGATAGCCGAAGTACGCGCCGACCAGAATGATCAGTACGCCGGCGACCCGCCGCAGCAGGTCGGTGGTGCGCGTGAGCTTCTTGTTGGCGATGATTTTCTTCGCCGCGCCCACGCTCGTGCCCGCGATCAGGATCAGCACGCAATGGCCCAGCGCGTAGATCGCCAGCAGCAGACCGCCGTATACCGCCGATGAACCGCTGCCCGCGATGTAGGTCAGCAGCACGATCAAAATCGGCGCGGCGCACGGCGCGGAAACGAGGCCGAACAACAGGCCCAGCACGAACGCGCCCAGCGCGCCTTGGATGCGCGGATGCGCGTCGATTTGCGGCAACGGCAAGGTGAACGCGCCCAGCAGGTGCAGGCCCATCAGCAGACAGACGCCGGCGACGATCCAGTTCCAGATCGCCGAAACGTCGCCGAACATCCGTCCGACCAGCGCCGCGAAAACGCCCATCGCCGTGAACATCGTCACCAGTCCGAGCACGAACAGCAGCGAAAAGGCAAACGCGCGCGCCGGCGAATCGATCCGCTTGTCGCCGGTGACGAAGGCGATCATCAGCGGAATCATCGCCAGCACGCACGGATTGCTCGCGGTGAGCAGTCCGCCGGCGAACACCACCAGCGGCGCCAGCCACGGACTGCTCTGCACGATCGCGGCGGCGTTTTCAATCCAGCCGTCGAGCATTATTTAACGACGCCCAGCTCGGTCAGCTTGTCGAGCACGTCTTCGTTGTCGAACGTACCTTGCACCTGGTAGAGCACCTTGTCGTTTTCATCGACCAGCACGAAGGCGGGGAAGGCGAAGATCTTGTATTTTTTCATCAGCGCCTCGGTCTTGTCCTTGGCCAGCGCGAAGTCGGAGGTGACCAGCGTCACGCCGTCGACCAACTGCTTGGGCAGCGCGTCGGCCAGCGGCTGCGCGCTCTGGCACGCCTTTTTCGTGCACGGGCACGCCATGGTGTGTTTGAGGAAGTACAACGTTTTGCCCGCGCCGGCGGCCTGCACAACGGCGGACGCGGCCAGGGCCAGCAGCAACACAAACGTCAACGCGACAACGAATCGTTTCATTTTGCCTCCGTAATAAGCTGTTTGATCCGCTCCACCTGGGGCAGCGGTTTGCCGGCATGGACGACCTTCTCGTCGATCACCAAACCGGGCGTGAGCATCACGAAATCGGTGATGCGCGCCATTTCCGTCACGTACTCGACGTCGGCGGCGACGCCCAGTTCGGCCACGGCGGCTTGGGTGCGCTCGAGCAGTTCGTGACAATTTTTGCATCCGGGACCGAGCACCTTGATGTTCATCGTTTACTCCTTGCTTTGCAGCAGTTGCGCCAGATCCTTTTCCTTGGGCACCTTGCCGCGCATGACCAATTGACCGTCGACCACCAGCCCCGGCGTCATCAGGATGCCGTACTTGAGGATCTCGTCGAGGTCCTCGACCTTGACCACTTCATAAGGGAGGTTGTGCTTGGTCACGTAATCGCTGACGACCTGAAACGTCTTTTTGCATTTGACGCAGCCGGTACCCAGAATTTCGATTTTCATCATGACTCCTTATCCGACCAATGTTCCGTACAGCATGCCGGCCAGCGCCGACATGACGATCACCAGGCCGAAATAGGCCAGCGACTTTTTCGTGCCCAGCACGCCGTGGATGACGATCATGTTCGGCAGCGACAGCGCCGGCCCGGCCAGCAGCAGTGTCAGCGCCGGCCCCTGTCCCATGCCCGCGCCGAGCAGACCTTCGAGGATCGGCACCTCGGTCAACGTCGCGAAGTACATCAGCGCGCCGGCCACCGAAGCGAACAGGTTCGCGCCCAGCGAATTGCCGCCCAGCAGTTGCTGCACGTAGCGCGCCGGAATTATCCCCGCGTCGCCGTTGGGCCGCCCGAGCAGGAAGCCCGCCGCCAGTACGCCCATGAACAACAGCGGCATGATCTGCTTGACGAACTCCCAGGTCGCGTCGACCCAGTCGGTCAGCTCGTCTTTGGCGAACCAGCGCCAGAGCATCAGCGCCAACGCGACGGCCAGCGCGCCGCTCACGTACCACTTCACGCCGTACACCGCGTTCCAAAAACCCACCGGCTGCGCCGGCTTGCCCCACGCGGCGAAAATCAGGATCAGCACCATGACCAAAAAATACAAACCGGTTTTGGCCAGCGAGCGCGACGGCTCGTCGACCGGCGGCACGGGCAGGGCGGCCTTGGCCGTTTCCTCGCGGCGGAAAATCGCGGCCATCAACAGGCCGATGACGATCGCGAAAATGATCGCGCCGATCGCCCGCGCCAGACCGAGCCGCCAGCCCAACACGCGCGCGGTCAGGATGATCGCCAGCACGTTGACCGCCGGACCGCTGTACAAAAACGCCGTCGCCGGGCCCAGGCCCGCGCCGCGTTTGTGAATGCCCGCGAACAACGGCAGCACCGTGCACGAGCACACCGCCAGAATCGAGCCGGATACCGCCGCCACCGAGTAGGCGAGGACCTTTTTCGCGCCGGCGCCGAAATATTTCATCACCGCCGCCTGCGAAACGAACACGCCGATCGCCCCGGCGATGAAAAACGCGGGGACCAGGCAGAACAACACGTGTTCGCGCGCGTAATCCTGCAGCATGTAAAACGCTTCGAGGATCGCGCCGCGCACGCGTTCGTCGCCCAACGGCAGCAAATACGCCGCGGCGAAGACGCCGATGATCAGCAACAGTTTGGTGGTTTCTTTCATTTGGTTTCTCTTGTTTTCTAGCGCAACGCGGCCAGCGCTTTCTTGCGTTCGGCGAGCACCTCGGTGACGCAGGTGAAAAAGCCGTTGATGCATTTGACTTCCAGCCGGTAGAAAACGGTCGCGCCGTCCTTGCGATCCTCGGCGACGATGCCCGCTTCACGCAGCACGCTCAGGTGGCGGCTGACGGTCGCGTATTGCGCGCCGACCAGCTCGACCAGTTCGCCGACCGGCTTGGGGCCGGCCTGCAGCGCGTCGACGATCATCAGCCGGCTCGGATGCGCCAGCGCTTTGAAAACCTTGGCCCGAAAATCGTATATCTCACGTTTCTTCATCGTGCCGTCCTTTGCCGTGCCTCGCCCGCGGTTGGCTCCTCGCCCGCATTTTTCCCGCGAAGCCCTTTTGCGATTGCGCAATTTAGCAAAAAGGCTAAATTTGTCAAGGGGCGATTTTGTTGATCGGCGGGCGGGGATACGGGGCGACGGCAAGGGAAGGCAACGCTTGCCGGTTCACGCCCTTCACGGTCGAATTCTTTTTGAGAAGAACTACAGTGTCTCCCAGCCGATGATCACGCTGATCAGCCCGGTGAAACCGCCGTTGCTGAATTCACCCGTGGTGTCGAGCGCATCGAATTCGGTTTCGGTGAAGCCGGCGCCCCAGCCGCGCAGATCCAATTGGAAGCCGAAGATCATCCGGTTGGAAAAACGGTAGTAATAGTTCGTGCCCAGATCGATGATCACCGCGCCGCCTTCGGAATCGCTGGTCAGGCCGTCGATGGCCATGTTCGCGCCGCCGAAACCGAACTTGCCGTACAGCGACGAAGCGTGCTGATTGGCCGCCCCGTAAAGCCAGCGATAGCCGACGCCGCCGCAGGCCACGGTCATGTGCTGGCGAAGCAGACGATGGTCCAGCCCCGCTTCGTATCCGTATTCGTCGTCGTCGAAGTTCATGTCGGTGGTGATGTACATGTGCTGCATGGTGGCCGTCACCATGAACTGCCGCCCCTGGGTCGGGAAGAACAACGCCTCGACGCCCAGGTTGATCAGGTCGCCGTAGCGCGCGCCGAAGGCCGTTTCGTCGTCCGCTCCGCGCGGCACGTCGTCGAACTTGACGGCGCCGCCGGACATCGTCGAACCGCCGCCGAAACGACCGAGCAGAATCATCCAACCCAGCGGCTGCCGGTCGGCGTCGACGAGCGGTTGCTCTTCGTCGGTTTCGTCGCCGTCGGCCGCCAGGGCCGCGCTCAGACCCAACGTCAACAACAAGAGCGGGAGCAACAAGAGACACGTAGCTTTCATCGAAACCGCCTTTCTCTTCCACGGGGAAAACGATGGGCTTATTCTATCATCGTTTGGCGGCGCTCAGTCCACTTCCAGCAGGCAGGAGATGCAATTATCCCGGCCCGTTTCGTCGGCGAACTCATAGACGTCGAAATCGATCCTCAGATCGTTCGTTCCCAACTCGCCGTCGTCGATGTCTTCGAACTGGTTAAGAATGGCGAACTGGCCCGACGGTTCCCAAAGAAAATCCGTCGCGTTGCTACAGAAGATGGTGTGCGTCGACAACTCCGTTTCCGGCCAGATGACGATATCCACCGCGCCGACGCCGTCGATGGCAAAGTCGCCGTAAACCAGGAAACGCTCGCCGATGGCCCATTGCGTGGAAGTGGCCTGAAAACCGGCGACCTTGATGTCGAAGTCCTGCCAGGTGAGCGGCAGAACCCAGTCGCCGTCGGTGTCGACATCGCCCCAGATTTCGCACGAAGCCAGGTTGAGCGTGAAGCCGACGTTCTCCAGTCCGGCCATGGACAGATCGCAGCCGGCATTCATTCGATTGATCGCGCTGGAATAATCGCCGTAGGCGTCGTCGTCATCGTCGCCGCTGTCACTGCAAGCGAACCAGGCGAAGGCAACAAGGGCTGCCATGAAACATAGAATAAATATTCTCATGCAACTCTCCTGCAAGCGGTTATTGACCGTTATGTTAAATGAAACAAGGGGTGCAAGCCAACACCCCTTGTCACTTTTTTCACTCAACCGCAATCAGCAGCCACAACATCCGTCGTCGTCATCGTCGTCATCGTCGTCGTCGTCAACTTCATCGTCGTCGTCATCATCATCGTCATCGTCGCCGCCGGTATCATCGTCGTCGGTATCGTCGTCTCCGGTGTCGTCATCGGTGTCGTCATCGGTGTCGTCATCCGCCGCCTCGGGAATGTTGAAGCCGTCGGTCAGCGTGCCGTCCCCGTTGTCGGTGGTGACGACCACGTCGTAATCGCCGGCGTCCGCGCCGGTCAGATCAAAGTCGGCGGTGATCGTGTTCACGTCGGACACCACGACGTCCGTGGCGGTGATGTCGGCCTTGGTCGGTCCCGACAGAACGACCGTCGGGGTGCCAAAGAAATGATCGCCGGTGATGCTCACCGACACCGAATCGTCGATATCCCCGGTATTCGGATCGATCGCGGTCACCTCCGGCAGCGGCGCGGTGATCGTCAGTCCACCGGCGCGCACCGCATTGGAGAGAAAGGCCGCGCCCAGGGTCCAGGTGGAGTTTTGCACGACCACGTCATACGAACCGGCGGCCAGATCGGCCGGCAGAGTGGCCGTGGCGCTGTTGGCGTCGGTGAAGGTGTAGCTGTCGAAATCGACGCGCGCCTTCGTGGCGTCCTCCAAGTACAGGTCGGCTTCGGCCTGGTCGTCGAAGTACAGGCCGACCAACGCCAGCACGGTTCCTTCCGCCTCGTAGTTGATTACCTCGTCGGGCGTCACCGATTTGATGTACGGCGCGCAATAACGGAAGATCTGCAACGCGTCGGACTTGGTGAACACATCGACGGTGTAGCCGCCGGCGATGAAGAACATGGAATTGTAGAAGTTGTCCGAGGCGGCGGCATTGACCGCCGTGGGCAGGGTGCCGAACGAAGTGGCCGTGTACCAGTTGTCGGAGCCCGGTTCATAACCGATGATCGTACCACTCGATGCCCAGGAAGTGTCGGGACCGTATCCGAACGCCCACCAGTAATCCTGGTCGGCCTGTTTCATCGGTACGACGATGTTCGGGTCGTGCAGGTTGCCGGCGTCGGCAACGGCCAGGGTTGTCCAGGCACTGGTGTCCGGATCGTAGACGTACAGCGAATCGTCGCCCCAACCGCCGACCGCATAGAACAGTCCGTTGTGGGCCAGACCGCGACCGTAGCCTTTGGCGACCGGCAAGGCCGCAATGCTCGTCCAGGCGTCGGTGGTCGGATCGTACTCGTAGGATGCGTCCGTGTAACCGCTGTCCGTGTCGCCGCCGGCGCCATAGATGATGCCGTCGATCATTGCGCACATGATGCCCGACGCGGCGATCGGATAGTCCGCCCCGGTGCTCCAGGTGTCGGTGGCGATGTCGTAGATGTAGTGATCGCCCGTGTAATTGACCGACGCGTCGAATCCGCCGAAGGCGTGGATTTTTCCGTCGACAGCGACGACGCACAGGTTCGTCAACGCGCCGGGCAAAACCGCCAGCGTGTCATCCCAGGTGTCGGTGAACGGATCGTAGCGGTACAGATCGTCATTGACGTTGCCGGTGTTGTCCCACCCGCCCATGACATAGAAGTAATCGCCGACCACCACGCCGGCCAAACGGCCGCGCTCGGCGGGCATCGTCGCCGGGGATGCTTCGAAGCCGACGAAGCAGGCGTCGATCGCATAGACGTTCGAAGCGGCCGGCAGGCACACCAATAACGCCACAAGTATTAAAAATCTGCGATGCATATTAATCCCTCCCGTTTTGTTTTATGCATATTAATTAACTAGTTACAATTTTATGAATAGTACAAAAACTGTGTCTATGCAATGGAAAAAGGGAGAGGCGTGGGCATGGCCCAGGGGCATCGTAAAAAAGAAAGAGCCCGAAATCATAAAGATTTCAGGCTCCTTTTTTCAGTGTGGTTCGAATCGGTCGACCAATCAGCAACCGCATCCGTCATCGTCATTATCGTCATCGTCGTCATCGTCGTCGATGTCGATATCATCGTCGTCGTCATCGTCGTCATCGTCGATGGTGTCGTCATCGACAGCGTCGTCGTCGGTGACATCGTCATCGGTAACGTCGTCGTCGGTGGTGTCATCGTCGACGGTGGTGTCGTCGTCGACGGTGGTGTCGTCGTCGACGGTGGTGTCGTCGTCAACGGTGGTGTCGTCGTCAACGGTGGTGTCGTCATCGACGATGTCGTCATCGGCGGTCACATCGGTCACGACTTCCAGGCCGATGACCTGGTCCGGATCCTGCTGCGAAACCAGGAACAGGATGCCCGTGTTGTCCGTGTCGGTCCAGCTCGATGTGAAGCAGATGCCGGCGGCCAGCCCTTCTTCGCCCGACCAGGTGTCTTCGATGGACACGGCCGTGTAGGCGCCGGTGGACGGATTGAACTGATAAATGTAATTGGGCGTCTGGGCGTAAACCCACAGCCACGGACCGTCCGCGCTCTTGTCGTCCCAGGCCATGCCGTAGATCGACTTGTTGTTGGTGTACTGATGGATCACATTGCCTTCCATGTCGATCTCATAGATGTTCGAATCCCAGTTCGCCGTCCACAGGTGGTCGGTGTCCGGGTCGTAGGCCAACGCGCGGTGCACGTCCAGCGGGCCGGTGAAGGTGTCGACCACATTGCCGTGATGGTCGAACTTGTCGATTTCCGTACCGGCGCTCGCATACAGATACTGACCGTCCCACGCCAGGTCGCGATAGCCCCACTGGTCGGTCTGATTCGGTTGCATCCAGCTTTCGATGTAATTGCCGTCTTTGTCGAATTTGTGCACTTTGTTCAGGCCCAGAAGACCGCTGCTGGCGCCGGAAACGAAGAAGTACGGATTCGCATATTCGACGCCCAGAATGCCGCCGTCGCTGGTGGCCGTCTGCGGGCTGAACTGAAATAGAATGTCGCCCAAGGCGTCACCGCCGGGCATGGTGAATTGCAGGTCGTGGCGCACGGCCGGCGCCTTCTCGGCGAGCAAGGCCGGCGCGGCGGCGATCATACCCACAGTCAACAACGCCAGCACCCCGATGATCGCGAGATTTTTAAAGAGTTTCATCTCTCCTCCCTTGGTTGGAAACCCTAAAACAATAGAATTTTAAGGATTGCTTGTCCTCTACCCGCGTCGGATCATATCATAAATGAAGGGATCGTCGAGATACGTGACAAAAAATTGATCTCCCCAGGGAGTACCTGTCCGGTGCCGGAACCGAAGAAATGCAAACGGTGGCTCAAGCGTCTGACGCTGACGGCGATCGTGCTGTGTCTGCTCGTCGCCGGCGTCGAGGTTGGCCTGCGCCTGATCGGACGCGTGCTTTATCGGCCGATCGAACTCGAGCTGGAGACTGCGCAAAAAGCCGATGCGGATGAGTTTGTCATTCTGTGCGTGGGCGATTCGCACACCCAGGGCGTCGATGCGCCGCCCGGCCTGTCGTATCCGAGCCAGTTGGCCAACCTGCTCAACAAGAACCATCGGCCGACGCGCTACCGGGTGATCAACTACGGCGTGCCCGGGGCCAACTCCTCGCAGGCGTTGCTCCGGCTGCGCGAGCTGTACGCCAAAGGGGGCACGACCCCCGCGGTGGTGATCGTCAATGTCGGCAAGAACAACGACCATAACTTTCAGGAAGCGCGCTTTTGGCTCGATGAGCGCATGAAAACTCAACCCTTACGCGCCCAACTCGAATACCTGCTGCAGCACGCCAAGGTGTATCGACTGGGCGAAATCGCCATGCGCAACCTGCGGGAAAGGCTGACGACCCCCACGGACTCGGCCGACAAGTACCTGCTCGACGAACCGCCTTTGCTCGATCGATGGCTGCAACAGGATTACCGGGCGATGATCGAACTGGTGCGCGCGAATCGGGGACGCGTGGTGCTGTTGAACTATTTCATGCCGGTTGCGTACGTCGATCGGGCGATGACCGCCATCGCCGCCGAAACCGGCGCTCCGCTCGTCGACGTCGTCTGGTTCCGGCTGCCGCGCGTCGCCATCCGTTCGTTGGTCGGACCCACCGCCCATCCCAACGAACGCGGCTACGCGGCCGTCGCCCGCTTCGTGTTGGAGGGGTTGCAGGAAAACAATCTGCTCGACCAGCCCTCGTCGTCGATAAACGAATGATGAGTTTTTCGTCTTGACATTGTAGTCGTTTGTATTACATTTCCCGTCATGAGCAAGAAGAAAGAAGAGCGGCTGGAGAGAAAATCCGCCCTGCGCGTCGCCCGCGACAAACGGCCCGTCCGGCGCGAGCGCAAGGATCGCGTGCTGCAAACCCGCGTCCCGCAATCGCTGTACGATGAACTGGTCGCCCAGGCGGGCAAGCTGCGCGTGCCGGTTTCCAACCTCGTGCGCAACATTCTGGAAGATTCGGCGCGCATGGTCGGCAACATCGTCGACGGCGGTTTTCAGATCGCCGCGGCGTTGGGCGAGCGGGCGGACAAAGACGAATTGGCCGAGGTGGTCGGCTGGCAGCCGCTGACCGCCAACAAGCGCCTGGTGTGCGCGCAATGCGGCGCGGCGATCGCCAAGGGCGAGCAGGCGTTCATCGGCATCGGCGCGCCGGGCGGCCGTTCGTTGATCATCTGCGCGGCCTGCGAACGAAAAGGAGTTCGGTAATGCAAACGGCGTGGTCGATGGTGGGGGCGGCCGGCAAGGGCCTGCGGCAGACGCTGGCCAAGGTCAATCCGGACGTGTGGCGCGAGGCGTTGTTCACCACCGCGCAGGCCTACTCGTTGGTCCTGCCGCGGCGGGAAAAGGTGGTCGACCACGGCCCGGACGATTTCCTGCCCGTGATCCTGGTGCACGGCCTGGGCGGCAATCGCGGCGGCTGGCTGCCGTTGCGTTGGTACCTGCGCCTGATGGGGCATCGGCGGCTGTACGCCTTCGGCTACGAGGAGGGCGCGGTGGCCGAGTTGGCGGTGAGCCTGGCCGAGTTCATCGAGCAGGTGCGGCGCGAAACGGGGCAGGAGCGGGTGGACATCGTCGCCCATTCGCTGGGCGGGCTGGTGGCGCGCTACGTGATCCAGCGCCTCGGTTTCGGCCCGCACGTGCGCACGCTGATCACCATGGCCACCCCGCATCGCGGCACCTACGCCGCGCAATACGCCGACACGCCGATCACGCGCGAACTGCGCCCCGACAGCGCGTTGCTCGCCGACCTCAACGGCGACGATTGGCAGCGCTATCCCACCCGGATGGTGACCGTCTATTCCGACCGCGACGTTTATGTGGTGCCCGCCGAGCACATGGTGCATGCGCAGGCCGAGACGGTGCTGCTGCCGGGCATTTCGCATTCGCAGTACCTGGTTTCGCCGAAGGTGTTTCGCGTGGTGGCCGCGCGGCTGACGCCCCAGGAAACGTAATACAGGCGATTAATGGGTCGTCGACGAGGCGAGGGATATTTCCGGTGACACGGTTTTTGTCGGAAAATGAACGATAACCATCCGGAGTTGGTTGACCATGTCGTAGGTGTCCAATTGCTGATTCAGATGTTTCCAGGATAACAACCGATGATCATTCGGTTGGATGCGGTAATGATCGAGCAGATATTGAGCGTAAAAATCGGCCGGCTGGCGTTCGAGCGAAAACACGAATTCGATGTGGATCGGCGCGGACTCCGGGACGCAGGAGTAAACGACCGGCCGTCCCAACAGGTGCAATCCGCACTTTAACATCTCTCGGAGATCGTAAATCATTTTATCGGGAGCCGTTTTGTGGCCGACGAATGTGGAGGTCGTGCAAATGGGCGAATCATTGAATTCCGGTTGCTCGGCTAACGTTTGTTGAACATTTTGTATCCAGTCGGGATCGACCACGATGTGTCGATAATGGCTGACGAAGTACTCGTCGTCGGGTAGCCGGTCAATCGGAGTCAGAAGGCGTGCTTTAATAATGCCGCTGCTTAAAAAGACGGCAATCGCCAACACAAAGATAATGTGACGGCCATAGCGATGCTCTTGCGTTCTTTTTGCAAAAACCGACAACAGCAAAGGAGGAACCAGGGCGTTGAAAATCATGACGTCGGTGATCTCCGCGGCATGAAGGGCTATGTACAGACTGAACAGTAGATAGGATGTGGTGATAAAAAAGAGAAAGGACTCGCGGGAGGAGAGCGATATCTTGATTTTTTTACCCATCAGGAAAATCCCGGCGAGAAGAACCAACAGTAGACAGCAGTTCCAGACGCCGAAAAATACCTTGAAGGTCAAGGTCTCCCACAACCCGAACGTATTCGCCAATGAAGGCAAAGAAAATCCGCTGCTGTAAAAAAACCGTGTTTTCTCAACGAAGTAATTGGGCAATTGACTGTAGAGCGGAAAAATCAATATACCGAATAGGGCGACCGAAAAACCATAACGGATCAACCGCGATTTCCGGGGATGTTTTTGACCGAGCAAAAAAACGAGAAAAAAGAAATAGAGTATGGCCGAAAAAAACAAACCGATGGGATGGATCAGCACGGACAGGGCGCAGAGCGTGGCGATCCCCGCAAACGCCCCGTAGGAGCCCGGCTTTTTCAATTGGTCGGTCGCCAATGCGATGGCCAGAACGATCGGACCGATGATATGAAACTGGACGGTAAAAGACCGGCTGAAATTGTCCAAAATCGGAACGGCGGCGACCATCGCGGCGCTGAGCAATCCCACGGATCGGTTGTGCAAGGAAGCGCCCAACCTGTAGATCCCGAAAATCAGCAGGAAATAATATGCCAGATTCGCCAACCGAACCAGGGTGAGATTGACTGGGATCCGCATCCCTTCCAGCGCCAGAAAAAGGAAATTGTTGAACAAGTAAAATAATGCTTTTTGCGACGTGTATTGGGAAATCATTTGATCCCAGGAATGGGGGCTGTTCATGATGGAAAAATAGGGATTGTAGAAATTCAGATCCGCGTTCAAAAACAACCGGCCTTCGTCAAAGACATAGACCAGGTGAACCGCAACGGTAAGCAACATGACAAGAGAAAAAAGAATTAGGAAAAACTTGTTTTCTTCTCTCACATAAATTCTCCAACGGTACAATTGCGAAACGGTTCGAATCTTGAATTGGGGAGTTTCCCACTGCAGAAATGAATTTTCATTATGAGGTATGACGGGGGAAATACAAGGACGAAGTTCGAACGCCGAACAAGCCGGTCGACGGATCTACCGCGATAACCTGGTCAGGGAGTCCAGCGCATCAATTCGAGCAGGTAATGCCGGGCCCGACCGAAGGTCGGCATGTCGCCGTTTTTCGCGAACCACACGGCCCGGGCGTAGGCGGCCGGATCCTCGCCCAATTGTTCGCGCAGCCGTTGCGCCGCTTCGCGCGCCGTCCAGCTCATCTTCCGACATCGGCGGCTCGGTGCGCGGGTTGAGGCGCACACGGACGTTCTTCACCGGCGGGCGCCGGCGCAGTTCGTCCATCGTGCGCCGCAGCCGGCCCGGTTCGCTGACCAACCGGCCGCGCGAGGGCTAACGCGGCGGGCGGAAACGGACGATCAACAGCACGTTTTCCGTATTCAAACCGTAAGCCTGGAACATCCCGTTTTTGACGAACCATTGCACGTCGGCGAAGTCCGCCGCTTGCCGGCCGATGCGCGCGGCGAGCACGTCCGCCGTTTCGCGCGCCGCATAAGCGCGATCCAGTTGCAGCGCCTCCACCGTCACCGGCGCCGGCAGATCCGGTTCGACGATCTCCGCGTGCCGGCCCAACAGTTGCAGGCCGGCGCGCAGCAGGTACGCCGAGGCCATTTCGTTGGGGCGCGGCGATTCCGGATCGAGCCGCTCGCGCCCGAAGGCGATCGTCAACGACTGGGGCGCGCCGGCCCGCGCCAACGCCTGTTCCACCGACATGACCCAATCCGGCTCGACGACCATTTTCCGGTGGTAGATGAATTCGATGCGCGGCGCCACGTAACGATCGGCCGGGTACGCGTCCACGCGCGCCGCCTTGTCCAGCCCGCCGAGCAGAAAAACGGCGACGGTCAACGCGCCCAGCCAGTAACGGGCCTTTGCCCGCGCGGCGAGCGCGCGCCAGGCGACGGCGAGGCTCAGACAAACCGCCGCCGCGTGGATGATCATGAAGTCGGCGGTGAAGCCGGCGTTGAGACGCACCAGGCAGATCATCGCGCCGTATGCGGCGACGATCGCCGCCAGGTACATCTCGGCCGGCTTTCGCGGGCGCGAGCGAATCAGGTGCGCCACGGCGATCGTGCCCAGCACGGCGAACAACGCCAGGTACCCCGGCCCGAAAAAGGTGATCGTCGATTCGCGCAGCCATTCGTAAAAATTTTGCGCCAGGCCCGCCGAAGCGAGCGCCTCCGCCGATAGAAAATGCGCGCGGCTGCCGCTGTAGTCGGTCAGTTTGTGCAACACCGGCACGGCCAGAATCGCCGCCGGGGCGACGGCCGCGGCGAATTTCAGCGCGCCCCGGCCGACGCTCTTGCGTTCCCGCAGCAGGTGCAGCGCCAGCAGAAAATAGATCGGCGCGCTTTGCATCAAGCCGATCGGGTGCACGAGAGTCGCCAATCCGCACCACATGCCCAGCAGCGGATACGCCGAAAACGTATGACGATCCCGCAGCAGGCGGACCATCTCCACCAACGCCATGAGCATCAGCGCGGTCAGGTGAAAATGGATCGTGTACGAGCGGCTGAAATTGTCGATCACCGGCAGGCAGCAGACGGCCGCGGCGGACAGCAAACCGACCCGCCGGTCGTCCGCCAGCAGCGTGCCCAGTCGCCACGCGCCGATGAGCAACAGCGCGTAAAACGCCGGATTGAACAGGCGATAGAGCGTCAGATCGACCGTCACGCCCAGCGCGTGCAACCCGGCGAGCAGCGAGCTGATCAGCAGATAGAAGTACGCAAACGAAGTTTCCCAGGCGAACACCAGTTGCCGCCAAGGCGTTCCCGCGTCCGGCCCGGCGATGTGAATGTTGTGAAACAGGTCGAGGAAAATCTGATCGTGATCCAGAATGATCCGCCCGTCGTACACGCTGTGCGCCAGGTGCACGCCGACGGCCAGCAACAGCAACGCGCCGCACAACACGCGGTGGGTCGTCAGCGAAAGGCCGGAATCGCGGGCGGAATCGTGCATCGGGTTCCTTCGGCGAATTTTCTCATCAATACTCGCGCGCCGCGGAAATGACAAGCAGCGCGTCAGGGCAACGCGCCGGTGACGCCTTTGTAATGGACGATCTGTGCGCCTTCGAAGCCCGTTTGCACCGCCTCGACCACCAGGGCGATTTTGTCGCCGGTCGGCGCAACGGAAGCGTAGACGAGCCGATATTCGCGAAAGGTGCGCCACAGCGTTTTGTCGGCTTGCAGGGTTTTCCACGGCGCGCCCGCTTTGCGGATGCGCACGGTGAAACCGGATTTGGTGGTCATGGCCGGGTCGTCGCCTTCTTTTTTCACGGTCAACGCGACGTCGTAACTGTTGCCCTGGTGCTTGAACGAGAACTTCCGCTGGCCGTACTGGCGGATGACCATGTCGTGATCGACCCAGTCGGCGGTCTTCTTTTTATAGACTTCGCGTCCCATCTTGCCGCGCACGCCCAACGCGCGCAGTTTCTTTTTCATTTCCTTTTTGAACGCGGTGACCGCCTTCTTGATTTGCGCCTCTTCCTCGTAACCGCGATCCTCGGTGAAGCGTCCTTCTTGTTTGAGATGGAAATCGTTTTTCGCCGCGTCAATGACGAAGGCGTGCACTTCCTCGCCGGCCAGCCCGCCGCCGGAATAATCGCCCTGTTCGGCGAAGGCCCAGTAGGCGCCGTTGTCCGACCAACCCCAGACGATCAATTTTCCGGCGGGGATGAGGGCGGCCCACGAGACGCCGGCGATCAACACCAGGACGGCGATGATTGCGAGGGTATAACGCAGCTTCATGATTTCCTCCCGGACGGTGGTTCACCTTCGACCATACTTAATTGAAATGGATAGGACAATAACCTTGTCAGCGGGTCCAGCGCATCAATTCGAGCAGGTAATGCTGGTCCAGACCGAAGGTCAGCATGTCGCCGTTTTTCGCGAACCACACGGCCTGGGCGTAGGCGGCCGGATCCTCGCCCAATTGTTCGCGCAGCCATTGCGCCGCTTCGCGCGCCGTCCAGGGCGTGTCTTTGGTTTCCAGCGTGAGCAGAACCGCGCCGCTCGGTTTGATTTTCTTGTTCCAACCGAGGAACTGTTTGACCGCCAGCACGTGTTGTCTGGTTCGGCGACTGAGGCCGTCCAGTTCATCTTCCGACATCGGCGGCTCGGTGCGCGGGTTGAGGCGCACACGGACGTTCTTCACCGGCGGGCGCCGGCGCAGTTCGTCCATCGTGCGCAGCAGCCAGCCCGGTTCGCTGACCAACCGGCCGCGCGAGGGCAGGAAACGCGCGCGATACTCCAGCGAGTCGCCGCTGGGGTAGGTCGTCAACGCCGCGCTCTTTTGCATGCTCGCGGCCATAAACAGCAGCAGGATCATCAGTGGAACGAACTTGCGCCACCGCGGCAGGCGTTGCAGTTCGCGCCAGGCGATGGCGGGCAACAACACCGCCGCCAGGCAGGCGAATAAGAGAAAGTCGTTGGTGAAGCCGCCGCTGAAGCGGGTGACCAGGCTCAGCGAGGCGTTGAACAACAGGCTGATCATCAGAAACAGATCGTCGAGGCGGCGGTCCTTGGCGGCGAAAACGTGATGGAGGCCGACGACCAGAAAGAGTCCGAAAACGAACAGAAACCAGGGTCCGAAAAAGCCGAACGAAATGTCGATCAGCCAATCCTTGGCCATCGCCGCCAACAGGGGCGCGCTGGTGGCCGGATTTAAAAGGAAAAGCGATTTTTCCCTGCTGTACCCGGGCAGCGCCCGCAAAAACGGTTGGGCGACCAGGAGGAAACAGGCCAATGCGGTAACGAAGCGAAGCGCGTTGCCTCTGAGGTTCTTGCGGGAGACCGCCAAAAGAAACAAAAAGCCGAACACCAGCGAGCTTTGCATCAGCGAAATCGGGTGGGTCATCACGGCCAGACCGCACAGCACGCCGATGGCCGGATAAGCCAGGCGCAACTCGGGCTTTTGCATCACCCGCACCGTGAAGGCGCAAGCCAGCAGCATGAAGGCGGCGGCGTGAAAATGCGGATTGAACGACCGGCTCGCGTCGTCGATCACCGGCAACGCGGCCAGCGCGACCGCGCACAGCAAGCCCGCCCGGCGGTCGGCGAGCAACGCGCCCAGGCGATAGGCCCCGAACATCAGCAACGCCAGAAAGAGCAGGTTGAACGAGCGGTACATAAACAAATTAATCGGTTTGATCGACGAGATCAGACCCAGCCCGAGGTTGATCAACGGATAATACGTCCCGCCGGGCAGATCGATGCGCAGCCAGTCGGCGAATTTGCCGAAGCCATGCGGCGGCGCGTTCAAGAAGTCGTGGAAGGTTTCGGTGAAATACCAATCGTGGTCGAAAAAAATGCGTCCGTCGTAAACCGAATGCGCCAGATGCACGCCCAGACTCAGCAATACGAAAACAACGGAAAGTACGCCGATGACGGCGAGGTATTGTTTTTTATTTTTGCCGCTGGGTTGCGTCATTCGGCTTCCGACGGTGTTTGGTTCATTGTCTTCACTTTTTCCGCCCGTGCAAGGCGGAGGATCAACCGGACGGCGCGGTTTCCTCCGTCGGCGGCAGCTTCGTAATGACGATCAGCGCCTGGTAGACGCCCAGACCGAATTGTCCCTTGGCGCTCGTGAAATACAGGTATCGCGTCTCGCCGCCGTTTCCCCGCAATCGTTCGCTCAAGGCGGCGATGACCGAGGGCGGCGGTGGTTGTTCGGGAAGGAGAAACATTTCGAAGCGGAGACTGGGCGGAAGATCCGGATTCTCGCAGTCCAGCCGCCGGCCGAACAATGACCCCACGCTGCTGAAGATATGAATGAAGATCGAAGAATTCCGCTCGTCGATGGAGCCGTCCGTGTCGACGTCGTACGCCCGGCAATCCACCGAAGCGTGACGCGGGATATTCATCTGGCTCAGGGCGTCGTTGGACGCCCACATCCAATCTTTTTGCACGTTCAGCCACCGGCGGCTGTCGGGACGAACTTCATCGTTGACGGCTCGTCCGCTCAGGGGAAACACGCGCAGCGACTCGGCCTTCTCCCAAACGCCGATGAGCAGCACGGCGGCGGTCAGCAGCGCGACGGCCCGGCGCATCCCGGCGGCGGCGAACAGGCTGTGGGTCGTGGCGATCAACCAGGGCAGAATCATCGCGTAGAAAATCATGCCGTCGTGTTTGTTGCCGCCGTTGAGAATGATGTCCAGCGCCAGGGCGGCGTAAAACGCCACGCAAAAACCCATGTAAAAATCTTGAAACCGGAACCGCCGTTTGCCGATCCACTGGAACAGGCTCAACAGCGTCAGCACGCCGCCGAGGATCAGGAAACGTAGACCGACAAACTCGTCAATCATGCCGGCCAAAAGCGAAGCGTTGAACGAACCGACCAGGGGAGTCAGGCCGTCGCCGGTCGGCAAAAGATAAACGGATTTCGCTAAATAATAATCATAGAGACCGTTGAAAACCGGCACGGCCGTCAGCAGCGTGAACAGGATCATCGCGCCCAACCGGGCGATCCATTGCGGATTGTGGCGCAGTTTCCGATACAGATTGAGCGCGGCGAAAAGGAAAATCGGCGCACTCTCCAGCAGGGAGATGGTGTGCGTCGAAATCGCCAGGCCGACGCACGCGCCGATCAGGGCGTAACGAGACCATGAGGAAATTTTCCCCAGTTCCGCCAACAAGAGCGCATGCGCCGGCAGCAGAAACGCCAGCGCGTGAAAGTGAAAGTCATAGGAGCGGCTGTAGTCGTCGAAAATCGGCAGCGATAACGCGGCGACCACGCACAGCCAACCGGCGCGGCGGTCGGCAAGCTGCTCGCCGATCTTCCATGAGCCCCACAAAAACAGCAGCAGAAAAACCAAATTGAAGGTGCGCAGAAAATACAGGCTCACGGGCACGACGCCGGCGATCAGGTGCAGAACCAGGTTGGGCAGCACATAACAACTTTCGTTGGTGTAATCGGTGAAATACTCCAACAACGACGTGTACAGACCCGGATTGTCCATATAATAATAATTGGAAAACAAAAAGTGCTGGTAGAAAAACAAGTCATGATCCAGCAGCATCCGACCGTCGCCGACGATGTGCACCACGGCCACGAAAGCGGCCAGGGCGAAAAACAGCAGATAGGCCGCCGTGATGGCCGGTGAGCGCTCGACTGCCGTTGAGACTGAACGATCCGGTTTGATCTGGAAACTCCTTTATTGTGAAAACAATTTATCCGGTCGGGCCACTTACTGCAATTGTGTCGACGCATCCGGAAACGATTGGGTGGAAATCAGCGCCAGAACGTTTGCCGTCGGCAAGTCGAAGGTTTGCGCCGGCTCGGTGGTGCAAAACCAACTGCAACCGCCCTCGGAAAGCGCGGGACATTCGCGACGAATGATCGTCGCCGACCGCTTCGCCATCTCTTTCCTTCGAAAAAAATACAACTTGACCGAGAAGCCGGTTTCCTCCCCCCAGTTCGTTTGGCGATGAATGACGGAGGGATCGATGATTTTTTGCATCTCCAGGGGCGGAACCAGGTGCAGGGAGTACAGCTTGCCGGCGGAGATCAAATCATGAGCGATGCCGACCGCGTCCATCTCGACAAAATCCGCGGAATCGGAGGAAACCGAAAATCCCTGAAACCGCAACGGCGTGTATCCCCGCGCGCCCATGTCCCGCAGGCGAACGGCGGTTTGTTGCATCCAATCGGCGGGCAAGGAAACGCGGGTGCGGTTCTCGCGGGCGGGCGCCGGATCGGCGGTGATTTCCTTGAGCATGTCCGCCTGTTGCCACGCGCCGACCACCAGCACGACGGCGATCAGCGCCGACCGAAGCGACTCGGCGCGGCGATGCTGCCCGGCCAGAACGTACAGGCCGATCACGGGCAGAAAACCGGCCAGCGAAAACGCGCCGATCAAATCGAAATGGGTGCCGGCGTCCCGGGTGAGAAACGCCTGGCTCATACCGAGCAGGAAAAACAACACGGTGAGCGTCGTCAGGCCGAGCCAGTCGAAGGAAATTTTTCGCGAGCGCAGCAGCCACCAGCCGACGGCCGCAGCGCCGATCGTCGCCAGCAGGATTTCCAATCGCGGCAACAACAGGCTGTCGGACAATACGACGTGCAGCCAGTTCGCGGCGTGAACGGCGTTGGCCGCTTCGGCCCGGAACAACAGATTGAAGACGCTGGGCGTGCCGAAGTTGGTGTGTTTGTTGTCGACGTAGGCCGACAAAACGCGCCAGGTCGAAACGTTCATCGCCGCCGCGATCGCCAAGGCGGTCAGCCAGCCGAGCAACGATGAATACCGCTTCTTCCACAGGAGGAAAATCAACAATAACGCGAACACGGGCGCACTTTGCAGCAGGCCGATCGGGTGCGACAAAATCGCCGCGCCGGCGCCGATTCCCAGCAGCGGATACGTCCACATTTCCTTTGGATCGCGCAGGATTTTCGCCAGAAAAACCAGCGTCCACAGCAAAAAAACCATCGTGTGGTAATGCGGCAGAAACATGCGGGTGGAAGCGGAAAACACCGGCAAAGTCGCCGCCAGCGCCGCGCACAGCCAACCGGCTCGTCGGTCGGCGAGCTGCCGCCCCAGAAAATACGCCGCGATCATCGCCAGCAACCAGAACGGCAAATTGAAAAAACGATACAACCGTAAATTCATCGGCCACAGCCGGCCGGCCAGGTACAGCAACGTGGTGGGAAGTCGTCCGGCCGGTTGGCTTTCGCGCCAGAACTGAATCGCGTCATGGCCAAGATCGATGGGATTGCGCGTGGTCGACGTCGGGGTGTTTGCGTTACGAAAATAACTACTTGCGTAATACAAATCATGGTCGGCAAAAATGCGCCCGTCGTATAGCTGCATAACGATAAAAACAAACAGCGACAGGCCGCACGTCAGCACATACGGCCAGACGGAAAAACGATCTGTGGCGGCGTCTTCGATACGCAAGCGGTTCACCCAAAATGAATTTGACGCAATGATCATAACCGATTCTCGTTCTTTCGATGCCGGAAAAATCGTTCCGTGAGTAAAGGCGTCAAGGGAAATTCCCGCTTCGCTCGACCGGCTGCGTTCGGGTGAAAATTCTTGGAGAACCGTTGTCGATCATGTATATAGATGATGCGGAATCGCTGCCGAGGGGAATTCAAATATGACGACTTTTTACGTGCCTGAACGGCTACGCGTACGCTTGCCGTTTTACGATTCCGCCAACCCAAGCGAGATGCGCGGATGGAGGTTTGCCCTCATTGGCCGATGACGATCGCCGGGAAATAATGCTGCGGAAAAAACGACTCCGCTATGACTTGCTTGTCCTGCTCACGGCCGCGTTGATCATCGGGGCCAGCTATTGGACGTATCGCGCCGCGCCCATGAGCCTGTACTTCGGCGATGAATCCACCATGGGCGCCTTCGGCGCCGAGCTGCTGCAAGAGGGCATCGCCCAAGGCAATTTTTCCGGTCCGCTCTGGTGGGAGGATCCCAGCTATTGGGGATCGTCCAATCCGCGCGTCGGCGTTTACCTATTCGGCCTGGCGTTTTGGGCGGCTTACGACGAACGCCATCCCGAGCGATTGGAGCCGCGTGTGCGCCTGTTGGCGGCGGTCATCGCTCTGCTGACGGTCTATGTCTTTTTCCGCACGCTGGCTTTGATGGTCGGCGCCGGCCCGGCCTATCTCGGTGCGGTTGTCCTCGCCCTGCATCCGGTTTTCCGCTGGGTGCACGTTTCGGTGATCAACGATGTGCTGATGATGTTGTTTTGTTTGCTGACCGTGTACTTCGCCGCGCAGGTGATGGCCTTTAAGGACGACGACAACCGGTCGACCCCCTATTGGTTGTGGACCGCCGTTTTCGCCGGGCTGGCGGTCGCCACGAGATTATTCGCGCTGGGATTGGTGGCGGTTTGCGGTTATCTGGTGGTGTGTCAATTTCGGAAAACCCGGTGGCGGGCGCTGGGGTACGGCCTGGTGACGATCGCCGTGGTTCTCCTGATCGTTTTCGCGACCAATCCGTTGCTGTGGTGGGATCCCCTTTTCGGCCTCCGGCAAATGTCCACCGGTCATATCTCGCGTCACGAGGTCGGGAACCGATTGTTCGAATACGCACACTTCGAACCGCTGTTGCGGCAAACGTTCACTTGGTTTTACCCGGCGCGTCTGCCGCAGGCCGGAGCCATCGGAACCGCGGGCGATTGGCTGTGGTGCCTGCCGGGATTGTTTCTGACGCTGTTGGGCGTGAGCCAATGCCGCAAAGCGTATTGCGGATTGTGGCTGGCGTTCTTTTTCGGTTTTGTGGTGGTCGTCGGTCTGACCGCCAGCTCGTTGACGTTGTCCTGGTACAAACCGAAACTGGCGTTGGGTGCGACGGCGGGCGCGATCGCACTGGGCGTCTTCGGCCTGGCTCACCTTGCGCAAGGGCGGTTGGTCAAAACCATTCTCACCCGGTGGCGCGGTTTGCGCTGACACACAGGCAAAGCATAAAAAAGGAGCATCGATCGGATCCGATCGATGCTCCGGTAGTGCCGTAATTTTTGTCACATGGCGAAATCGCCGCAGGTCACCTGGCCGATCGCGTCGCGCGTGAACAGATAATTGTCTTCGTCGATCTCGCCGCAGTAGTAGATGACCGTGCCGGCCATCGCGCCCATCACGACCGCGAAGTCGATGTGGTTGGAGATGGTCTCGGCCTCGCAGATGTCCGGGGAAATGGAACTGGGCGTCGGGAAGCTCACTTCGAGGTACCCCGTGGTGGCGTCGTTGCGGAAGCCGGTGACGTCATAGGAATCGATTTCCTCGTCTTCCGGATCGATCATCCCCTCCATGTCGCCGGTGGCGATGTCGATGTTCAGGTACGCGGTCCACGCCTGCGCCCCCTGTGGGCTTTCGGTTTCGCCGTCCATGGTCAGATCGTATCCTTCGCAACTGTCGTCATCATCGTCGTCGTCATCGTCGTCGCCGGTGTCGTCATCATCGTCGTCGTCGTCATCGTCGCCTTCGACATCGTCGTCGTCATCGTCGTCGTCATCATCGTCGCAGGAGCAGGATGCGATCATCCCCACCCCCACGGTCAAGGCGACCATTATCATTAGAAGCAACATATTCCTGATAATGGTCATAATGTCTCCTCCCGTGATTGGTATAAACGCATTAAAGTACGCCTCCCGGTCAAGTCAAGGAAAAATTATCAATTGATTCGAGTAACGGCCGGAGGTGAGAGGATTTCGTTGGGGTCGCCGCGGCGCTGTGCTATATTGACCGCCTGTTGTCCCCGGCCAGGTGAGGAAGTTCGATGATTCAACGGAGCCTTGGATCGTGAGTGACCGTTCGTCGTCTGTACCGGTCGGTTCGCCTTGGCGTCGGCGCGGCCGGTGGCTGTTGTTGCCGCTGGTGTTTCTCTTCATCAATCTGTTCGGCGCGGCGCCCAACGACGGCGACATGGTGCTGCAGATCATGGATGAAGGCGGCTTCGTCGAGGTCGGGGAAAAGGCGCTTCGCCTGGCGCTGGTCGAGCATGATTTTCGCAATCCTTTCTGGGCCGATCCCTACTGGAATTACGGAGCGAACAATCCGCGTCTGGGTGTGTTCATCGTCGGCGCGGTCGGCCAATTCGCCGGTTTGATCACGCCGGATAAAGAAAAGAAAAAATTTGTGATGCGTCTGGTGATGAGCCTGCTGTCGACCGCCGTGGTCGCGCTGCTGTTTGCCCTGACGGTGCGCCTGACCGCCTCGCGACCGGCGGCGTACGCGGCCGCCGCTTTGTTGCTGTGGCATCCCGCGTTTCGCCTGGTGGCGCGTTCGATGTTGACGGAAATTCCGCTGTTGTTGTTCTGTCTGCTGACGCTGCACGGCGCCTGGTGGATCAAGACCGACCGGCAGCGGCCGCAGCGCGCCACGCCCTGGATCCTCACCGGCTTGGCGGCCGGCTGCGCGATTTCGACCAAGCTCTTCGCGGTCGGTTTGCTGCCGTTGCTGTTGCTGTTGATCGGGCGGCGTATTTGGCTTCTGGGCCGGGCGGCGGTCTATCCGGCCTTGTTGCTGCTGGCGAGCATCGTGGTCGTTTTCGTGCTGTCCAATCCGCTGTTGTGGACCGACCCGGTGTACGGCGTGGAGATGATGACCGTGCTCCACGTGCGCTCCAACGACGGCTACGTCACCTGGCCCGAGTGGGGCAGAATGAAGCCGCTCTTTTTCCAGACGTTCGACTTTTTCTCCTGGCGGTTCGATGCCGCGCGCATCGGCATTCCGCCGCCGGAGTCCTTCCCCTGGTGGCGGGCGGCGCCGGGCTTCGCTTTGACCGTGGCGGGCCTGGCGGTGCGCAACGCCGGCCGCGACAAGTGGATGATCCTTACGACCTTCGTCGGCTTTTTGGCGATCTACGCGTACGTGGCGGGGATCATGAGCGCCGATTGGTACCGCCTGAAACTGGCGCTGCTGCCGGCGGTCGGCGCAATCGCGTTGTGTTCCTATCTCGTTTGTCGCTTGGTTCCCGCGAAGGAATGAACGGAAGAGGGCGGCTTACTTCGCGTCGGTCGACAATCCGTCCAGCCAGGCACGCAGGATTTCACCGTAGTCGGGCCCGGCGGAGATGGACACGTCGTTGTGCCCGGCGCCGGGCACGCTGTACAGTTGCCGCGGTTCGTTGGCGGCGGCGAAAAGGCCTTCGGCTTCGGCGTAGGGAATCAACTCGTCGCGCTTGCCGTGGACGATCAACAGCGGCGCGCGGAAGTTGGCGATCTTCTCGATGGTTGCGTAGCGTTCGCCGGTCAGTTCCGGATCGGCCGGCAGCATGGGAAACAACTGCTGCGCGACGTGCGCGATCGAGCGGAACGTCGATTCCAGGACGATGCCCAGCAGAAAATGATGTTGCGCGATCTCGCCGACCACGCCGCCGCCCAGCGATTTGCCGAACAGGATGATCTTCCGCGGGCCGACCTGCTCGGCCAGCCAGGCCAGCCAGGCGCGGCCGGCGGCATACAACGACTCCTCGTTCGGTTCACCGCCGCATTTACCGTAGCCGGGATAATCCACCAGCAGCAGGCCGCAATCCATCGCCGCCAGATCCTCGCGCACCAGCGCCCATTCGTAGACCGACTGCGCGTTGCCGTGAAAAAACAAAATCGTCGGCCGGTCGTTCGCGGCGGGCCAATACAGGCCGTGCAACCGATGGCCGCCCGGTCCGTCCAACCATATTTCCTCCGCGTCGGCGGCGTACGGCGGCAGCGGTTCTTCCAACAGCAAGGGGGTGGGGTAATACAACATCTGACGAACAAGACTGGACAGCATGGCGGTTTGATCCCTTCTGATCCGGAGCGCTAATTGAACATTTCAACCTGGCGCGAACGCCGATCCAATGTCTGCCGTACCGTGCGGGTCATGTCCACAATCGAATACGGCTTGCCGATGAAGCCGCTGGCGCCCATCTCCAGCAATTGTTCGATTTGCCCCTGTTCGACGTAGCCGCTGGACATGAGCACCGGGAAGCCGGGCGTCATATCCTGAATCCGCTGCAGCACTTCGAGACCGGACATCTTGGGCATCGTGATGTCCAGAATGATCAAGTCGATCGAGTCTTTCTTCTCGTTGAACAGAGTCAACGCTTCTTCGCCGTTTTCGGCCACCAGGATAGTATAGCCCTTACGCGTGAGGATTGTCTTGCCCAGATTGCGCACGATGTTCTCGTCGTCGACCAGCAGGATCGTTTCCTCGCCGCCCGGCATGTCCTCTTTGACGCTCGTTTGCGTTTCCTGCCCGGCGGCCTGCCCCTGGAAGGCGGGCAGGTACACGTGGAAGCTGGTGCCCTTCTTGGGCTGGCTTTCCACTTCGATCCAGCCTTTGTGTTGACGCACGATGCCGTACACCAGCGACAATCCCAGGCCGGTGCCTTTGCCGGTTTCTTTGGTGGTGAAAAACGGCTCGAAGATGTGCTGCAGCACCGCTTCGTCGATGCCCGAACCGCTGTCGCTGATCGTGATCACCACGTAACGCCCTTCCTTGGCGTCCGGGTTGGATCGCAGGTAGTCGCGGTTGATGTGCCGATGGCCCAAACGCATGGTGATCTGTCCGGCCCCGGAAATCGACTCCTTTTTCCATTGAGCCTTGATCGCATCGTGAGCGTTCAGGCACAGGTTGATCAGCACCTGATGCACCTGGCTGGGGTCGGCCAGAATGTGCCAGTCGTCGTCGGCGTTGAATTCGGTGCCGATCTCGATGCGCCGGTCGATGGTGGCCCGCAGCATGTTCGCCACCTCGGCGAGCAGTTCGCCGGTGTCGGTCGATTTTACTTCCGGCTTGCTCTTGCGCGAGAAGATCAGCAATTGCTTGACCAGATCGCTGGCGCGCGAAGCGGCGCTCTCGGCCGTCTGCAGGTAAGACAGCGCCTCGTCGTTCGCGTCCATCTGCGCCAGGCTGAGATTGCCGATGATGCCCGTCAGCAGGTTGTTGAAGTCGTGGGCGATGCCGCCGGCCAGACGCCCGATCGCTTCGAGCTTCTGCGACTGCTGCAACTGTTCTTCCAATCGCTTTTGTTTCTTTTCGGCCAGCTTGCGCGCCCGTTGATCGCGGATGATGATTGCGGTGAATATCGGCGCGATCATCGAGGGATCGCGATTCAAATACGCGCCCAGTTCCACGTCGATTTTCTCGCCGTGCCGGTTGTGCAGTACGCCTTCGCCCTGCCAACTGCCGTTTTTCATCAGCGCGGCCTGGCCGTTGTGCGGAAACGTCTCGTTTGAGTCGGGCAGGAAAACCTCGTCCAGGCAGATCCGGCCGATCTCCTCGGCCGGCTCGACGCCCAACAATTCGCGACCGGCGCGGTTGATGTAGATGAAGTTGCCGGTGTGATCGATCAAGCCGACGAACTCGGTGCTGTTCTCCACCAGCAGGATCAGCTTTTCGCGCTCCTGTTCGCTCTGCTTGAGGGTGGAGATGTCCAGCAACAGACCGTTCCACAAAATGCCCTTTTCGGGGATCTTCGTCGGCGCGGCGCTGGCGCGCACCCAACGCACGTCGCCGTTGCGCGACACGAGGCGGAATTCCCGATTCCAATTGTCCATCCGATGCGCCGCATCGCGCAGGGAATCGACCACTCTTTCGCGCTCGTCCTCGTGGATGGCTTGGAAAAACAACTTCGGGTCGGCGACGATCTCCTGCGGCTGGATGCCGATGAGCTCTTCGGTTCGTTCGCTGATAAACGGAATTTCGTTCTCTTCATCCGTGTTCATCGCATACTGAAACACCACGCCCGGAATGCGCGCGGCGATTTCGCGGTACTGCGCCTCGCTGGCCCGCAGCGAGTCTTCCGCTTCCTGCCGTTGCCGGTCCGTCTGCAGACTCTGCCAGACCATCAACGTCGACATCAGACCGATCACGACCAGGATCAGCAGCGAAACCTTGACGATGCGCCAGACCAGCGTGTTCATTTCGGCGCGCACATCCTCGATGTACACGCCCGTGCCCACGATCCACTCCCAGGGCTCGTAAAGCTTGACGTAAGAAACCTTGGGCACCACGCGCGACGGATCGTCTTTCCACTGCCAGTAGTAGTCGACGAAACCGCCGTTGGTTTTCGTGCTCTCGCGCACGAAGGAATCCAGCAGCGAATGACCGTCGGTGTCGGAGAATTCGTCGGCGTGCGTTCCTTCCAGGTCCGGACGATAGGGGTGCATCAGGAAAATCGGGTCCAGGTTTTGAATCCAGAAGTAGTCTTTTTTATCGACGCCGTAACGCAATTGTCGAATGGCCGCGGAAGCCAGTTTTTGCGCTTCCTCGGTGGTCAGGCGACCGGCCAGCTCTTCCTGATGGAAGTAATCCATGCTGCTGATGGCCGTATGCGTCAACTCGCGGATCATGTCGCGCTTGCGCTCGATCATGCTGCTTTCAAGGGTGGGCAGGAAAAACTCGAAGATCGCCACGATGAACAAAATCACCGTTGCCAGAGCCGGCAAAATGATGCGGAGCGTTTTAATGCCGATTTTTCTTTTAAATTTGTACATTTATGCCTGACTGTCGATTATTTGATTTTTCATCGTCATGGCATTGTCAAAAAGGTCCTATTTGACTTTATAAAAGCATTCGATTGCTACAGGCCTGTCCCTGCAAGTCTTACCTACAAAAAAACGTATCGGCACAATTTGGTCAAGCTAAATGATAAAACATAAAGAAAATGACGAGTCGAAAAAAATTCCCTGATTGCTATTTTTGAATAATTACAACCAGTTTTCGGACGAAATATAGATTTGCGCCGCTGACCGGTCGGTGGTAAACTTTGCTTTCTTTTTTGGTGCGGCATTCGGTCGGATTGTCGCCTGATTTTAGGGTGCCCGACCGACTGAAATGAATTGCTGCCAGGGGCATTTGCGATTTACATGGGGAGTCCGTCATGGGTTCATTCAAACGTATGGTGTGTCTGGCCATCCTTTTATCGGTCCCGGTGATCCTGGCAATTTCCCTGGGTTCGACGAACGAGGCGCCGGTTTCTCTGCTCCCGACAATTAATGGCGACGCCGACGGCGATTCGCTTTCGATTCTGACCACCGACGGCGGATTCGTGGTCGACAATCCCGCACAGCATCTGCGCATCGCTTTCGACGAAACGGCGATGACCTTTTCGCCGGCGGGCGCTTGCGAAGTCTGGAAATTGTCCATGATTCCGGTCATGTTGGCGCGCGGTGAATCACGCGTGGACATTGCGCCGGCGGCCGTGACGGTCAACGGCTGCGATGCGGATGCCGCGGAAAACGATCTCGGTTGTCGTCTGGCCTATTACCACGACGGTTTCAGTCAGTTTTTCACCGCCACGCCTCAGGGCTTGTCCTATTCGCTGCAAATCGACGCCGCGCTCTCCGGCGCCGGCCCGCTGACGCTGGACTTCGAGGTCCTGACCGATCTGCTGGGCGGCGGCGATGACGGCGCGCGCTTCGCCTACGCCTTCCGCGAGTTGGAAGTGCTGACCGGCGGCGGCCTCCAGGTGGTCGACGCGACCGGCGCGCCGCTCAAAGCCTCGCTGACCGCCGACACCGAAACGATGCAGATCGTCATCGACGACGCCCGTGCGCGCTATCCGCTGCAGGCGACCCTCACCGTGGCCACGACCGTGCAGCGGCTGACGGAAATCGAATCGGTCGGCGGCGACGACGCCTATTGCTTCACCGCCGGCGCGCAGTGGGAAAACGCCGGCGACGACGGCCCCGGCGACAACGACTGCTCCAATGCGATTACCTTGTCGCTGCCCGCCGACGTCACCGGCGACACCAGCGGCGCGGGCAACGATTATCACGGCACCTGCTCCTGGGCGCGCGGTCCCGACGACGTGTACTACTTCTTCGGCGAAGCCGGCAACTCCTACGTCCTCGATCTGCGCGGCCTGGATTGGTTCGACGACACCGTCCTCTACGTGCGCTACGGCGATTGCGAAGAGGGCGAGGAAGTCGGCTGCAACGACGACTGGCAGGGCGACCGCGACCATTCGCTGGTCGAGTTTGTCGCCTCGCAGGACGGCGCCTACTACGCCTTCGTCGACGGTTGGGCTTCCTGGGACGACGGCGATTACAACCTGCGCGTGGTGACCTGCGACAACGGCGGCTGCTTCATCGACGGCGAATGCTGGAAGCACGGCGACGCCAATCCGGAAAACGCCTGCCAGGTCTGCGACACGAGCGAATCGCTGCACCGCTGGTCCGCCAACGACGGCGCGTCGTGCGACGACGGCATTTTCTGCAACGGCGCCGATTTCTGCGATCAGGACGAATGCACCGAGCACGCGGGCAACCCCTGCACCGACGACGGCCTGTGGTGCAACGGCAGCGAATCGTGCAACGAAAACCTCGACCAGTGCGAGCACTCGGGCACGCCGTGTCCCGATGACGGTCGCTGGTGCAACGGCGTCGAGTCGTGCAACGAGACCACCAACCGTTGCGAACAGGGCGAGGAACCCTGCGCCGACGACGGCGTGTTCTGCAACGGCATCGAAGGATGCGACGAAGGCGCCGACCTCTGCGAGCACTCGGGCGATCCGTGCCCCAACGACGGCCTGTGGTGCAACGGCAATGAGTACTGCGACGAAGCCAACTCGCAGTGCGCCGCCACCGACGAGCCGTGCCCCGACGACGGCATCTTCTGCAACGGCGTGGAAGACTGCGACGAGAACAACGACCAGTGCCTCAATTCGGGCAATCCCTGCCCGGACGACGGCCTGTTCTGCAACGGCCGCGAATATTGCCTCGAATCGCAGAACACCTGCAAAAGCACGCCCGAACCGTGCACCGACGACCACATCTTCTGCAACGGCATCGAGTCCTGCGACGAGAACAACGACCAGTGCATCAGCTCGGGCAATCCCTGCACCGACGACGGGCTGTACTGCAACGGCCTGGAATACTGCAACGAAAACACCAACCGCTGCGCCGTGACCGAGGAACCTTGCGGCGACGACGGGCTGTACTGCAACGGCCTGGAAACGTGCAACGAGGCCGACGATCAATGCGAGAGTTCGGGCAATCCGTGCCCGGTCGACGACCTGTGGTGCAACGGCGTCGAGTCGTGCAACGAACAGAACGATCAATGCACGACCACCGGCAATCCGTGTCCGGACGACAGCATCTATTGCAACGGCGTCGAGTCGTGCAACGAGGCCGACGACCAGTGCCTGCACTCGGGCAATCCCTGCAGCGACGACCTCCTGTGGTGCAACGGCGTGGAAACCTGCAACGAGGTCAACGACGTCTGCCAGAGCTCGGGCAACCCCTGCAGCGACGACACGGTGTTCTGCAACGGCATCGAGTCCTGCGACGAGAACGAGGACATCTGCCTGCATTCGGGCAACCCGTGCATCGATGACGGCCTGTTCTGCAACGGCAATGAAATCTGCGACGAGTACAACGACCAGTGCCTGACCACCGGCAGTCCCTGCGTCGACGACACGGTTTTCTGCAACGGCACGGAAATCTGCGACGAGCAATTCGACATGTGCCGCCACTCCGGCGATCCCTGCGCCGACGACGGCCTGTTCTGCACCGGCGTCGAATACTGCGACGAAAGCCGCGAAGAGTGCCGCACCACCGGCGATCCGTGCCCGGACGACAATCTGTTCTGCAACGGCGTCGAGTACTGCGACGAGGAATCGCAGCGCTGCGAAGCCTCCGACGATCCGTGCCCCGACGACGGTCTGTTCTGCACCGGCGAGGAAACCTGTGACGAGTATTTCGATCTGTGCACGACCGCCGGCGATCCCTGCGGCGAAGATGAATTCTGCAACGAGAACGACGATCGGTGCGACCCGCTTTCCACCGACGACGACACGCTCGACGACGACACCGGCCCGCACCTGGGCGACGACGACACGCTCGACGACGATACCGACGATGTCGTCGTCGACGACGACGAGGACGATGGCGACGATCTGGAAGGCGGTAACCTGGTCGGAGGCGGATGCGGCGCGGGCTGTCGCTGATTCCGGCCCCCGCTCACGAATGAACCAGAAGGAGAAGGCTGTTTGAGACTACGCCACATTCCACTTATCGTCTTGCTGCTGGCTTTCGCGGCTCCCGCCGGGGCCGCCGGATTGCTCGATAAGAACGTGCATTACTTCCAGCCGGTCATCGACGGCTCCGGCGTGGTCTGGACGGTCGGTTCCGAACCGCTGACCATGTTCCGCATGCACTACGGCGCCTGGCTCGACGACGCGGTCGACGCGGTCGATTACCTCGAGGACGAAAACGACAAGCTCTATCGCATCGTCGAGAATCAGGTGTCGACCAACCTGGTCTATGCGGTCGGCTTCTTCCATTTCCTCGACGTCGGCTTCGATTTGCCGCTGACGATCTACCGTCAGTTCAACGAGGAGTTCGAGGACAAATACGATTTCGACTCCTTCGCCGTCGAGGACATCCGTTTCGAGGTGAAGGGCACGATCCTCAACCGGCGGCAGAAGTGCCTCGGCCTGGCGCTGCTGGGCCGCGTGACCACGCCGCTGGCCTATCAGGAAAACAGCTTCGTCTCCGACAAGACCACCACGCTCGCCCCGGTGCTCGTGGCCGACCTGGGCCGGCGCTGGTGGACGGTGGCGGCGAACCTCGGTTACAAGTACTATGTCACGCCGCAAGGCTCGGAGCTGTTCGATATGGAAGTCGGCGACGAACTGACGCTGACTGTCGGCGGCATTTTGCGCGTCGACCGCTCCAACCAGGTGTTGGCCGATCTGGCCACCCGCACCCAGGTGCGCGCGCCCTACGGCGAGCCGGACCTGGACTACATGGAAGTTCTGGTCGCTTATCGCAAATATTGGCAGCGGCTCAACTTCACCGCGCTGACCGCCGGCGTGGGCATGGGCTTGCTGTCGGGCGTGGGCGATCCGAAAATTCGTTTCTTTGTCGGCGTGACGCGCGACGAGAGGAGATTGGGACCCGGCGATGTTTACTTTTAATCGATCTCATCTGCTTTGGCTGCTGCCGGCGCTCCTGGCGCTGCTGCTGTTCGGGTGCGCGAAAAACAAAGCCAAGCCCGATCCGATGGACCCCAACGCGGACAACGACCTGTCCTACGTTTCCGAACTCAAGGGGCCGCCCAGCTACGACCTGCTGGCCAAGTCGCTCGAATACTACGAGCAGAAACTCGGCCTCAAATTCCGGCGCAACAAGAAGGACCATTATCTGCCCTACAGCGCTTACGCCTGGAATCATTTCTCCATCGCCGACGCCGAAAACAACTGTCTGTACGACGTGAAATTCGATCGCCTGCGCAGCTTCCAGGCGCTGGGCGGCAAGTTCGAATCGCTGTTGGATCTGAAAATCGAAAAAGGCCCCTGCGGCATCAGCACGCCCAACGTCTCGGTCGGCGCGCGCGACCGGTTGCAGAACATGGAAGGGGCGATCATCTCCAAAAAGCTGCTGAGCAACATTCGCGAAGGCACGCATTTCATCTCCGACCGCGCCTTCGTGCAGGACGCGCTGCAGGTGCCCTACAAGGTCGAGTCGTCGATTTACGGCATGGAGCCCTATCTGGCCAAGATGCTCGACCGCGTCGAGGACCCGCTGGACATCGCCCTGGGCGACATCGTGTTTTTCTCCGAGTACGTGGGCGAATGGACGATCGGCATTTACGCCGGGTACGGCCTGATGGTCACCAACTGCTGCTTCCGCACCCAGGTGCGGCCGCTGAGCAACGACCTGGAATACCGCGTTTATCGCATCTACGGCGGCTTCGCGCAGGTCGACTACAAGATCCATCAGGATTCGGTGATGCACCGCTATCTGTCCAACCCGCGTTTGCTGGAAGAGATCGACAAAATCCGCACCTATGAGGAAGCGCCCGCGGACGCCGGCGATGCGACTCCCGAAGCGCCGCCCGCGACCGACGAGGAAACGCCGGAAGAACCGCCACAGGAACCGACGACATGATTGACAAACGACTTCTCGACGATCTGGACAGTCAACTGAGTCAGAAAGACTTCGACCAGACGTCATTGCATTTCAACTTCGACCTGGGCGCGGACACCTCGCTGTTCGACCTCCTCGAGGAAGGCGAACAGCTCAAGCCCGAGGAACTCATTCCGCACCTGGAGCATCTCGAAGAGCACGTGCGCTATTCGCTCATCGTCCGCGAATGGCTGCTGGACAACGCGAAGAAAAAGGAGACCTACGTCTACCTGGCCATTTTGGTTCTGTTCTTCGCCGTGTTCGGCCGCATCACCACCGCGATCATCGACGACGAGCGCGTGGCCCTGGTCGAGATGCCCGAGATGATGACGCCGCCGCCCACGCCCACGCCGCCGCCGCCGCC
>Ga0116164_10000020_pt1 | contig 157764 bp, 148 predicted proteins | sample AD_UKC109_MetaG_FD_89888 | JGI IMG/M metagenome (GOLD analysis project Ga0116164, IMG submission 89888) | Active sludge microbial communities of municipal wastewater-treating anaerobic digesters from Hong Kong - AD_UKC109_MetaG | ecosystem: Engineered > Bioreactor > Anaerobic > Digestate... | reverse complement strand
TTTTTTGTCATTCCTGCGCATGCAGGAATCTCATAGGATAGTCTTTTTGTATGAGATTCCGGTACTTCGCTAACGCTACGACCGGAATGACAATGTACTAATTGTTTCGTGATCTGCTATAAGAAAACGGAAAGATGCTAACAGGGAGAAAATCGGGTAAAAGTCGCAAAATGTTACAGCTACCGCTTCTGAAAAGCAAGGCCCATTTCAAGGGCAAGTGCATGGAGGTTCCTGTCTCTCGTCCATAGCATGACACCGGAAAGCAGGGCCGAGGCAAGAAGGTTTACATCAACAAATCCGATGCCCCTCCCATGAAGTTTTTTCATCTCAATAAAGCTCAAACATTCCTCAAGAGTGATAACAGGCATTGAATCGAGGCTCTGGAGAAGGCTCAATATTTCCTTTCGATTTCCCATGTTCCCGCAGGCCAGTTCACCTATGACATATGGATGCGTGGCCACACTGACATTACTCAACAGAGACTCAAGCCGGGGGAGGCCGTTCCTGAAATGCTCTATCCAGACCGATGTATCGACAAGGACCATGGAATCAGAGGCCGCTTCGTCTTCTCGGAGGCGCGGTCAATGACTTCTCGGTTCCGCCAAGGCTGGCCAGTCTCCTGCTATTTTCTATTTTAATCAGGGCTTCGAGTCCCATTCGCACCAGAGTTGTCTTCTCATCAATGCCCGTAAGGCTTGAGGCCTTTTCGATTAACGACTGATCGATGTTTATTGTTGTTCTCATATGCATAAATATGCATATTTTATGCATACCTGTCAAGTATTAAAATCCAATTGACTGCATTAAACACAATCAGCACATTCCATATAATCAAAAAATGCAAAATTACGAAACATTTCGTGATAACAACCGAAAACTCTCTCCACGTTCGCGTGAACCATTTCCCTTTCTGCACCCGGGGAATCCCCCGCTCCGCGCGCTCCTTTTTGTATAGGGGCTCAGTGACAGGAATCTTACGCACATCAGGGCCGGGGCCTGGCGGCCTGCGCGTATCCCCGTAAATTGATATATCTTGATTAAACTGAAAAGAGTTGACATGACTATATATTATAGTTATAATTGGTATATATTATAGTCATTTTGTAAGGCAATCACATGGCCTGGAAGATAGCAGAAGCCAAGAAAAGATTCAGTGAAATGATTCACCGGGTACATATCGAGCCCCAGGTGATCTGCAACAGGGATTCCATTGTTGCGGTTGTTATAGATCCGGGGCAGTATGAAGAGTATACAATGCTCAAGGAAAACCGCGAAAAAGAGAGCATTGGGACGGCTTTCGAGCAATTCCGTGAAATCTGCGAAGAGGAATCCTATGAGATCGCAGTACCGAAAAGAAAAAACAGGAAAAGCTCATGGCAGGAATAAGCTATCTTATGGATACAAATATACTTAGCGAACTGGCCAGGCGGGAACCCGATAAGGGTGTCCGGGCCTGGGCGGCAGGTGTACGTTACTGTGCCATCAGCTCAATAACCATGGAAGAGATCATGTTTGGGCTGGCCTGGAGGCCCAACAAGAGGGTACACCAGTGGCTTGAGAAATTTTTTGAATCATATGCCGACATCCTGCCGGTTACTGAATCGATAGCCCGTCGGGCGGGAATAATGCGCGGCCAGTTACAGTCGCGAGGAATCGTGCGTACCCAAGCCGATCTTCTTATCGCTTCAACCGCCTCCGAACAGGGGCTTACTGTTGTTACGCGCAATATTAGAGATTTCGACGGCTGCGGCGTAGCAATATTGAATCCCTTTACGGAGCAAGGGGATGGCCGCAGACAACCTTGAAAAACTGCTGCTTCTACGAAAGAGGCTCGACGAACTCGAATCGGAAACGACCTGTATCGAACATGCGATATGCAGGGCATCGAGGCTGCGAATTGTGTCTTTTTCAAGACATCCAACTGACTGTTCAATTAGATCTCCGGCGAGGTTGAAAACTGTTGCCGAATCAATCTCAAGAAAAAAATCATGTCATATCTGTCAATACAAACACTCAGCAAGGAATATGCACTAAAAATTAAATTATTCACTATGACAATAATCCCAGCTTGACGCGTCTGCCCTGTATACGTTCGCCTGAAAGTGACAATGAGAATTTCACCTGATTTTGACGCACTTCCCGAGGAGATTTCCAGGGCTTTCGGCATAACAGGCTGATAAATATACTGTTGACCACGCTCATGCGATGAGCATGCTGCCGACGGTTCAAAGGGTCCCTTTGACAAGATGCTCATCGCCCGGGCAAAAATTGAAAAATAAACAATGATAACCCGCGATGGATTATTCAAAAAGTACCATATACCGGTAATCAAAGCATGAAGAAATTGGCATTATGATTAAATCAAAGCAACGCGTCAACGCCTTCCTTCCAGCGCGGCAGCGAAATGCCGGGCACGCCGCCCAGTTTCATGTTTGACATGGCCGAAAATCCTGGCCGCTTCGCCTTGACCGGGAAAGAACTCATGGGCACAGGGATGACCAGATTGTCCCTTCCCGTTTTTTCTAAATAATACCGGGCAAGCTCATAGCGCGAAGCATAACCTGAACTGGTCATATGATAAAGTCCTGTTAAACCCTTGTGGAGCGCAGCCAGAGTCGCTTCAACAATGTGGCCCGTATAGGTAGGCACCGAGACCTCGTCAGCGCTGACTTTCAAAACGCGGTTTTTTTCGGCCCACTGAGAAAGCTTGAAAAGAAAGTTCTGCCTGCCTCTTCCGAACACCCAGCTCAATCTGAAGACCAGACAATCCTTGAGAATCTCAAGCGCCGCCATTTCTCCTTCGAGCTTGCTTTTTCCGTATACGCCCAGAGGATTGGGCATGTCGTCTTCGATGTAGAAATCCATTTTGGCACCGTCGAAGACGTAATCGCTGCTATAATGAACGAAGGATATTCCCTTCTCCCGTGATATTTCTGCCAGATTGATCACCGCATCCCGGTTCACGGTGAAAGCGGCTTCAGCATTATCTTCTGCGTCATCAACCGCGTTGTACGCCGCGCAGTTTATGATGATATCAGGTTTGAGTTCCGTGATAATATTTTTCGTACCAGAATGATCAGTTATGTTGAAAGAAGCTTCGCCAGGGGCAAGACATTCGTAATCTCCCTGCCCGAGCCTCTTAACAAATTCGCTTCCCAGCTGGCCGCCTGAACCGGCAATGAGGATTTTCTTCTTTTTCATCTATTGCACCTTAATAAAATAAGGGAACCTCTATAAATTACATTTTTGATGTTCCCTTGTGGGCACAATATCTGATAAAATCAGGAGTTATCATATTTGATAATAATGAAACTCCTGATTTTTAGAGGTGCCCATAAAAAAAGGAGATCGGGAAGATGTTATGTATTATTATAATCTTGCAAAACAAAGACATCAATCTCTTTTATCTTTTTCAGTTTCGTATCATTTGTGACAAATAAAGTAGCATTATTTTCTATACCTACTGCCAATTGAATGGCATCAGGTGTTCTAATTGAATAACGTGCTCGCAATAATGCAGATTTTTCAGATATTAGAGGGTCAATTGAGTATACGGTAAAATCATCAGATGATAATAAAAAATTTTTATATTTTTCCACTAAATCATTTCTATTATTTTTTAACGGCTGCGTTAAAACTTCTGAAAGAGTAATAACGGAAGTAAATAATTGGTTTCCGTCTTTTTTGCCATATTCAAATATACCTTGAATTACTGATAAATATTTTTCCGATTCCTCGATAAAATAAATAATCGGAGATGTGTCTATCATCAATCTTTTATGCTTCTTTAAAATACTTTTTAATCCCATGAAGCCCGCTCGATATTAACATAATACTGCGCATCGATATCATCCCAGATTTCCTTTCCCAGGCCTTTTATACCCATGATACTGTATTGTTCTTCTTTCTGAGACGACAGTTTAATCTCATTGATTAACTTGGATAAAATGATTTTTTTCTCTTTATTGTTGAGATTTGATATTTCTCTATAAATATTTTCTAATTTATTTTTCTGCATTGTACTTACCTTGAAAAATATATTTTATCAATTTCTTATTCTTCTTTTTATTTCTTAATCTCTTATCTCCCTCATATGCCACTAAAAAATTATAATCTTCTACTTTTAAAATATTCCCTTAAAAAATCTGCCGGTACAACAATCCGGTTGTCATTTAAGACATTAAAATGCCTTATATTTCCTGTAACAAGATAAGATGCGCCGGATGCGATCATTACTTCATAAAACATAGCGTCATCAGGGTCATTCAGCTTAATATCCAGTGGAGAAGGATCTACTCGTTCACCTGAATGTTTAAAATAAGAAATGACTGAATTTACATCAGATATGTTAAAACCAAAAATATAACGCGAAAGCACCTCTTTATACTCATTCATGATCCGGTCATCAAAACATATAACAGCCTCATCGTTTATAATTAAATTAAGAACATCAGCAGGCCTGCCCCGGGGATTAAGAAAAGCGGAGACCAGAACATTAGTATCCAGCACTATTTTCACTTACCGGCCCGGTACTTTTTAATCTCCCGGTCAATTTGGTCCATGGACATATCAGATGTTCCCTTTCGGACAGCATCCTCCCGCATGGCTCTTAGTGCTTCAGAAGCCCGGGCCTTTCTAACAGCGTCAAGAGATTCTTCAAGGGTGTCTTCAGCAAGGGGAGTTAAAAGGGCAATTGGCTTACCATTGTTGGTGATAATTAGTTCCTGTTCTTTTTTCAAATCGCCCCATACAGATGATGGTTTAGTGCGAAGATCCCTGACAGTAATGAATTTCATTATTTCCTCCGATGATAAAAAAGTACTAAATCATCACCCAATTGTCAACAAAATATGTCTCCATGTCTCCCCTTCATCCCCTTATCCCCTGACTCTTACTCTTATCTTCTCTTGAAAAAAACGGAGATTGCCTCAATAGTTAACATATACTATTTCTCTTCAGCGATGCTCAAGAGGTAATCGCCGTAACTTGTCTTGTATTCCTCGGCGATCTTGATGAGGTCCTTGCGTGAAATAAAACCCATGCGGTAAGCGACTTCCTCAATCGAACCCACCTTGAGCCCCTGGCGGTCCTCGATGGTCTTGATAAACATCCCCGCCTCGATCAGCGTGTCATAGGTCCCGGTGTCCAGCCAGGCATAGCCCCTTCCAAGCCGGTACACGTGAAGCTCGTTCATCCTGAGATAGGCGTTATTCACGTCAGTGATCTCGATCTCACCGCGATGGGACGGTTTGACGTTTTTGGCGATGTCGACAACCCGGTTATCGTAAAAATAAAGACCGGTCACGGCCCAGTGTGAGCGCGGCTTTTTCGGTTTTTCCTCTATAGAGACCGCTTTATTATTCTGGTCAAACTCAACGACACCGTAGCGTTCCGGGTCCTTGACATAGTAGCCGAAAACAGAGGCCCCTGACTGGCGCGAGGCCGCGTCCTTGAGCATCGAGCTCAGGTTCTGCCCGTAAAAAAGATTGTCTCCCAGCACCAGGCACACGCTGTCGGCATTGATAAATTTCTCGCCGATTATAAAAGCGTCCGCAAGGCCGCGCGGCACCGACTGCTCAGCGTACTCGATCTTCATGCCGAGCTGCGCGCCGCTGCCCAGAAGGTCTTTAAAACAGGGAAGGGCCTCAGGCGTTGAAATGATCAGCACCTCTTTGATCCCTGCGAGCATCAATACTGAAAGGGGATAGTAGATCATGGGCTTGTCGTAAACGGGAAGGAGCTGTTTGCTCACTGCTCTGGTTATGGGGTACAGGCGCGTCGCCTTCCCCCCGGCGAGAATGATTCCTTTCATTACAAAACCTCAAATATTTTAATGTTATAAAAAAAATGCCACAGAGACACGGAGAGCACAGAGTAAATAGAATAATTAATTATAAAAAGTTAAAAAACATGGTTAATCAAAACAGGTAATAAATACTTATATCTTATTAAATTCCCTTCTATCTCTATCTTATATAATTATTTTTCTCCTCTGTGTCCTCTGTGCCTCGGTGGCTAATCCTCCATTTAAGACAGCCACAGAGACACGGAGCACACAGAGATTTATAAAATTATTCTTTTTATCCCATTTTTTAAAACCGTTGAATTAAAATTAATCAACAAACCAAGTCTTTTACTGGTTATTTTCAGATATGTTAATAACTGGGCTTCAAACAACGGTTCAATTCGATCAACAGCTTTTAATTCAACAATTACTTCTCCATCAACAAGAAGGTCAAGACGGCATTTACCAATTTCATTATCTTTATAGATTATCGGCACCACAACCTGCTTTTCAAAATTAACACCAGATTCACGTAATTCACAACAGAGCGCTTCTTCATAAATCGATTCCAATAATCCCGGGCCAAGTTGTTTATGGACCTCTATGGCGCAACCAATTATCTTTTCAGTAATTGTGTTGATCGCTTCAATATTTTCACCCATATACTTTCTTTATACCATTACAAAGTCTTTACTCTGTGTCCTCTGTGCCTCGGTGGCTAATCCTTTCTCTAAAAGAGCCACAGAGACACGGAGAGCACAGAGTAAATAGAATAATTAATTATAAAAAGTTAAAAAACATGGTTAATCAAAACAGGTAATAAATACTTATATCTTATTAGATTCCCTTCTATCTCTATCTTATATAATTATTTTTCTCCTCTGTGTCCTCTGTGCCTCGGTGGCTAATCCTTTCTTTAAAAAAATCCTTCCGAAACAACAATGATATCACCGGGTTCGATGAGAATGTCCGCCTTGGCGTCACCGTCAATCACCGCCTTGAGGTCGACCTTGATTTCGCGGTACCCTGGCCGGTCCTTGCGGGGACGGAGTATCTTCACCCTGCTCTTTGACCCGAACCGGGTAAAGCCGCCCGCGACCGCGATCGCCTTGAGCACCGTGGTGTTTTCCTGGAGCTGGTAGTTTCCGGGCGTGTTGACCTCGCCGGAAATCGTATAGTTTCTGCTGCGGGACTCGATAAGGGACACGGTGACAACCGGGTATTTCAGGTAGCCCTGGGCGAGCCGGTACTGGATCGTGCGCTGCACCTCCGTAATGGTTTTCCCTTTGACCTGCACCGTTCCCAGAAAGGGCACGGAGATCTCTCCTCCGGGGGTCACGGTAACGCTATTGGTTATGTGATCAGGCTGGAGTATGCTCACTTCAAGAATGTCGCCGATACCCACCGTGTACTCCTCGGAATAGACAACAGGACCCAACATGATAAAAAATATAACCGATATAATTATTTTTTTCACACTACATACTCCTTGTTGAAATCATAACTCCGCCCTGAAAAACAGCCTGACCTGGTCCCTGTAATAATCCTCATCTATCACTTCCCGTCCTGTTGTAGACCCGTACGTAAAGGTGTAACCCGTACCCACCGAAATGTGCTCGGTCAGCAAATACGCGAAATCCAGGGAACACCCGCCAAGCTCATTTCTGGTTCCGCTTTCCTGGTACTCACCCTGGCCGTAAAAGGCCGAAACAGCAAAATTAAAACGCTCAAGCACCTGGCGCGTAAAAACAGCCGAGACCTGCCAGTTTTCAAAAATTTCGCTCGTGTACCTGCTTATAGCATGGCTCATGGAAAATGTCAAGGAAATCGTGTTGTTTTCATCGATGTCATCGGTCAGCGCGGCCAGAACATTGGGTGAATAATCAACTTCATTGCCGGTAAGCGCGCACCCCAGCCCGGCCTGGAGGGTCATGCTCAACTGGGGCGTAAAAAAATGGATATAACCGATGCCCGGAGTATGGGTCTGGATAATGTCGCCGTTATCGTATTCGGTGTGCAGATAATCATAAATCAGGTACAGGGTATTGGCCGAGTCAATGAAAAAATTAAGGTTTGCCCCGGCTCCGTTTCCGTACGAATCCTCCATCAGGTCGGTCATGCTGAAAGTTACCTGGTTCAGGTACCTGAGCGTAAACCCGAAATGGCGGGACACCATTCCGTCAAGCGCGGTGTCAAAATCATTGGTATAGTAGCCCCTGCGCACCGACACCCTTCCGAACTCGTCCGCGAATTCCCTGGGCTCGGTCAGGTGGGCGAACGAGTCGTTCAGGGCGAATGAAACATTCGGGGAAAGCTCCGCGGTATAGGCGAGCTCTAAGTCCTGGGACGTGTTGCTCTCGTCGAAATGGCGGATATAGATGTCCTGGTAAATGTGCCCGAGCAGGGAAAAAGTCTGGCGTTTTCCTTCATGCTCGACCCCCAGGCCAAGGGCCACGGTGGTAAGAAAGTCCCATTCCCGTTCGTCATCCATAAAAATATTGTCGTCGAATTCTTCGGTTACGGCGCCGGTAATAATGGGTTCCCACGCGAAGATCACGGTTGACGCGGCAGCGGCCAGCAGGGCCGACAAAATGAATGTTAACTTCTGTTTCCTTTTCATTCTGATATACCAGATGAATCCATTGTAATAGGCCAGAGCAATTTTTAACTACGTTCCAAGATCATTTAAAGATAGCCACTGAGACACAGAGAACACAGAGGTAAAAATGTGTAAAAAACGGTGATAGGGATATATGGAGGAGATCGGGGGGATAAAGATATGGTTATCTCTCTTTAACCCTCATTGCTCTTCATCTCCCTATCACCTCTTTATCCCCATATCCCCTGTTCTTACACCTGTATTAACTCTAATCGAAATACTCTCTCTCCCCGTCATTGCGAGGCCTTCGACAGGGCCTTCGACAAGCTCAGGACGGCGCTCAGCAACCGGGCCGGGGGATTTATAACCCCCTCCGGGGGTGGCGAGCGTCAGCGAGCCGGGGGCCGGCTCAGTACAAAAAGACGAGCGATAGCAAGACAAGGGCTGGCCGGTAAAAAGCCCTCCTTCTAACTCCGCGACCTCCGCATCTCCACGCAAAATATTTTTTCCCATAACATGTTTTCGTAAAAAAAATATAATCAACCCGGATAATTTTGTAAGTCAAGTAATAATATACCACAGCCCTTGCATAACAAACACTATATTTTCATCTTTTTTTATTGTACAGAAAAACAGCTTGCTTTTATAATATGATAAGAATGATAATGCCCGATTGTCTCTGATCCAAGGATTAAGCCAGTCCCTCCGGGAGGAACCCGAAAAACCTGAAAAAGGAGAGGGCCATGAAAATAAAAACCGTGAATAAAATAATCCCCTTCGTATGTGCTCTGCTGACTTTTATCCCCTGCATGCTTTCAGCCCAGACCCTTGATTCCCCCCTGTCATTTGAGGGAGGGGCCGACGCGCATCTGTATAAAAACGACACGGTCATGCTCGAAAACGCGGTCCTTGATTCAGGATGGAAGACCGGCGAAGCGGATTCCGTTGCCACGGGGTTTCACATGATGTACTCGCCGTATCTTTCTATCCTGTACCTGCCGTTCATATACGCGCCGGTTTCATGGTTTGAAGTGGACGTCACCCTTCCCTTCCTGTACAAGCTGATGATCAACGATTCAAGCGAACGGGAAAAAACCGGCTTCGGAGACATCAAGCTCGGCCTGAACTTCTGCCTTGCCCCCTTAAATAAAGCCATAATCAATTTCAGGGCCAAGCTGACCTTCCCCACCGGCGACGCGTGCGCCCGGGACAGCGACCTCATGATACCCATGGGCTACGGGACCTTTACCCTGTCAGGATTGTGGTCACTTTCGAGCATGTATCTGGGAGTAAAAAAATTCGGCCTCCGGTTTTTCGGAAACTTCGGGGTTGTCGGCTACTTCAACGCCCAGCTCGAACCGGACAATACCGAACGGCACTACATCGACTACTCATACGCTATAAGCACACTTGCCGGCCTAGAGATGAAAATCATCAACAGGCTCTACATTCAGGGCAAGGCCTCTTACATCTACCTGCCCGAGCGCCGGTACAAAACCGAAGACATGATAACAAACACGACTTCGGCCTGGACCGACCTCAACGACTCAATGCACGCCCTGGACGCCATCGTTGCGCTGAAGTTCGACTTTATACCCGATTTCAGCGGCACGATCATGACCGTGATACCCGTGTACGAAGAACAGGACGACGACATAGACAAACCCAAAGAACGCCGATGGAAAATATATTTCAGCATTGAAAAAAGGTTCAGGCTCAGCGGGAAGAAAACGACATCAGACCAATATGATACCTATGGAAGCTCGACTGAAAAATCAACCCCCAAAAAAACTAAAAAAAGAAAGAAAAAGAGCAAGCTTCAGTACTGAAAAAATTAAAAAATCCTACCATCCCTCTGTGTCCGCTGGGCCTCTGTGGCAACTCTTTATCAATTCACCCGGCCCTCTATAAAAATCATCCTCTCCCCGATCAGCAGTATTTTTCGGATATGCCGTAAAACAGGCCAAAAGAGGCGGGGCCCTCACGCAATATTGAAACGCTTGACAGAAAACGGATAATTTCTTACTTTCAGTAAGGAATTATCCGAGAGGAGAAACACCATGGCCCACTCAATTTTGACAAGCAAGGGGCAGATCACCATCCCCAAAACCGTCAGAAATAAATTAAACCTCAAAACAGGGGATAAAATTATTTTTACAGTCCGCAACGGTGAAGTCACCTTAAAGCCTGCTTCAAAAACCGTAAAAGAAGTCTTTGGGCTGCTCTCGGGAAAACAGGATAAATCGTATACTCTTGAACAGATCAATGAAAAGCTGACAAAAGCCATAAGTGATAAAAATAAATGAAGTCAGTAGATACCAATATAATTATCAGGTTTCTCGTCAATGATGATAAAAAGCAGGGACAGCTCGTTAAAAAACTTTTCGAAGACACGGAAAAGAGAGAAAGTTCTTTATTAATATCCGTCCCGGTCCTGCTGGAAGTTCTGTATGTCCTTAAATCTGTATATGGTTTTAAAAGAGAAGATATTCTCATGGCCCTTGAATCGCTGATAACGCTACCGATACTTATATTTGAAAAAACAGATGTGGTACAAAATTTTATCTCAGCAGGGAAAGACATCCATCTTGAACTTGACGACCTGTTTATAGCCATGATCTCCCGTGATTCCGGGTGTGAGACAACAATAACTTTTGATAAAAAGGCCGCCAGATCGTCATTATTTGAACTGCTTCAATGATCAAAAATAAACTTTCTGTTACTATATGATAAACGTTAATTATTATAAATCCTCATCTCTTCATGGGAAAGCGAAAGTGCTTCTCCACTATCTTTGCATTGTCATAATACTCTTTCTGTTCTCTTCATGCAGCGGCAGGTACGTGGGCGAGCAGATTAACGGCCGTCCCCACGGCAGGGGGACCAACATCTATTTCAACGGCAACATGTACATGGGTGAATGGAAAAACGGCAAACGCCACGGCAAGGGGATATTCGTGCTGGGGAAAAAATCCCCCTGGGCAGGGAACCGTTACAGCGGCGAGTGGGAAAACGACATGAGGGAAGGGAACGGCGTGTACCTCTACGCGGACGGCAGCCGCTACGAAGGCCAGTGGCACGCGAACCTTCAGCACGGACAGGGGACCATGACCTATTTTGACGGCTCGGTCTTTAAAGGGACCTGGGCCATGGGCTGGAAAAGCGAGGGGACGTTCACTCAGGGTGCGAAATCAATGTGGGCGGGCGGCGTGTATACCGGCCAGTTCAGCAACGATAAAAGAAACGGGACCGGGACCTACAAATACTCGAACGGCAACACCTACACCGGCCAGTGGAAGGACGACAAGATGCACGGCGAGGGAACCATGAAGTTCGCGAACGGCGATTTCTATTCGGGGCAGTGGGCCAACGACCGCATTGAAGGCGAAGGCACCTACAAATACGCCCGCAGGGACACCTACTCCGGGCACTGGCTCAATGACAGCAAGCACGGTTTGGGCACCATGAAGTTCGCCGACGGCCGCGAATACACGGGCCAGTGGGACGACGACGCCATGCACGGCGAAGGCGAGATGCGTTACCGAAACGGAAAGATCGACAAAGGACTCTGGTCGCACGGCACCTATTACGGAGAAATCGTCGCGGCCGAGCCCGATGCCGGGGCCTGGAAATCGGGCTATCATGAATACACCTTTGATTCCGGAGACCGCTACGCCGGGACCTGGAAAAAAGGGGAACCCCACGGCCAGGGGGCCATGTTTTACGCGAACAGCGACACCTACACCGGACACTGGCAGAACGGGAAGAAGCACGGCCAGGGGACCTACGAAATCGGGAAAAAATCACGCTGGGCGGGCAGCAAATACACCGGCGAATGGAAGGACGACAAAATGCACGGCCGGGGAACGTATTACTATTCCAACGGCAATGTGTACACCGGCCAGTGGGAAAACGACAATATGCACGGAACCGGGACCATGCGCTACCGCAACGGCGATTCCTATTCGGGAGAATGGGGCTCGGGGATGATGAACGGCAAAGGCGTGTACACCTATGCCGGCGGCAAGACCTTTGAGGGAGAATGGTCCAGGGGCGAACGTATCGTGGCAAGCGAAAAGATATCGGACACCGCGCCGAAACAATGGGACGAGGGTGTCCATGAATTCACCTTCGACAACGGCGACCGGTACCGGGGCGAATGGAAAAACGGCAAGCCGCACGGCCAGGGGACCATGCAATACGCGAACAGCGACACCTACACCGGCCAGTGGGAAAACGGAAAGAAGAGCGGCAATGGCACCTATGTGCTGGGGAAAAAATCACGGTGGCCCGGAAACAAATACGAGGGAGAATGGGATGACGACAAGATGGAGGGCGTCGGCACATACTATTTCTCAAACGGCAACCGGTACACCGGGCAGTGGAAGGACGACAACATGAACGGCAAAGGGACCATGCTGTATTCAAACAATGACCGGTACGAGGGAGAATGGCGAAAGGGAGACCGCCACGGCAAAGGCTCTTATCATTATTATATTTCCGGTGAAGTTGAAAAAGGGAAATGGAAGTACGACGAGTTCCAGGGGAACTAGGCCCCGACCATTTTTTTACACCCCACGCGGTCGACCTTGCCGCTCGCCTTTTTGGGAAGCGACCGCGTGAAGATCACCTCAGACGGCACCTTATATTTCGGCAGCACGCCCACGCAGTGTTTGAGGATATCATCCGCGGTGCATGACTGCTCAACCGCGACCGACACCGCGACAAGCCTGTTGCCTAAAAGATGATCAGGCACGCCCACGACCGCTGTCTCAACGACCAGGCCGCTCGTCATTATCGCGTCCTCGATCTCCTGGGGATTGATCCGGTGGCCGCTGACTTTAAGCAGGTTGTCCCTGCGGCCGACAAGGTAGAGATATCCTTCCTCGTCTTTATACCCCAGGTCGCCGGTGTGATAGCCGTTGTGGTCAAGAACCTTCCGCGACAGCTCCTCGTCCTTCCAGTAGCCCTGCATGATATTCGGGCCCGAGCCCGTGAGCTCGCCGACCTGGCCCGCGGAAAGTTCGCTTCCGTCCTCGCCAACAACGCGCATGGTCACCCCGGGGATTGCCCTGCCGATTGAATCGATTTTTCCGGCAAACTTTTCAGGTTCCAGGTATGTCAGCCGCGCCGAAGCCTCGGTCGCCCCGTACATAATGAAGATGTCAGTGTGGGGAGGCAGGGCCTTCCTTAAATCTTCCTTGATCTGGCGCGACATATGGCCCCCTGCCTGGGAACAGTAGCGCAGGCGGGGCAGCCTGTCGCGGTATTTGAGCAGCGGCGAGCGGTGCAGAAGGTAGGCGTATGTTGAAGGCACGCCAGAAAAACCGGTCACCTCAAGCTCGGCCATTTCCTTCAGGACCGCGGCGGTAAAGGCGAAGCGGTTGTTGATCACCACCGTCCCCCCGACTGCGAAATGGGTGTTGAGCAATGACTTTCCCATGACGTAGAAAAACGGGAGTACCGCCATCTGGATGTCTTTGTCCGTGAGTTTGAGATAGGTGCATATTGACGCCACGTTGGAAACGATATTGGCGTGGGTGAGCATCACCCCCTTGGGCGTTCCCGTTGACCCCGAGGTGTATATAATCCCGGCAAGGTCGTTATCGCTCACGTCAACTTTAACCGGTGAAGCTTCTCCACCCACGGTCACGACATCGTCCCATGAATCGACCGCCGGGCCGGCGGGCCACTGTTTGTCAGGGTCTTTGACCAGCACGCTCCGAACCCCTGCCCCGGCAAGGTCACACCCGACGAACACGTCCTCAAACCGCTTTGAGGTAACGCACACCGCTGCCTCAAGCTCGGCCAGGATCGGCCTGAGTCCCTCTTCCGTGGTCCCGGTGCTCAACGAAACCGGGATCGCCCCTGCCTTCATGGCGCCGTAATAGCTGACAACGTACTCCGCGCCGTTAAAAAGAAGGATGAGGACCCGGTCGCCCTTTTGCACACCGCGTCCTGCGAGCCAGGCCGCGAACCGGTCTGCCATCCTGTTTATCTCCTCATAGGTGTATGAAGCGCCGTCATGAACAATTGCCGGTTTGCCGGGAAACGACCGGGCGCCTGCTTCAAGAAAGTGGTGCACAAGGCTGTGTCGATGATCTGTCATGGGATTCCTCTTCAGTTCATTTAATGGTGTTAATTGCCGGTCAGCTCATCAATCAGTGCTTTCTCAACAAACTTGTTAAGTGATAGTTTATTCTTATGGGCAGCAATGGCAATCTCTTTATGCAGTTCAGGCGAAATTCTTAAATTAAATTTACCTGAATACGGTTTTTCAGGATCAACCCCATCCTGCAAACACCATTCTAAATAATCATCAATTGATTTATAAAAAGCTTCTTCAATTTCCTTTACCGTCGTACCCTGAAATGTTATTACATCCCGGGTATTGATAACCTCACCATGAAATATTTTTGCCTTTTCATCAAAAACCACATTGCCAATATATCCTTTATATTCCATCGGGTTTTACTCCTGCATTGTTTAAAAATCTACACATCGAGGAAACAGAACCCTTATCGGCTTCCTTTTCAGGATGCGGACGGTGAAAAACCGCTCTCACCTCATTTAACTGTATACGGATCCTTGAACCGCTACCCTCACTTATATGAGCTCCCAATGAAAGCAGAAGACTTTCAATATCCTTCCATTCAATATTTGACGGTGTTGGTTTTTTAAAAATCGCCTCAAGGGTCTTTCTGTGCTTTGCTTTCACGGTAAAATAGTACTAATATTTAGTACCGTTGTCAAGTAAAATTACTGGTTAAAAAACCAGTCTGGTACTTCCGGCTGTGGCGTCATCAGAAAGGCTGAAGGAATATTCAGGAATGATCTTGCGGATTTCTTCGCGAAGAGAACGAGGGTCAAGTTCCGTTATTGAGGGAAGTCCGCCGCTTCCCTGAACGCGGTCGATGAAAGAAACAAGGGCCGGGCCGTCAAGCGCGGCGTTTTCATGTTTGAGCACATGTATCTTTTTGTTTCCGGTTTCTGCAAGGTCATCAGATGAATAAAAAAGCTCTTCATGAAGTTTTTCGCCAGGCCGCAGCCCGGTGTACTCGATCATGATCTCCCTGCCCGGCTCAAGCCCGTGCATGCGGATGAGCTTTTCGGCCATGCGGGCTATATTGTAGGGGGCCCCCATGTCAAGCACGAAGGTCTCGCCTCCTGACGACAGCGCCGCGGCGTTGATCACCAGCAGCGCCGCCTCGGGTATGCTCATGAAAAACCTGGTCATGTCCGGATGGGTCACGGTCACCGGGCCGCCATGACTGATCTGGTCAAGAAAAAGCGGGACCACGGACCCGCGGCTTCCCAGAACATTGCCGAAGCGCACAACAGCGGTATGGACATTGTGTTCCCGGTGATACAGCGAGGCAGTAAGCTCAGCGACCCTTTTTGACGCGCCCATAATGCTCCCCGGATTCACGGCCTTGTCGGTCGAAACAAGGACAAACTTCCCGACCGCATGCGAAACACAGAGATCAAGAAGCGTCCGCGTTCCGCATACATTGTTGCGCAGCGCCTCGCTTTCATTGTATTCCATAAGGGGAACGTGCTTGTGCGCTGCCGCGTGGAACACGATATCTGGTTTCTCTTCTGAAAATATTTTGTTCATCATGGCCCGGTCGCGCACGTCAGCAACGCGGAACACGAGCTCAGCCTGTTCACCGAAAAACCCGGCGTACTCGTTAAGCGAGCGGACCAGGGTATAGATTGAATGCTCTCCCTTACCAACCGCGACCAGCTTCTTTATCCCGAACTTCAGCGCCTGTTTGCACAGCTCCGAACCGATGCTTCCGCCCGCGCCGGTGATGAGGATACATTTTCCGGCGAAGACCTCCTGTATGGAAGCGAGATCAAGCTCGAATTCCTCTCTCTCCAGGAGTGATGAAAGAGAGCTGTCCATCAGGTCAGGAATAAGGGGAAGGTTGTCAAAAATCCTGGTTATGGGGGGAAGTGTTTTCACCGTCATGTCTGGATGATTTTTTTTTATTTTCCCGATGATCTCGCTGGTCCTGGCCGCGGCAACTGAAGGCATGGCCACGATAATTTCATTGACCACGTAGTCACGAACCAGTTCGGGAAGCCGGTCAAGGGGGCCGAGCACGATCTTCCCGTTGATTATCTTGCCGATCTTTTTGCTGTCATCGTCAGCGAAAGCGGCAACCGCCGGCCCGAGTTTTCGGTTATAGAACTCGGAAACGATGAGCCGTCCCGCCTCGCCAGCCCCGACTACCAGAATTTTACGCGATGAAGCCGCTGCCCCTGGCGCACCCCCGCGGTCGCGTTCGAGTAAACGATAAAATGACACGAGAATGAAAACCAGCAGGAATGAGAGAATATACTCGGCAGGCCCGCCAGAGCTTCCCGCGAACAACGATACAGATGAAAATATTATACAGCCAAAAATTGAAGCGTTCACGATCCTTGCGAAGTCCCTGCTGTGGGAATAGCGCCAGAGCACGCGGTATACCTGAAACAAATACAGGCAGCACAGATATATCGCCAGCATGAAAACAAGGAAGGGCCATTCAAAAACGATACGGTTAAGCAGGCCGCCCGAACGGGGCGAAAGCAGAATCGCCAGGGCCCATGATGTAGCAATGAGCGCTGAGTCGATAAGGATATAAAATAATTTCCCCGGCGATATTTTATAAAATAGGGGCATACATCAGAGCTTTTTCTCCCATTCCCAGGCTGTTCTTATTATAAGTTCAAGATCGTCATATTGGGGTGACCAGTTGAGCTTCTTTTTGACCTTCGAACTGTCAGCTATGATGACCGGAGGGTCCCCTTCCCTTCTTCCTGACTCACGCACCGTGAAATCAATGCCCGTGACCTTTTTGGTGATATCAATGACCTCGCGGACCGAGAACCCTCTTCCGTAACCAAGGTTAAACACATCGGACCCGCCATTGTCGAGCAGGTATTTCAACGCGATAATATGAGCTGACGCCAGGTCATTCACGTGAATATAGTCCCTGATACACGTGCCGTCCGGGGTATCATAGTCGGTGCCGAACAATTCAAGATGCGGAAACTCACCCTTGGCTGTCTTCAGTGCTCTGGTGATCAAATGAGTCGACGCTTCATACTTCTGTCCGAGCTCACCTTCAGGATCGGCACCTGCCGCGTTGAAATAACGCAGGGCTACATAGTTAAAATTCTCCGCGTGTGAAATGTCCGCGAGGATGCCTTCAACAAACCTTTTTGACATTCCATAAGGGTTTATCGGCGCGAGCGGCGTTTCCTCGGTCACCGGGACCTTCTCAGGCATGCCGAAGACAGCCGCGGTTGAAGAAAAAATGAACTTTCCCACATTGTTGTTCAGTAAAACCTCGAGAAAATTCAGCGTGTTCGCCGTGTTGTTCTGGTAATACTTAACCGGCTTCTGCACCGATTCTCCTACCTGGATAAACGCCGCGAAGTGCATGACCGCATCCGGGCGAAACTCTTTGATCACGCTGCCGGTGAACGTTTTATCGCCCATGTTGCCTTCATAAAGCCTGACGCCAAGCAGGGCCTCCCGGTGGCCGGATGAAAGGTCGTCGATTACCGCTATGTCATAACCCTCTCTTCCCAGAAGTTTGACCACATGCGAGCCGATGTATCCGGCCCCTCCCGTTACCAGTACGCGTTCCATAAATAATTCCTCGCTTATACTATTTTCAAAACAAAAGCCCCCGCATCGGGGGGGCTTCCCGTTTCAAGGATGACGCCAGCAGGGCACGGTCAAGGCAATCGAAAAACAGACCGTTAGATGGCGATATCGAGCCTCTTTGCGGCGTACTCAACCATATGCATCGCCTCTTCCTCGGTGGTCTTGTCAATCCCTTCCTCGCGCTTGAGCCCGCCGGCGCGCACGATTCCCGCGATCTCCCAGGCATAGGGATGAAAATGGAAGCGCTGCCGGTGCAGGTAGTTGGCCAGGGCGTTGAGCGTGCAGTTGCTCGAATTGGGGTCGGTGTCCGAGGGCTTTTCCCATCCAAGCGACTGGATCTTTTTCAGCACGTCCTCCTCGCTGTAATCCATAAAGGCAAGGGGGTGGATGTTTATCGGCCACCGCTCAGCCGGCATGTTCATGTCTTCATCGTTGAGGAAATACGAAGAAAGGTCGACCGGTGAATTCTTCACTATCGGGTCGCGCACCGTGCTGTTGGAAAAACGCTGAAGCCGTGCGCCGGTCTGCATGATGGACGAGGTAATGGGCGCCTGGCCCGGCGACCACCCGTATGCCGCGAGGGGGATGTCAAGGCGCAGCGCGTTTTTCAACACCATGGACTTCACGAACCCGATACAGGTCGTGCAGATCGAGCTCGCCCGGTCAAGGGTCTTGGTATTGTAAAGGTCTCGGGTCGCGGCAACTTTAAAGATCTCTTTCATCTTGCCAAAGGGCGGCCTCACGATCATGGAGGTGGCGCCGCACAGGTCGGTCATTCTGGTTATGTTTTCCAGGGCCTTTTCGGAAATAAAGCCGTTGTCAAAAGAAAAAGACAATATCTTGAGCCCGTAGTCGTGCGCCAGTGAATACATCGTATAGGTCGAGTCCTTGCCCCCGCTGTACGCCATGATCACGTCATAGGCGTGTTTGCCTTTCACGCTGCCGATCAGGTCCTCAAACTTCTTTTTGTATTCCTCTTTTTTTTCAGCATCGGGCATGAGCGAATTTTTGCAGTAATTGCATACGCCCTTTTCATCGAATTCTATGCCGGGAAACGTGTCAGGAAGAACGCAGGATGAACAGAATTTCATGGTTAACTCCTTTCGGTTGTGCAGCTGTCACAAAAGCCGCGCGGACATGACACGCCGCAGGTCAGGCCGCCACTCCCTTCTTCTTTAAAAAAGCCACGAGGTTGTTAATGGTGTCAAGATTTTCGGGAACCAGTTCCTCGTCATCAATCTGGATGCTGAAACGCTCCTCAAGAAACATGACCAGCTCCAGCACGCCGGTGGAATCCATGACGCCGCTTTCGATCAGCGATTTATCCGGGTCAAGGGTGATGTTTTTCCGCCCCATGACAAAATTTTCTTCTATGAATTTTTCAATTTCCTGTTTTATGTCAGCCATATCTTCCTCGTTTATATACTGTAACATGCCCGATGATCCCGGCCAACCATGACAGAAATCAACGATTGTCCAGATAAACCGGTTTTTCCGGGACCGGGGAATAAGAGATAATAGAAAAAACAGCGGGGATGTCAAGATAAAAAATCAGTTGTCCACAACGCCTGTTGCGGAACGATACTGGTTCCCGCCATAAGACTGGACCAGCACCCTGGTGGACACATAGGCGCAAACCGCCATTTCATCAACCGAGCTCACCCGGTCAGGCGAATTGCGCGCTTTCTGGATGAGTTTCCCGGTCTTTACCGGGTCAAAGACCGCGTCCACGGGATGGGCTTCCTGATCAGGGGCGCACTCCTCCATCCGGGAAAGGCTGCGGTATACGGGCGAACGGTACGGCTGCTTGTCGCGCGTTATGATCGACTGAGGAAGCAGGTCGTCGAAGGCCCTTTTCAATATATACTTCTCGTTAAGACCGCGCAGTTTGTACAGGGGAGGGATGCCCGCGGCAAACTCGATGAGCCGGTGGTCGAGGAAGGGAAACCGCCCTTCAACTGAATGCGACATCATCATCCGGTCACCCTGGGAGCTGAGCAGGTACCCGGGCAGGAACAGGAGCATCTCCAGGTACTGGGCGCGGCACAGCGGGTGCCATAAATTCATCCCTGGGTCGGTGTACGCCCGCAGCTCGTCAAAGACGTCACCTTCTGACACCGCAGTGCGGACATCGTCCGCGAGCAGGTCTTTTATGCGGCCGGTATTGGCCCAGCGGATCGCATGGGAATACCACGGATTGTCGACATCCATCATGCCCCTCTTGAAAAAGCTCTGCCAGAACCGCCCTGCCCTGTTGTCCCGCCTGACATAGGGATAAAGGCGGCCGAGCAGCAGGGGCCTTTTGTTCGATTCGGGCCTGCGCGCCCAGAAGCGGCGGATCGCGTCTTCCTTGAATATGTTGTACCCCCCGAAAATTTCATCCGCGCCTTCGCCGGTGAGTACGACCTTGATATTGTTTCTCCTCACCAGCCCTGACAGATGATACAGCGGGGAAGGTGCCGTACGCAGCAGGGGGACCTCGGCATGGCGCACCACGTCCGCGAACGCGCCGCCGATGTCACGGTAATCGACCGCGACTGACCGGTGGTCAAGTCCCATCATGCGCACGAGCTCTTCCTGGAACAGGCTCTCGTCAAATGAAGCGTCCTCGAAGGTAACGGAAAAAGTGGTCAGGCTGCTCTGAAAATACCGGTGCGTGAGCGAAGCGATCACGGACGAATCGAGGCCGCCCGAGAGGTACGCGGCGACCGGCACGTCCGCGCGCAGGCGCAGGCGGATCGCGTCAGAAAGGATCTCGCGCACGCCGCTGATGTAATGCCGCAGCGGTTTTTCTCCATACGACCCCTTTTCGGGAAACGAAATGTTCCAGTAGCGGTAAAGGGCCATGCTCCCTTCCGAAACTTCCAGGACATGGGCCGGAGGCAGCTCATGGACGTTTCTAAAACAGGTACGCGGAGGCACGGTCACCCAGAGGGTGAGCACCTGGTGAAGGCCCATAACGTCAATCGCGGGCGCGACAAGGCCGCTGGCAAAAAAAGACTTTATCTCTGAGGCGAACAGAAAATCGTTGTCAGGATCAACCGCGTAATAGAGGGGGCAGATGCCGACGCGGTCCCTGGCAAGGGTGAGCAGCTTCTTTCTTTCATCCCATATGGCCAGGGCGAACTGGCCGTTCATGTGGCTGACGAAGTCACGGCCGTATTCCTCATAGAGGTGGACGATCACTTCAGTGTCGCTTCGGGTCGAGAAGCGGTGCCCGCGCGACAGAAGGACCCGGCGCAATTCGATGTAATTATATATCTCGCCGTTGAATACAATGTGCACATCGCCGGTTTCGTTGGCCATGGGCTGCGCGCCGGTTTCAAGGTCAATGATGCTCAGGCGGGAGTGCCCCAGGGAAACCGTTTCGTTTAAATAGGACCCGGTCGCGTCAGGGCCGCGGTGCCCCAGGGCAGAAACCATTCTTTCCACTGCCGAAGCATCAGCAGGTTTTCCTGATGAGCGATTAAACAAACCGGCAACGCCGCACATCCCATGACTCCTTTTCGGGTAATGGGTGATGATAAATCCCGCGGCGCGTCATGCCAAGTATATTGCTGAAAGGGGATGTTTCGTGCAGGTAAAATTATCTGCCGCTGTAAAAGCCGAATTTCCAGGTTCCTTTCTTCGAGACCGCTCCTGAACGAAGGTAGAGGGTGCCTTTCCCGTGCTGTTTGTCATTGGACCACTCACCGGTATATTTCATGCCGTTTCTGTAGCGGAACGTGCCGGTGCCCTGCCTCATCCCGTCAGCCCACTGACCCTTGTAGCGCGAGCCGCCTCTGTATATCATCTCTCCTGTTCCATTGAAAAGGTCGTCATGCCACTGGCCGGAGTACTTTCTGCCATCCTTGTACGTCATGGTCCCGGCCCCTTCTTTCTTTCCGTCAACCCATTCCCCGGCGTACACGTCGCCATTGGCGTAATAATAGGTACCGCGGCCGTCCTGCTCGCCCTTGTCGAACTCTCCCTCATACCGGTCTCCGCCGGTGTAGCGGTACACGCCCTTTCCGCTGATCACGTCATTCTTCCATTCACCCTCATAACGGTTGTTATACCAGTTCGACTTGATGTCCATGGTAAGCACACCCCTGCCATGGCGCATGCCGTTCTGCCACTGGCCCGTGTACTGCTCCCCGGTCGCGTAAATACAGGTTCCATATCCGTTCCGCCGGTCATTGCGCCAGTTGCCTTTGTAATAATCGCCGTTCGAGTAGTAGCACACCCCCCTACCCTGCCGCAGTCCGTTATACCAATCACCTTCGTAAACATCACCGTTCGGATACGTACAGGTTCCTTTCCCGTGGGGCTTTTCATTAAGGTATTCACCAACGTATTTGCTGCTGCACTGGGGAAGAAAAAAAAGAACAATGAGAAGAATTCTTATAATCATTAAAGGGCCTCATACCGGACTGTGCGGTATTTCGCGCAGGTGGGCAGTCGCCCTGTTTTTCAAAGCGAAATCCTTATAGGCCCGGGCAACTGCCTCTTCAGTCAGTTCAAGGGCCGGCGCGACATCCTTCTCGGGGATATCGTTTTCCCATGCATAGAGAAGATGGTCCAGCTTGTCAAACGGGATGCGGAAGAAAAACTCCTGGTCGCTCACCGGAAGGCTGAACGTGTCAGGGCTCGGCGTGCGTTCGATTATTTCCTTTATCACGCCCAGCTCCTCCGCGACCTGGTACACCTGGTTTTTGTACAGGCCCGCGAGCGGCTCCATGTCCGTGCCGCCGTCCCCGTATTTGCAGAAGTCACCAAGCACCATCTCCGTGCGGTTGGTCGTGCCGGCGACCACAAGGTTGCGGTGCTCCGCCTCCCAGTACAGGTGTATCATGCGCGCCCTGATCTTGATGCTCGCGAACGCCGTGATGGTCCTGAACGCGTCAAAGCCGAGCCTTTTTTTCTTCACCGTTCCGTCAGGGAGCTCGACCCTGAGCACGTAAAAATTAAACGCGTCGCGCTCAAGAAGGTCAGTGGGCAGGCTGATGTTGTACCTGCACCCGGATGAATATTCAGGAACCAGTGACCGGATGTAATTGTCCCTCCACTCGTACGGGCACACGCTGTTCACGGTCCCGGTTATGTCAACCTCCCTGAACTCAATCCCCATGTTTCGCGCGTGCTGTGCCGCGAAAGAGGCGCTCACCGGGTTCGATTCCCCTTCAGGCAGAATAAGGCCCACGACATTTTCTTTGCCAACCGCTTCAACAGCAAGTGCGGCCATGACCGCTGAATCAATGCCGCCGCTCAGGCCAACAACCACACCGGAGCGGTGGTAAACGTCATTGACTTCTTTTCGCACGTAATCGGCGAGTTCATGTATGGTTTTTCTCACGTCGATTTTCAGCACATCACGGTTGAATTTCATATGCATCTCCTTATAACAATGAAACAGCCACAGAGGCACGAAGTACACAGAGGTAAATAATTGTTATACAGTCTTAAACCTTATAAAGTTCTTCATACCCTTTCGATATTCTCTGTGCCCTCAGTGTCTCTGTGGCTCATCCCATTACACAGGTTTCTCTTAATTATTTTTTCAGACCCCTGTTAAAAAATTAATATTTATAATACAAAACCAATCCCTGATTAGAAACATACTTCAGGGCTGCTTTATTTCAAGACTTTTTTATGCAATTTGTTCAGTCATAACGCATTAATATAAAAAACTCCGCTTTGCAGCGGAGTTGAAATAGTTACGCACAGAAGTTATCTGCGATGACCGGCTCTTATTATTCGCCGCTCCATCCCGCAATACGGGCGAACAGCCACCAGGCTGCCTGGCCTTTGAGTACGCAGTTAAGGGTTGATTCTCGATTCTCTCCAGATTCAGGGGAATGAGCGCAACTGGTACAGCCATTAAAAGACCCGCCGTTACCCATGGTCAATATTTCGAGTAAATCATCACTATCATGGTTCGCGATATAACTAACAGCCCAGTTTCCCCCGCTGTAAGAGAGATCATCATTGACATTCAAATGTCCATAATAATTGTCTTCAGGGTCATAACACTCAAGGTCATAGTAATCGATCAGCCAGCGGTTATTGGTCACACAGTGTGTGCGTATCTGTTCCGCTGCCTGCGCGACAAACCCTTCTTCTCCGCCACCCTCACTGTGGCCGGTCATGAACACAAACTCAACCGGATATAGCACGGCCCTGGAATTGCTCCCGCCGAGTCCATATTCAGCGATAAGGTTTTCCATGTTCGCGATATACCGGTCAATATTATGGCCGCTGATACTGCACCATGACCACATGATAACATTGATATGGTAATTCGCACTATCGTTGAGAAAACTACGGGTGGCATTCGCCCAGGGAGTATTCCCTCCTCCGGCATCGAAATCTTCGGTGCTCAGGTCGTGGTATCCGCTCATGATCGGGTCGTAGTGATCACAGTCAAGGCCCTCCGACCCGTCATCGCTCCACTGGTACGTGGTCCCGAAAACCGGATACGATTCCAGTGTTTCCATACCGGAAATAATCTGGCTCCCGTGAGAGGTATGCTGGTATGCTATGTGAAGATTATTTTTTGCGGCAGTGATATAGTCACCCGGAATTGACGACGCGTCAGTATTGCGGTGGTCAATGATTGTCGGATCAGGTGACGATGCCGGAGTGCTTACCGGTAAAGCATCCGACTGGCCGCTCTCGTTGCCCGCGGCATCGTACGCGCTGACCGTGTACGAATACTCCTCTTCAGCCGCTACCGTGGTGTCAGCAAACGAGGTGCTCCCGGACGTACCCAGCGCACTGCCGTCGCGGTACACCCGGTACCCGGCCACCCCGACATTGTCGCTTGAGGCGTCCCAGGAAAGAGTAACGCGGTAAGAGAGGCTTGAAACCTGGGCCAGTCCTGCAGGGACAGAAGGCGCCTCGCAGTCAGGGTCAGTGTCACGCAGGCTCCGCCTGATATCGCAGCCGCTGGAATATATAACAAAAAAAAGGATGGATAACGCTACAGTTTTAGAGGTCAAATGCAGGTTTATCTTCTTCATAACATCCTCTCATTGAAAAAGACATGGATTTCTATGGTTCAAAGGCATGGTATTAATCGTTCAAAAATAATCATCAGGCCATGAAACGTCAATATTTATATGAGCTAATATGTAATTAATTGCCGTGCAGGATTACTATAGCGTACAAGGAAGGGCTGTCATAAAAATTCATTGAATAATTTAGCGTATTCGAATTCAATTTAGCCTCATTTCGATACAATGGGGCTGACCCACAAGTCGTCTCAAGAGTAATTTCGTAACGCCCATTGAGTGATTTTAATGGAGAAAACATCAAAATCGTATCGAAATGAGCGAGAATACTGAATCCACTTTACGAAATTTACTCGACGAACGTTTTTGGGGACAGTCCCATCAGTCAATGAGCGTAGCGGAATTCGTATCAAAACGACTTTAAAGACAGCCCGTTTTTATGAATTCAATACTGAAAACTGACTTCCAATCAACGATAAAACACCCTCCCCATCCCGTTACATCAGGAAAGGGGAGGGGTCAATTAATAAAAAACCTCATTCCTCTACAACCGTAAACACAACGCTTGCCGCGCCGCTTCTGGAGTAGTCATCATTAAAAATAATGAGGTCAACCCGGTACGGGCCCGCACTCAGAGTCGCGGGAACAGTATAGGTGGCACCCTCCTGTTTGAGTCTGCCGTTCAGGTACCAGTAATAATGAAGGCTTCCTGTTTCCTCAGGGGCAGAGGCAGTGAGTATCATTTCAGATCCCAGTGTGAGAGTATCGCTTGCGCCCTCAATAGTTACGTCAATTGATTCCGGAATATTAATGCTTATTGATATGGAAACTGATCCCGTCCCTGTTTCCCCATCAAGGGTGTACACCGCGGATGTGGTGAGCGCGTTTATGATCCGTATGGAGTCAGCAGCGCCCGCGTACTCATACGTGTCCCCGTCTTTGAGCACCAGGCTGAGGCTGTAGATGCCGCTGTCAAGGTCCATTGAGGCGGTTGCCTGGCCTGTGCCCATCGTAAAAGAAACGTCTGCGGAATAACCATCGATGCGGGAAAGGGTTGCTTCAAGCACCGGGCTCTGCACCGATGCGCTGTCCCAGTTCACCGTGATTTCCAGGGCCCCTGCTCCGTCTAAGGGGGTTATGACAATAGGGCAGTCCGTTGTGCTGCCGGAACTCACCGCAACCGTGGCGGAGCCCACGCCGAAATAATCCTCTCCGTACAGGGCCTGAACCGTGATTTCCCAGGAGCCGAAAGCAAGGTCCCCTACAACAGCCTCGGAAACTCCCTGCGCTGTTTCAACATGAAACGTGTTCTCTCCAGGGCCGTCACCGTCAATAACAAAACTGAAATCGTCTGCTGAAAGAGACGGCTCGGACATGCTGGCCTGCTCCACAGAAACAGATATTGACACTGCTCCCGTATCTTCATCATCAAAATACATCCGGTCGCAGGCCTGGATCATCCCTGCTGAAAGAGCTATCACCAGGAATAGTTTAATTTTGTTCAATAATACATTTTTCATATAATCACCTTTTATAAAAGTTATTTAATTCAGCTTTGAATACTATAAACCTCATGATTCTAGTGTCTATCATTACCATTATTCGTTCCAGTAATTGTACACGGCATTGAGCAGGGGAATGAACTCTTCAGTCGCCTTCTGGTTTCCGAAAGCTGTCGGATGGCTGTCGCTCCCGGAATAATAATATAACTCATCAGGATTGTCACCATCAACCGGCGACGTCGATACCGTATGGACAATCTCAGCACCCTCAACCCGGTGATGATTGTTCGGGTCAGTCAGCACATTATAAAAATCAAAAGCGAATACGTTCCTTCCCGGATAGGAAGCGAGCCACCCGTTCTGATAGTCCGCCAGCCAGTTTGCCAGCTCCCGTGTCAGGCTCGCTGAAGAAATGACTATCTCGGGCGGCGGTATGACCAGAATAAAGAGTTTCTCAGGATGAACTTCAAAATAATCCAGCAGCCCGTTATAAATTTCCTTTTCATCTTCTATTGATGATCCGACCTCGCTGCAGGGATAACACGACTTGAACATGATGATGGTATTTTCATCACCGGGATCCGATATGCTGTTCGTATAAGCATAATGTGAACTGTTGTCGTACACATAGGGCATCTTGGTGTCATTGAACCAAGAAGGCCAGTCATCAGTGTCCGTGCTGTTGCCGAGATAATCGCCCGACTCCGCAGACCAGTTATAGTAACACTCAGTTACATAGTAGCTCGCGTCATTCAGGTTTGTTCCCAGGTTTCCGTTCCCGGTTTGCAGCCAGTAATATCCACAACTGTGGTGAATGAAGCACAGCCTTACGGGTGATGACGGGTTTGACACGTCAACATCGGTGAGATCGCTCATGCCCCCACCTGAACTTGCCGGAGTGCTTACCGGTAAAGCATCCGACTGGCCGCTCTCGTTGCCCGCCGCATCGTACGCGCTGACCGTGTATGAATATCCCGTGTCCGCAGAAACCGTCGTGTCCGTATATGAGGTGCTCCCGGACGTACCCACCTCGCTGCCGTCACGGTACACCCGGTACCCGGCCACCCCGACATTGTCGCTTGAGGCGTCCCAGGAAAGGGAGACGCGATACGACTGCACGTCAGTCGCTGCGAGATTCGCCGGGACAGAAGGCGCCTCGGTATCAGGCATTGTTTCTCCCACAATTTCGTACGCCGCGGTTGTGGTCAGTGAATTGATGATCCTGACTGAGTCCACAACGCCGCCGTACTCATAGGTCTCGCCGTCTTTAAGCACTATTGAAAGCGAATAGATCCCGCTCTCCAGGGCAAGCGAGGCGGACGCGGAGCCATCTCCAGGGGTCAAATCTGCTGATACGTCGTCATAACCGACACGGGTGAGCGTGCATTCCAGCACCGGCGAGGCGACAGCCGAGCTGTCCCAGGTAACCGACAGATCAAGGGTCCCCTGCCCTTCAAAAGGCGTAATTGATACAGAGCATGATGAAGTGTCGCCTGCATGCACATCAACGTATGACATCCCGTCACCAAAGGAGACCTCTTCCGACGTCCCATGGTAAATGGCTTCAACCGTTATCTCCCACGTGCCGAAAACGAGGCTTCCGATCGTGACATCCGACACACCCTCTTCAGTATCAGTGTCAAACGTGCTCCCGTCAGGGCCTGAGCCGGTGATAGTGAAACTGAAGTCATTCTCATTAATATCCGGGACTGTCATCCTGGCGTCAGCCATGGAAACCGAAACGGAAAGAGCGCCGGTCTCTTCATCCGAAAAATAGGCCCGGTCGCACGATGACGAAGAAAACAATGAAAGTAAAATCAGAATACCGGGAACGAATAATTTACCTGCAAATGTTTTCATAACAATACCCCGTTTCATTAATTTCCGTCCCAGCCGGCGATTCTGGCGAGCATCCACCACATGGCCTTCGCAAGGCGGAGCGCGCCGGCGTTCCCGATATGGCCGGTATCGCTTCCCGCATTGTCGCTGTGTATGCCCCGGTACACCCGCTCAGTGCCGCTGTCGTCCCACGTGTATTCGGCGACCTCGCCGGCATCGTTGTAACAGAGAATGTCGGCGTAATCAAAAAGAACGCGCGACTGATTCGCCGCGACATACGCCCGGATGTAATCGTGTTTTACCTCGCGCTGAAACCCGATCTCCGTACCCCCGTTGTTCCCGTCTACCGGGCCCGTGGTAAATATGGCTTTTGTCAGGTACCCGTTTTGCCTGCTGTACCGGTTATACTCGTCAACCGCGTTCAGATACGTTTCCATGCACACCGAGTTGCCGGTAATTGCCGTATCAGCGGAATCAAGGCCCCAGATATAATTGCCCTCGGGCCCGTCTGCCGAACGCCCGTACCAGTGGACGTTATACACCGGGTCACGCTCGTTAGTGCCGTCAGTGTTCGTGAAGTTATCTGATGTCATGTCCCAGCACCACCCGAACCCTATGACGTGAATGGAATTGCTGTCTTCAGCCTGCGTGGTGATAAGGGTTTTTATCGTTGTTTTTGCCGCCTCGTTCGTATAAAAATCCTCTTCGCCGACAGAGCCGTGGCGGCCCAGCCTTACGTACGAATCACTCACCGCCGGAATGCTGCCGTCAAAGGTCTGTACCGCGTAATTGGCGTCCTGCGCTTCGAGCAGATCCATCCCGGTCCGGTATGCCTCACTGTGAGATTCCCCGGCGATGTCCACGAGCATCTGCTTCACCGCAGCCATATACTCGGCCGGAATATCATCGTACCGGTCAACGGCAGTGTGGTCAGCAATGATCCGGCCGCCGGAGCTGTCGGAGCTGTCGGAGCTTTCTGTACAGCCGCCCATAATCAGACAAGAAATAATAATTATAAAAAAGAAGAGTTTTGTATTAGATAATTTTGAGTGTAATGTTTTTATTTTAGTTTCCATAATACGGGACCTGTGTATATATAAATAGGAACACCACTGTGGCGTGTTTCTCATAAAAAAAATCTGGATAGTAAAGCACTTAAACTTATTATGTCAAGTGTTTATTTGGGAAATAATGTATTTTATTTGTGTTCATGCTTCGCCAGGCCCTTCGACAAGCTCAGGACGGCGCTCAGCAACCCTGCCGGGGGATTTGCCACCCCCGCTGGGGCTGGCAGCCGGGGGCCGGTGTACCAAGAGCTGGCGAGCGTCAGCGAGCCGGATGTTTTATCTGCTTTCCAGATATTTTCTGTAAGACTCCCTTCCCTCTGCTTCCCAGAATTCCCTGAAATCATCACCCGGTTCATGAATTTCATCAGAGCCGGGAACGTCCTTTCTTTTGAAAATCCGGTGAAAATGGTCACCGTGATTATCGCGGTGCCCCTTATGCCAGCCCCCGACCAGGAGCCTTGCCAGGAGCACCAGGCCCAGCGCCTGCAAATAACCGACTTCCGGAAGGCCGAACAGGCCGGGCATGAGCCAGTTCCACAGAAAGGTAACGGCAACCGCGAAAACCGCTGAAAAGAACACCGCTGCGACGATTCCCATAATCACCCAGAATATTATTCTCCCTATGGAAGGTTTTCTTTTATTGAATTTCATGTCAATCCTCCAGATAATTTTTGTAGTCCTTCAGCGTGTCTCTCAATATTCCCATGGCGCGCGCCTTTCGCGCCATGAGCGTGCCGGAAGGGATGCCGGTCTCTTCGGCTATCGCTTTGAATGTTTTACCATCCAGCTCGTTCATGAGAAAAACATTTCTCAATTCATCAGGAAGGGACTCGATCGCCCTGTTGATCCTCTCCTGAATTTCCTTTTTCTCATACATTTTTTCCGGGCCGTAGACCACACCGGCGCTGAGACGGGAGGCAGGCGACCGTTCATCATCCATGGAATCGATCCCCGCCTTTCGCCTGCGCAGGATGTCAATGACATTGTTCCGCAGCGACCGGTAAACATACGCGGCCATGTCTTCGATGGGGGCGCTTACATTCGCCTTTTCAAACAGCCGGGCCATTACTTCATTGACGATGTCCTCGCTGTCCCGGTCGGCCGCTTCAGCGAGAATGCCGCGCACGTAGTGTTTCATGCGGGCATACTCGTTCTTTAAAAATTCAGCGGCCCTGCTGCGGTCGTCATGAGACATTTATGGATATCTCCTGTCTACCGCCGTTTTATGCAGAACAGCAAGCGTGTTCCTTCCCTTCCTGAACTTTTCTTTAACGACAAAACCGGCCTGTTCAACGATCCCGAGCTCTTCGCTGAAGTCTTTTCCCGAAACCACATGCGGCTCGCCGAAAACCAGCACACCGCCCGGCCGCATGCTTAATCCGAGCTCTTCGGCAAAACGCTTCTTGTCACGGGTCTCGTGCAGCACGCCAAACGCCAGCGCGACATCGACCTTTTCGTTCAGGTCATCCAGCCTCAGAGAGCTGAAGGTGCACAATCTCGTTTCAATTACCGCTGAGACCCCGTGTTTCGCGGCCCTTCGGTCAAGCGCGGCAAGCATTCTTTTCTGCGGGTCAACGCAGATGACCCTGCCGCCGGGGCCCGTCATCCCCGCCATGGGGATGCTGAAATAACCCATCGCGCAGCCCGCGTCCAGCACGGTCATGCCCTGCCTGATGTATGGGCGCAACAGGCTGTCAGGGTCAATGCTCAGCTTCCGCAGCGGGCTGAGGATCAGGTAGCCGGCCCACCAGGGGAATACTCCGTGTTCTTTCATGGTGTTCTCCTGTTACTATTTGCTTTTCTATTAAGGGAACCTCTATAAATTACATTTTTGATGTTCCCTTGTGGGCACATTATCTGATAAAATCAGGAGTTATCATATTTGATAATAATGAAACTCCTGATTTTTAGAGGTGCCCTTAATTAAAGACGCAGGAAAACAGATTATATTGTAATTTTTTGCCCTGATTAAGCAGAAGATTTACCATAAGCGGGACCCCGGCATCAGGGCCTGCACAGGTTCTCCGAAACGCTGGTGATCTTCATCAGCAGTCCCGGGTTGTACTCGATAAAGCGGGCGATGTCCTCGCATTTCATGGCAAACAGGGAAATCGGGCCGCGGTGCGTGTAGGTCATGGAGGAAGGCTCCCCTGCGTGGACGTTTTTCAGCGAGCCGATAAAATCGCCCCTGCCCAAGGAACAGATAAAAGCGCCGTCAGCGGTGACATCGATCTCCCCGCTGCGGATTATATAGATAAACTCGATGGGCTCGCCTTCTCTGAGAAGGGTTCCGGCCTTTTTCTTTTCCATGGGGATGAAAATGGACTCGAGCCAGGTCTTCTGTGAAGAAGTGCAGTATTTGAAAAAATCGCTGGTCGAAAGCAGGTTCCAGGTCTCGCTGCTCCTGATCTTTACCAGGCGCTGCAGGGTCCTTTCGTAATCGGTGCCCCTGATGAAATTGAGAAACCGGTCGCGCGGGATGGTGAACACCACAACGTCGGTCTCCGCCACCACGTCCGCCATCCTGCTCTGTTCAGTGATCAGCGCGACCTCGCCGAAGTAGTCATACGTGCCGTAGATCTTTTTTTCCTCAAGGCCGCCGCTGTCAACTGACACGTTGCCGTAGTAGATGATATAGAACTTGTCCCCCGGGGTCCCCTTTTTTATGATGACCGAGCCCTTTTTATGGCGCTCCTCTTCAATGATGTCAATGAACTCCTGCGCCTTGCTGATGGGCAGGTCGCGCAAAAAATCAAGGCTCTTGAGCATGCCCATTATCTGGTACGCTTTTTCAAAGCGTGGCCTGCGCGTGAGGAAATACAGGGTGTTCTCGATGCCGAACTTCGCCAGGGAAAGCCCGGTCTTTGCCGGGAAGTCCTTTTTCGCGATGTGATACACCACGGTCTTTTTCTGGATCTCGGCCGGCATTGAGTTAAGATAGACGACCGGCGTGTGCAGGGGCGGGATGCCCGCCTCGTGATAGATCACCTTGGAGTCCCAGGGAAACCTGCCCAGCTCCTCATAGCGTTCCTGGCTGATGCGCCCGGTCTCGAGGAGCTCGCGGTGCACTTTCGGGTCATTGTTATGGTCTGACGAATACACGAAGGTCTGGTCCTGAAAGCTCATCCTGAATCCCATGGTCGGGATCGAATGAAGGGTGTAAAACATGTCGAAGCGCCCGCCGTGAATGAACACCGGCTCGCCGATCCTTACCGGGTGAAAGTCAAAAAGCTTCATTAAGTAGGTCACCGGCATGGCCGAAAGCGCCGAGTACTTACGGAGAAAGCTCATCATCACGGTCTCGGTCGAATACACCGTGACCCTTCCCTCTTCAAGTATCTTCTGGAACGTGCCCGCGTCATGGTCTGCGTGGCAGTGGGTGAGGATGATGCTGTCGATGAACTTGGGGCTCACGTTCGAGTCTTCGAGCCACTCGGTTGAATTCACCGGCGGGTCGACCATGATGCCCTGGTGGTTCAGCCAGATGATGTATCCTGACGTGTTCTCCTCGGGGTCGAAGCCGTGGCTCGGGCCGAGGCAGGTAACGCCGAACAGGGGAGGACGGTACGGCTCCGGGGAACGCTCGCCGATAAGGTACGCGGGCTTGTATTCTATCCTGCCCGGCACGCGGCAGATCTCATCCCCCCCGTAATAAAGAACAAAGCTTCCCGATTCTTCTTTTTTTATGGTCACGCCCCTGATGGTGAACGAATCGCCGTCGAAGAGGCCGAACCCCACGATGTCCGAGAACCGCAGGTTATTGCGGAAAAAATTCATTTCGCTCCTGAGGTCGGGGATTTTTTTGCGGTCAACCATCTGGTCATAGTCAAGGGAAACGTCAAAGTTCTGGGGGCCGAACACCGCCTCCTGCAGCACGCGCTTCATCCTCGTGAACTGCTCCCTGGTGCAGATGATGAAGGTCTTTTTTTTCTTGATGAAGAAGTTATAGTAAATAGGGAACTCTATCTCCGCGATGCTGATGCCCTTGATCCAGTCAAACATCTCGTTCGAGAGCACGAAGATGTCAGGCACGCCGTGGGGAAGGCGCATGGTGTCCTTGATGGTTTCCGGCGGAGACCCGAACTGTATGTACCCGCCCGGAGTGTCGGCAAGATACCCGCCCCTGGGCAGGGCGGTAAGCGTGCCGCTGAGCTCGGCCAGGGGCTGCGACGCCCGCTCGATCCGGGGAGAGGTATACCCCCTGGGGCCGCCCTTTATCACCGCTTTTCTTTTTATGAGCTCAACAATACTGTTTATCATGGTCCCTCATCACAGAAAAAGTATAAAACAGTTCATCACTCCTGGCAAGTTTAAAACGCTCACTTCGCAAGTGATGCGCATAATTCATCGATGTCCCTGTTCGCCGATTCAGCGAGTTCCCAGTGCGGCATATGGCTTGACCCCTCGTATATTTTTAACACGGATGAAGCGATTGCCTCGTGGAGCTTTTTCGCGCCCTTGACCGAGACCAGTCTGTCGCCGGTATTGGCCAGCACCAGGGCCGGCACGCTGATATCCCCCAGAACGGGAAGATAGTCGTACCTTCTGCAGATGCTGAAGTCACGGTATGTCTGGTCCTTTCCGGCCCGGTCAAGGCCGTTCTGCAGCAGGGACTTTAAATGCTCGTCAGCGTCTTTTCCGCACATGAATTCCCCTGCCATGGCGGCAAAACCCGCGAAGTTCTTTTCAATGAGATCAAATATCACGGGGGCCACCGGAAGTGCCGGCCCGCAGGCGATAAACACCATGCCCGCGACCATATCGCTCACGGCCCTCTGGGCCTCGATAATGACGCCGCCGCCCATCGAATGCCCCGCCAGAACGGCCCGCTGTATTCCCAGAGACCGCGCAAGGGCGATTATCACGTCGCGGTATGTTCCCACCGTGGCGTCAGGGACCGGGGCAGATCCACCGTGCCCCGGAAGGTCAGGCGCGAGCAGGTTCCATTTCTTGTCCAGGCCCTGAAACTGTTTTTCAAACAGTGATGAGTCCCCTCCTGCCCCGTGGACAAAAACAATCCACAGGTCGGATTCCCCTTTTCTCAGAAGATACGTCAGCTGGTTTCCGTTAAAGGTAACGCATTCTTTATCCATAAAGTCACTTCCATTAACCAGATACGATACAATACCGACAGGAAAGTCACAAGGACTTTTCTGTTATGGATGGAATTTATTTGAATCCCTGCCCGCACCGTAATGGCTGTAGAGACGTAGCGCGATACGCGCCTGCAATAGATATTCAGACACCCACTGTAGAGACGTAGCGCGCTACGTCTCTACGTATAAATCTTCTCTACACCTTTTCTATCCCTCCGTCACCGCTCCGTCATCCCCCCTAAAAAAATGTATTGCCTTTTACTCAGGTTCTTTACTATACTGATTGCCCGTTTCACGCAAAACCATTATACTGATAAAAATACCATGAAAACAACCGTATCACTGGTAAAATGCGAAGACTACGACAGAGACCGCCTGCTTGAAGCGGTCCGTCAGAGCATTCGCCTCTCGGGTTTTGACCTGGCCTCTCTCAAAGGCAAAAGGGTGGCCCTGAAGCCGAACCTGCTCATGCCCTTTAGCCCCGACCGCGCGGTGATCACCCACCCGGCCTTTTTCAGGGCCGTTGCCGAAACCGTGAAACACCATACCGACAACGTGGTGGTCATTGAATCGCCCAACTTCTTCCCCCTGCAGTCAACCATGAAAAAGACCGGGTATCTCGATATCGCCGAAGACCTGGGCCTCGAGATCGCCGAGGTCACCAGGACTGCGGCCCTTCATTATGACCGCGCGGACAAATACAAAAGCGTAGAAATTTCAGAGGCGTTTTTTGACGTGGACGTTATCGTCAACATCCCCAAACTCAAGACACACGGGTTCACCCATTACACCGGCGCGGTGAAAAACCTTTTCGGCTCCATGCCGGGCCTGAGCAAATCGCGCATGCATATGAAGGCACCGGCCCACCCCCAGTTCGCCGGGTTCCTGCTCGACCTGTACGGCGCCCTGAACTTCGGCTTTGAAAAGAAAAAGGCCTTCCTGCACGTGATGGACGCCGTGGTGGGCATGGAAGGCGAAGGGCCCGGCCCGTCGGGCAGGCCCAAACCGGTCGGCGCTGTCCTTGCCGGGACTGACGCGGTCGCGCTTGATTATGTGGCGGCAAACCTGGTGTGCCTTGACGTAAAGAAGATACTCACGGTCACCGGCGGGTTCTCCCGCGCGTACGGCGTGACGTCCCCTGAAGAAATAACCGTTGCCGGCGAACCACTGGAATCGATGAAAGTCACTGATTTCAAGCCGTCGAAGAACACCGCGTTCAGCGGCGTGGTCTGGCCCCTGACCTCGAAGACCATCAAGAACCTCTTTACCGAGAAACCGGTCCCGCACCCCGAAAGCTGCGTGCTCTGCTATTACTGTAAAAAAGTATGCCCCGCGGGCGCGATCGACACCGCCGCTGAAGGGAAAAAAGTCCCGAGGTACGACTATAAAAAATGCATCCGGTGTTTCTGCTGCATGGAAACCTGCCCGGAATCGGCCATAACGGCGAAGAAAGGCACACTGCAGTGGATGATGAATCTATTCGATTGAGGTTGATCCAATGGTGCCGCCTTTTTCAAAAAGGCGGCACCATTGAAAAAATAACATGGATAAAGAAAAAATAAAACACCTGCTCCAGTCAGTGCGCGACGGCTCTGTCGGCATTGACCGGGCGCTTGAACGCCTTAAATCGCTGCCCTACGAGGACCTCGGCTTTGCCATGGTCGACAGCCACCGCTCGCTGCGCAAGGGCTTTGCCGAAGTGATCTTCTGCCAGGGCAAGGAAACGTCCCAGGTGGTCGGCATCGCCCAAAAGCTCATGGAAAACAACACCACCGTGATCGCCACACGCGCCGGCAAAGAGGTATATGAGGCGCTTTCATCAGCACGGGGGGACGTTTACTACAACCAGACCGCGCGCTTTATCAGGATCGGCCCGGTGCCAGAAAGCGTCTCCCGGAAGGAAGCGCTCGTGGTCACTGCCGGAACGGCGGACATCCCCGTGGCTGAAGAGGCGGCCCTCACCGCGGAATCGCTGGGGTGCGCGGTGGAGCGCCTTTACGACGCCGGCGCCGCGGGCATCCACCGCCTGTTCGGCAGCATGGAGCGGATCAACCGCGCGGGAGTGATTATCGTGGCGGCGGGCATGGACGGGGTCCTTCCCAGCATTATCGGCGGCGTGGCCGCCTGCCCGGTGATTGCGGTGCCCACGAGCGTGGGGTACGGCGCCAGTTTCGGCGGCCTGGCCGCGCTGCTTACCATGCTGAACAGCTGCGCGCCCGGGGTCCTTGCCGTGAACATCGACAACGGCTTCGGCGCCGGATACGCCGCGGCCATGATACTCAGGAGCGAAAATCCGTGACCGTGCTCTTCTTTGATCCGGTTGGCGGCGCCGCAGGGGACATGATCCTGGCAAGCCTCATTGACCTGGGGTGTCCGGTCGGCTACCTCAATGAAACGCTTTCCGGCCTCGGCCTTGACGAGGCCAGGGGGCACGACATCGTCCGCATAAAAGAGAGCAGCCATAACGGGATCAGGACGCTCAACCTTTCCTTTGACATTGACCAGCCCGGAACACCTGAACGGGACTTCGCTGCCATAAAAAAAATCATCGGCGCGTCAACGCTCCCGGAACCGGTGCGGCGGCGCTCGATCGCGGTATTTGAAATTCTCGCCGCTGCCGAGGGCGCGGTCCACGGGTGCGACCCCGAAAAAGTGCACTTCCACGAAGTGGGGGCAGCTGATTCGATCCTGGACATCACGGGCATCGCTGCCGCTGTTGAATGGTTTTCGCCCGATGCCTGTTTCTGCGGCCCCCTGCCCCTGGGAACCGGCACGGTGACAAGCAGGCACGGGGTGATCCCGGTACCGGCCCCGGCGACCGTAAAAATCGCCGAAGGCATGGCCGCGCGCTTTACCGGCATACACTCCGAGCTGACCACGCCGACCGCTGCCGCGGTGCTGAAACATCTGTGTAGCGGGACCGCGCCGTCCGACCTGGTGATCAATAAAACCGGGTACGGGGCAGGCTCGCGCACCATCCCCTCGTGGCCCAACATGTTCAGGACCATGCACTGCGGCCTTCCTCACTCCGGTGAAACCGTGTACATTGTCGAGGCAGACGTAGATGACATGAACCCCGAAGACCTGGAACCCGCGATTGAAGCACTGAACACGGCCGGCGCCCTTGACGTGAACCTGACCCAGCGCATCATGAAACGGGGAAGGCCGGGGACCGGCATCCGGGCGTTCGCCGAGGGGGCCTCCCTCGAAAAAATCCTGGACGCGCTCCTGCGGCACACAAGCAGTATCGGCGCGCGGTTTTACCCGGTAAGGCGCAGGGTCCTGGAAAGGAAAGAATACACGGTCAAACTTGACGTGGGCGAGATCACGGTTAAGGAAGCCCTCCTGCCCGACGGTACCAGACGGATCAAGCCGGAATTCAGGGAGCTGTACGCGCTTTCACGGCAAACAGGCATACCCATGGATCGGCTAAGGCAGTTTATACTCAAGAAAACAGGAGGGGCCGAATGATCACGGACACGTTCGCGGGCCTGGTCAACGCGCTCGCTGCCCGCGGGAACATCCTGGTGATGTATTCCGGCGGCCTTGACAGCCATGTGCTCGCCATGATCGCGTCCCGAACCCTGGGAAGCGGGGCATGCGCGGCAACGCTCCGCTCTCCGGTCATCCCCGCCAGGGACATTGATGAAGCGATCGCCGGGGCCCGGGGCCTGGGCATAACCCATGTAATCATTGACGTGAACGAACTTGCCGCGGCTGACTTCGCGCGCAACGACCCGGACCGCTGCTACCGGTGCAGAAAAATCAGGGACCGGGTGGTGCTGAACTGGGCCGAATCAGCGGGCTTCTCCACCGTCGCCGAAGGTTCAAACGCCACCGACCTCCTCGATTACCGCCCCGGCCTCAGGGCGTCGGGCGAAGACGGCATATGGAAGCCTTTTATTGAATTCAACATAACCAAGGAAGACATCCGGCACTACGCCAAGGAAAACGGCATGACAAACTGGCACCGGCCCGCGACCGTGTGCCTGTGCTCCCGCTTCCCTTACGGCACCTATCTGGATGAACGCGAGATCAGGCGCGTTGAACTCGCGGAACAGATTATCAGCGAGATGGGGTACTCTCCGTGCAGGGTCAGGTCTTTTCCGCACGGGCTTGCCCTGGTGGAAGTCGAATCCCCTGAAGCGCTGATGACGGCCAAAGGCCGGGTCGCGGCGGCCCTGCGCGCGCTGGGTTTTTCTTTTGTGGGCATTGATCCCGAAGGGTATGTCAGCGGCAAGCTCAACAGGGAGTTGCAGAATGAATAACATACTTCTGCACATTCTTGACTGGTTCTTCCTGATCTTTCACACCGGCCTTTCTCTGTTCAATTCTCTGGGATGGATATTCCGCAAAACCAGAAGAATACAGCTTGCCACCATTTCACTCACCGCGGCGTCCTGGTTTGTGCTGGGAATATGGTACGGCTGGGGTTTCTGCCCCTCGACAGAGTGGCACTGGCAGGTACGGGACGCGCTGGGGACACCCGTTCAATCGGACTCATATATCCACTTTCTGGTTCTTGAAATAACGGGCCTCAACCTTCCCGCCCAGGGCGTTGATATCGCGGTCCTGGCAACCCTCGGGGTGAGCATGCTTCTCAGCGTCATCCTTAATGTGCGTGATTTCATTATTAAAAAAAAATACCCTTTCCGGAATGCCGGGATTTATATTTGGAAAAAACAATGTAAAAAAGATGGCCACGGAGACACCGAGCGCACAGAGTAATATGTAAAATTTTTACACAGACCTTTACTATGCGCTGTAGATGCATGAACACAGATAAAAAATATTTATAAATCTCTGTGTTCTCTGAGACTCTGTGGCTCTCTTATCCCAGAATTTCGGAAAGAGTTAAAAAGCAGCAAACGAAGCATTTCATAAAATAATTACCAAATCAACCGCCGATTCGCGACATGGAATGGGAAATAATCGCCTGGCATCCGCCTTCATTGCAGCAGTCAATGCTGTGCCCCGGTTTCTTCTCCATGAGGGCCTTGCGTATAAGTGCGATCACCTCGCTGCTGTCAACGCCCTTTCTGAGAGGGCCCATGAGGTCAACATCATCAGACGAATAGAGTCAGGTCTTCAAGCGCCCGTTCGAAGTCAGGCGCAGCCTGTTGCACTTATGGCAGAACTTGTGGGTCATGGGGGGGATGATTCCGAGCTTGATGACCCGGCCTCCCCGGCTGATCCGGTACATCATCGCCACATTGGTGTCGATGGACTCGTCCCGCTCGAGTTTTCCTCGCGTTTCGAGAACACTCACCAGCCTGTTCGCGGGCAAAAATGAACCGCCCAGACCGTCTTCGGTAAAGGGCATCCGTTCGATAAAACGGAGTATGACGTTTCTTTCAGCGGCGAAATCAAGGAAAGCGTCTATCTCATCAAGGGTTTCTTCAAAGAGCACGGCGTTGATCTTAATGGAAAAGAAACCGTAACTGCTGGCCCTGTCAATGGCGCGTATCACCCGGCCATAGGCGTCAACCGTGGTGATGTCCGCATACCGGCCCGCGGAAAGCGTGTCCAGGCTGATATTGATGTTCTTAAGCCCGAGCCGGTGAAGTTCAGGAAGATAATTTTCCAGAAGTACGCCATTCGTGGTCAGGCAGAGTTCGAGGTCAGGGCTGTTGGCCCTCACCTGTTCCACAATATCAATGAAGCCTTTTCGGATCAGGGGCTCTCCGCCGGTGAACCTGATTTTCCCGACTCCCATAGAGACAAAAAGGCTGATGAGACCGGAAAACTCCTCGTTTCTTAAGACCTCGTCATGGTCAAGCCAGTCGACACCACCCGGAGGCATACAATAGCGGCATCTCAGGTTGCATTTATCAGTTATTGAAACCCTGAGGTAGTTATGTTTTCTTAAAAAAGAGTCATGAAGCATATCAAACATTCTCTAACAGCCATAATATAAAGAACCATGCTCCAGATCAAGCATCATTTATTTGTTTCTTCACCGGTAAGAAAATTCCGGCGGATATTCATGTCTGAAGCGTTAAGAAGGCAGGCGCGCAGGTATGAAGAGGAAGCCTGAGCGTTATTTGCCGTCATTTCGCTCACCAGGCCGAGATTATTATACAGAGCGGCCTCGTCATCCTTTTCCCTGATGGCCTCTTTTAAAATTATTTCAGCCTGGAAAAATTCTTCATTTAACGCAAGCGAAACAGCGTGATTGTTCATTTCAGCTACCGGACCGCCCCCTGACATTACTATATACTGTTTGGTGACGGATGTTGACTCCTGTTTTTTGTTTCTGAGTCTCCATGAATAAACTCCTGACCCGGACGAAGACAGATCACTAAATAATGAAGAATTCGCGTTTTCAGCAACGGACCTTTTAACGACAACCTCTCTGTAGGTATAACACGAGCAGAAGTGAATAACGATAAAGGAGAGGCAGCATAACACCGCGGGGAAATAAGTTCTTTTTATATGCACACTCTTCTCCATGAAAGTATCATGTTTGACATTACCGATCATGAATCAAGCGCAGCGCATAGCAAGCACTAAACGAAAAAGCAAAAAATATTTTCATAAATAAAAAAAATTTTTGACCCAATTTAGATATTGTGGGAGAATAGAGAATATTAGGCCGGACTGCAATTTTAATCAGAAGGTGAGATCATGAAACCAAATTTTACCCAAGAAGAAAAAATGCTTCTCAAGGCCAGGAACCCGAAGGACTACATTGAAAAGTCTCTAAGGTACGGGATAACGCCCGGACGCAAGGCTTTTGTAACCAGGCATTGGCTTGAAAAAACCAGCTACACGATCGACGACATCAAGTACGCACGGAACAGGCATCCCTACTGGAAATCAAAGAAGATGGAAGGTACCGCTGAGCGGAACGCGATCAGAACAAAGGAACACAACTACAGCCAGGGAGAAAACATAACCTGGGACAAAAAACTTATCAACCGATTCATTGACAAAAATAAAAAAGACAAGTCGGGCAAATATCTCAACAAGGACTGGGAACTTGCCCGCGATTTCGAGTGCACGATCCCTGCCATCCAGCACATGAGAAGAAAATACAATATGGCCATTAAAATTATCGCCGCATCACAGGGCAAAGTGACCTCCAAAAAGCTCATGGATTACCTGATGATGGGAGAAAGCACCCTGAGAAGCATGAAGAAGAAAAAACGTAGATAACCCGGTGCCGGTTTCCTGCCCTGAGCCGGCACCCACAACCTCTTGAATTATTTTCTTGACTATTCCCTGAAAATATCGATAGTTGCATAAATTCAGTCCCGTTATTGGAGAATGCAATGTACAAAAAATATATGATAGCCCTCATGACTCTGTTCCTGGTTTTTTCGTGCCAGAGAAAATCAGAAGGGCTCAGACAGTCCGATATTCCCGTTCTGGTAAACCAGTTCCTTGCGATGCACGTTGAATACAACTCGCTTAACGATGAACTTTCTGAAAGAATACTTGATAACTACATCAACAGTCTCGATTACGGCAAATATTATTTCTACAAAGAAGACATTGCCGCTTTCAGGGCCAATAAAGATAAATTCGATAACTACATTCAGGAACACAATTTTAACGAGGTATTTGTAATATTCGTTAAATATAAAGAACGCTTCAATGAAAACATGAAGCTTTTCGACGAGCTTATCAAGCTCCCCTATGATTTCACGGTTGACGAACAGATGATTGTCGACAGTGACAAAATCGATTATGCAGCGAACAAAAAAGACATGAAAGAACGCTGGAGAAAAAGCATCAAACTCCAGCTCCTCAACTATATGGCCGCGCAAAAAAATATTGAAGAAGCCAAGACCAAGCTCAAAAACAAATACCGGCTGCTGAAAAAACGCATTAATGAATTTAACGACGATGAAGTACTGTCCCGTTTCATAAATGCAGTATCGACCGCGCTTGACCCGCATTCAAACTACCTGACCCAGGATGAACACGAGGATTTCAAGATATCAATGGAACTGAAGCTCGAGGGGATCGGGGTGCGCCTGAGTTCAGATGACGGGTTTGTCACGGTCGAGTCGATCATCCCCGGCGGTGCCACGGACAAACTCCCCGAGGACATCAAGCTCAAACCCAATGACAGGATCGTCACGGTCGCCCAGAACAGTGACGAGCCGGTCGACGTTATCGACATGGAGCTCAGGGATGTTGTCAAGCTGATCAGGGGCAAAAAGGGGACCGAAGTCAGGCTGACGATACTGCGCGAAACCGGAAACGGGAATACGGCGAAACGAATGATTGTCCCCATAATCAGGGAGGAAATCCGCCTTCAGGACAGTGACGCCGAAGCGCAGGTTTACCAGGGCCCGGAAACCGGCGGCAAAAAAATCGGCTACATAAAGCTTCCTTCGTTTTACCAGGACCCCGCGCGGGGCAAAAGTTCGGCCGGGGACATGAAAGTGCTGTTAAAAGAGCTGAAAGATAAAAAAGTCAGCGCCATTGTACTTGACCTCAGGGGAAATCCCGGCGGGCTGCTCAACGAGGCAATTGAAATCGCCGGTTACTTTATCGATTACGGGCCCATTGTGCAGATCAAGGAAAGCCAGCGCCAGGCCCATGTCATCTACGACGATAAAGGCGTGCTGTACCGGGGCCCGCTCGTGGTGCTCATAAACAAGTTCAGCGCCAGCGCTTCCGAGATCCTTGCCGGCGCGATCAAGGACTATCACCGGGGCATCATCATCGGGCCGGGAAACAGCTTCGGCAAAGGAACTGTTCAGTCATACAATGAGCTCCCCTTTGACAAGGGCGCCATAAAGATCACAACGCATATTTTTTACCAGCCCGGCGGGACGTCAAACCAGCTCAACGGGATCTCACCGGACATCACCGTTCCCGATCTGTCAGTGATATGGGACATCGGTGAAAATAAATCGCGCTATCCCCTGAAGTGGAAAAAAATCAACGCGGCCCATTTCCAGCCCCTGAACAGCGTAAGCAGCAGGATTACCGGCGCTCTTTCTCAAAAATCAAAAGTGCGGGTAATGGCGAGCGCCAAATTTAAAAAGCTGAGCGAACAGATAAAAAAATACCGGGAACAGCTCAACAATAAAACGATAAGCCTGAAAGAGGAATCACAGATCGAGGAGCACAAAAAGAAAGAACTCGAAAAAAACCTCAACCGGGACACTGAAAATAAAGGGATCGACCTCAAAAACGACCTGTTCCTGGCCGAGACCTTGCACATAACATCAGATTACGTAAACATTTCAGGGAAATAGCTTCCATGCCGCACTATTCAGCGCCGTTTTAGATACTCTTTTACCGCATGAACGGCGCTTTCCCTGGAGACCGGGAGCGGGTCTACGCCGGCCCTCATCAGTTTTACCCTCAGGTATTCAAGGCCGTTCCTTCTGCACTCGCATCCATCACTCAAGAGTATCACCAGGTCAATGCCGTGGCTTTTTAAAAGTTTATAGAGAAGCTCAAAGCGTTCCTCCGGGCTTCTCACCCTGGGGCACAGCGGCCTGTAGGTGAACGCGTCTAGTATCTCGGCGAGCAGGTCTTCGGCGGCGATGTTGATCGACAGGTCGAAATGCCGGCGCCCGTTACAGAGGTCGTCTTCGACCACAAGGCAGCCGGCCTCTTCAATTTCATCCAGGACCGAGCCGTCGGCAAGAAACCCGCCGTAAACCATTGCCGGAACACCCGCACTCTCTCTGCTTTCGCCGGCATTCAGCTCTCTCAGTATGCCGGCCAGGGGTTCAAGCATGACCTCCGGCGGAAACACCGACGCCGCCTCGATCAGGACAAGCAGGTCATGATGCGAAATCATATGGGGCTTTGCGCTTCTCACTGAAAGGATACCCCGCATCAGGCGGCGCATGGTGTTATATTCATCCGCGAGGTCTCTCAGGACATTCAGGTCAAGCGCGGTCCTGCCCGCCTTCTGCATGAGCGCCGCTATTTCCTCATACAGAAGGCGCCTGGCATCCTCTCCATACCCGGACGGAAAGCGGAACTGGTGCACGGGAACCGGGCCTTCGGGAAGCGAACACAGCGAAGGGCACCCCTCCGGCGCGATAAAAAAATCATACGGGGACGAATCGCCGTGATCATAGTACCGGGCGCCTTCATCGCCGCAGCCGTGCCGGCACAGATACACGGGAAACCGGAGGGGAACCACGCCGAACGAAGCGATAACCTCAGGGGGAAGAAAATCGCACGAAAGCCCTGCGAGGACGCAGCCATTGCGTTCCTTGAAACTGCGCAGCACGTCATGGCTCTGGTAGAGCATTTCCTGCAGGGGGTCAATCATCGGGGAAAGTATGGATTCACGCATGGGATCTCCGGTTTCGCTTTTTTTCGGGAAGCTGTTCACATCCGCCCCGTGACTATCATCAGCATGAAGCGTGGTCAAGCGTAAAATGCGGCATCTCCCGGGGAACCGGCCGGTGTAATAATGAATCCCGCAAAAAAAGAATTGCCACCGATATAACCATGCAGTACAGTGCTACTTTATCATGTACACCGGAGAACCGCAATGAGCGCGAAAAAAACCGCCGGGGCCAGACAGTCCGGCCCCTATCTGTCAATAATACTACCCGTGTTCAACGAAGAGAAAAACCTTCAGCTCCAGTATGAACAGATCCTGGAAGCGGTTGCTCCGCTCAAACTGACTTACGAAATCATATTCATCGACGACGGCAGCGCCGATTCATCACCGGCAATTATACAGGGCCTCGCGAAAAAAAATAAAAGCGTCAAGGCGGTGCTCTTCAGAAGAAATTTCGGCCAGACCGCTGCCATGGCCGCGGGAATCGAATTCTCGAAAGGGGAGATCATTATCTTCATGGACTCGGACCTGCAGAATGACCCGCGGGACATTGAAGCGCTCATCACTAAAATCAACGAGGGCTATGACGTGGTAAGCGGGTGGCGCAAAAACAGGCAGGATAAGCTCGTCTCCCGTAAAATTCCGTCACAGATCGCCAACTGGCTGATCTCAAAAGTCACCGGGATCAATCTTAAAGACCTGGGATGTTCGCTCAAGGCATACCGGGGCGAGGTGCTCCGCCAGGTCAACCTCTATGGCGAAATGCACCGATTTATCCCGGTGCACGCGTCATGGATCGGGGCGCGCATCACGGAAATACCCGTCCGGCATCACCCCCGGCGTTTCGGCGAATCAAAATACGGCATTATCCGGACATTTAAAGTGCTTCTCGACCTGATCACCGTGAAATTTTTCAGTTCGTATTCGACCAAGCCGATTTACATTTTCGGCGGCACCGGCGGCCTTCTTCTTGTGGCAAGCATGATAAGCGGAGTCACGGTCATCGCAATGAAACTGCTGCTGCACCTTTCCATGATCCGCAATCCCCTGCTCCTGCTCACGGTCATGCTGATCATCCTCGGGATTCTCTTTATCCAGATAGGGATACTGGCTGAGATACTCATCCGTATTTACCATGAGTCGAAAAACGAACGCCCGTACCGTATTCGCGAGACCATCAACATAAAATAGCGGGCCTTTTCCCGTTCCCGCCTGTGACCCGGCACGGTAATTAACGCTGATAACGCTTGACCGCTGTCTTATTCTGGCTTATACTGTAAGTAAGAACTCCACAGCCTTTTTCCATTACGTCAAGTATAAACGGGGGAGAAAAGCCATGAGAACAGAGGAACGGGAACGGCAAAAACAACAGAGCAGCGGATATCGGGACCAGGAAGAACTGATTGACGTTCTTTCTGAATCAATAAGCACCCTCGGCGATTTAAGCAAGGGGATGATTGTTCTGCATCTGCGGCAGTCGCTCATTGACTGCCTGGAAAAACGGGGCACGACCTTTAAAAAAATCAGGAGCCTTCCCCCTGAAGAAAAAGAGACCTTCATCAATGAACTCGTAATCAACACGGTCAAACGCGCAAAGCTGGTGGGGTCCGTTGACAAAATCATAGAGAGCTGCAACAGCGCCTATGATGCATGGAAAAAGAAAAACCGCCCTGAATAAATCTGATCCTCTCAGTCCTTTTTACCCTGGGTGAGAAACTTGATCGGATGTTTTTTAAGCTCTTCAGATATTTCTGCCATTGTCTTTGCGGTGACCCTGAACGAGGCGAGTATGGAGAGAATGTCTTTCTGCGAATCGTCAAGCACCTTGTTCACCGTGGCCACGCTCGTCGAAAGATCATCGAGAAGGCTCCTGACATTGTGCCTGCTTTCCATGGCGATCTGCTTGACCACGTCAACGGTGCCGGTCAGGTTCGTCAGCAGTATGTGAACATCCTGCAGTATTGACTCGAGGTTGACGTACTCGAACCCTTCAATAACGTCGTTTTCCCTTAAAAGCGCCCCCTTCTTATCGGGATTCCGCAGTTCAATAACCGAGTCGCCGATGATGTTCTGATTCTGGATGACCGCTGAACAGTCTTCATAGAGCTCAATGTCATTGTTCACACGCAGGACGGCGAGAAAATGAAGCGCGGGTTTATAAACAGGCTTGATATCAACGACCCTTCCGATCGTGTATCCCTTGATCTTGATCTGGGTACCCTTGGACACCGAGCTGATGCTGTCGATTTTAAGGTAAATGTCCTTGGTCGATCCCGCTATTGAATAACCGAGCTTGAGCATGATAAAAACAAAAAGAAAAGCCACGGGGATGAGTATAAACAGCCCGACTCGAAGTTCATTTTTACTCATCTGTTTCATGGTCGCCTTCCTCTCATGGCTGAATATATCCTGCCGATATTACAGTATGGCCATCGGGCCCAGGCTGCTTCCCGACTTATACTGCTGAAGGTAGCGGTTATCGGAGTCCAGAAATTCATTCCTGGTGCCGTCGAAAACCACCCTTCCTGAAAAAATCATAATAAAATGGTCGGAAAAATCAATGAATTTTTCCGGCTCATACGTCACGATCACAACAGACCGGTCATCCCTGTCGGCCCGCTCCTTGAGGTTTTCGATAAACGACTGGATGTTAAGCGGCGACTGTCCCTCTGAAGGGTGCTGGATGAGGAGCAGTTCCGGGTCCATCGCGATCGCCCGCGCATAGGAGGTCCGCAGCATCTCGGAGCTGGACAGGTCAACCGGGCGGAACTTTTTGCAGTAATCGAGGTTGAGTTCATAGATCAGGCGGCTCACATGTTTCTTAATCTCATTTTCTGACATCCTCGAATGGTATTCGAGGGGAAGCGATATGTTGTCTTCAACCGACATGTTGCTGATCAGCCCGTAGACGCCGTGGACAAACCCGATCTCCTTTTTATAGTTATGCTTGCCCACGTAGTCCAGCTCTTTGATGTTCATGTTCTTATACAGTATGGACCCTTCATACGTCTCATCAAGGTCCAGGACCATCATCAGCACCGTCTCAATGCCTGAATTTTCAGGGCCGAAAAGCACCAGGTTTTCACCCCGCGCCAGCGAGAACGAAACATCATTAAGCGGGTCATGATTGATGGATGTATACGTCACCTGTTCCAGTTTTAACAGATTTTCATTCATAACGGCTCGTCACCTTTTAAAAATAAAAAAGAACAGAAATAATAACATTCACGACTATTATCGTAAAAAGAGTCCTGATCACCGCTCGCGAAACATATATGGGAACCTCGAACTTAGACCGGGGCTTAAAACCGTAGTAACAGCAGATAAGGGGGACGAGTATCCCGTAGATCAGGCTCTTGATAAACGTCGCCAGCAGGTCTTTAAGGGAGAAGGCGTCAAGCGCGGTCTGAAGGAACGTTTCAGGAGCTATGTACACCGTGGTCCGGGCGATCACATAACCGCCGATAAAAGCGGTAAGGTCAAAAATAATGATCAGAGAAAGGATCGCGAGAATCGACGCGATAATCCTGGGAAAAACAATATAGAGCCTGGTATCGATGCCCATGATCTCCATTGAAAGGATCTCGCGGTTCTGTTTCTGGGTGGATATCTCTGCCGCAATGGCCGAACCCGACCTGCTGATAACGATCAGGGCCGTGATCAGGGGCCCGAGTTCCCGGGCAACGATGATGACCAGAACATTGCCGATGAAGCCCTCGGTCCCGAACTTGGGAAGGTTCGTTATGGCCTGGATGATTACGGTCGCCCCGATAATGAGCGCAATGAGAACCACGAAGTTCAGCGCATCGATCCCGGTGAAACGCGTCTGGTTAATGACCGTGCTGTACAGCGACCTGAACCGGAGATACCGCAGGGACTTGAACGACAGCCCGATGGATTTAACGTAATTGCCGAAATCCCTTATGCCGGCCCAGATGCCAAGCGCCTTTTTGCCGATGGAAACTGGTATGGTGTAGAAAACTTCCATTATCTCAATCCATTATTGTCAGACAGAAAATCACTTTCCGGGAAAAATAATCCCTTTACAACACTATCAAGGATATGCCATATGGTCAATCGTCGGCAGGCTTTAGTCTGAGGTAAAATAATAATTATTTCAATAAAAAAATAAGGGAAGCCGGTTAATTTAACGAAATATAATTATACCCGGTACAACGCCGACTGCTTTCAATAAATCTATGAAAAGCCAGATAAAAACCTTAATCATCACCACCGGTATTTTCTTTATCGTCATTTTTTTAGTGAGCAGCAGCCTGCACCGGATCCAGTATTTAAGTGATTCATTCCGCTCGTTCGTCCTTGACACGGCCGGACCCGAAGACAGCGCTGACGCGGTCACCATAATTGATCACGCACTCAAAAAACGATATATCAATCCCTATACCAACGCGCCGGCAGACCTGTACGCGTCAGGGCCCTTTCTTTTTTACCGGGTACCGGCTGAAACGACCGCGAAGCAGGCGGCGGAAAGCGTTATCGGGTATACCGTATATTTAAAAGCCTCCCGGCTGGGTCAGGACATCGCGGCCGTGAACGGCATCGTCGGGCAGAAAATCGCCGCAGGCAGGATAATCCTGGTCCCCGGCGCGCTGCCCCATACGATTGAGGACATCCAAAACATCCGAAAACCCGCCCTGATCACCACCCGGGGACTCTATTTTTCCGGCGGCGCGCTGGGAAACGGAGAAATTCTCGAGAACCTGGCCCGTTTTAAAAAGCTGGGCATAAACTGCATCGTGTTCGACGCAAAGGACATCCCGGGGATCGTTACCTATAAAAGCTCCATCCCCGCGGTTGTGGCCCATGACACCCACCGCAACCGCTCCATTGACAACCTTGCCCGGTTCATCCGGCTGGTCAAGCGTGAGGGGTTTTATCTCATAGCGCGGATCGCCGTTTTCAGGGACCATCTCCTGGTGCAGAAAGACCCGTCGCTGGCCATTCACTCAGCCAGGACCGGCGGCGTGTGGAACGCCGGGTCAAAGGAGATCTGGTGCGACCCGACCAATAAAAAGGTGCAGGACTACGCCATCGCGCTTGCCGTGGAGCTGTGCGCGCTCGGCGTTGACGAAATTCAGTTCGATTACATCCGTTTCCCGACTGTCGGAGACCTGGGGGACGCCCGCTACCGCTATGACTTCGGCCAGATGAGCAAAAAAATGGCGATTACCCATTTCCTGGGCCGGGCGCAGAAGGAGATAGCATCCCGGAACGCGATGCTCTCAATTGACATCTTCGGCGTTGTCGCCTGGGGCAAGGAAGTCGACATCAATAAAACGGGCCAGGAGATCGGCCTTCTCGCGGAGCACTGCGACGTGATCTCTCCCATGCTGTACCCGTCCCATTTCAATGACGATTTCGACGGGTTCCAAAAGCCGGGAGACAATCCCTATCATTTCATCTATAACGGGTGCGTGAAGGTCATGGACCGATCAAAAAACAGGGCGGCGGTGCGTCCGTGGCTGCAGGCTTTCAAGTGGCGGGTTTCGCGTTACGACAGCGCCTACGTGATCAAGCAGATCCAGGCATCCCGTGACGCTGGGGCCAGGGGATACCTTTTCTGGAACGCGAAAAACAATTACGACGAAGTGCTCAGGGCAATGGAGCTCATGTCAGTTGAGCAGGCGCTGAACGATCGGAAGCATTGATATATCGTTCACGATAATAAAGGCTCCCAGAATAATAAGGATGATCACTCCGGCGGTCTGTATCCTCTCCATCACGACCTGGCTCAGCGGCTTTCCCCTTACCAGCTCGATGAAATAAAATATCAGGTGGCTCCCGTCAACGGCAGGGATGGGAAGAAGGTTCATCACCATCAGGATGATCGAGATTTTGGCCATGAGGATGATGAACGCAGCGGCGCCCTTGTAGTAGGCGACGTCCCCCGCGATCTTCGCAATCCTTATCGGGCCGGACACGTTCTCGCGCACGCTCATCTCGCCGGAAAAAAGCATTCCCATGCCCTTGATGTTCAGCACGATAAATTCATAGGGCTCGATGAGGGCCTGGACGAACCCTTCACCGGCTGAATATTTGACCAGGACCATCTCCGGCGACAGGGCCGGGAACACGCCGATAAAGCCGCGCTCCTCAACGGAGAGGGTCCCCTTATAGGTCGTCTCGGATACTTCGAGCGCGATCTCTTTGCCGTTCAGTTTTTTCAGGTCGCTCATCAGGTTCTCAAACACGGGATAGATGCTCCCGTTCAGGCGGATGAAATTTTTGTCCTGGGCCGCGCGGAGCATTCCGGTGTCGAAGGCGGCGTTATCACCGGCCTTATTCCCGGCAATCGTCACGATCGTGTTCACGCGCGGGACCACGGTGAGTCCCACGGTTTCGTCCTTTCTCTTGACAGTGATCAGGACATTCTGTCCCGCTTTTCCTTTTATGTAATCGGTAAACGCGAGCGGGCTGGCAAGGGTTTCGCCGTCTACGGAGAGGACCTCATCCATCTCCTGCATGCCTGCCTTCTGCGCGACGTCATCCTCAAGCACACCGGCAATAAGCACCCGGTCGCCGAAGGGGGCCACGCCGATGGAATATCTTCCGCTGCCGTCCCTGATCTCGGGTTTGACCTGCAGATGCTGTTCCGCACCCGCCCTCTTTACCGTGAAGTCAAGGGCCCCGCCGTCTGAGAAGATGACCGCTGCCTGAATATCGGTGAAGCCGCGGATCGTTTTGCCATTGATGTTCACGACTTCATCCCCTGTTCTCAGGCCCGCATCGTAAGCGGGTGAAGAAATTGACGCGGAGCTGCCCTGTTCGGGAATATAGATCCTGTTGGTCTCCTGGGTGTAGCCCACAAGGTTCATGACAAAAAACAGCAGTATTCCGAAGAAGAGATTGAAAAGCGGGCCCATGGCAACCGTGACCATCCTTTTCAGGGGATGGGCGGAAAGGAATTCGAAGCCCTCGCCGCTTCGCTCCTCAGACGGGTCTTCACCGTAAAACTGGCAATAGCCGCCGAAGGGGATCAGGGTCACCTGGTAGGTGGTGTCGCCTATCTTTTTTTTAATGAAACCCTTCCCGTAACCCAGGGAAAAGGTCCTGGCCTTAATGCCTACCATCTTTCCGCCTAAAAGGTGCCCCAGCTCATGAATAAAAATACACAGCCCCAGCAGCACCACGGCGGCCAGTATATACGTCAAAGTCATCATGTCATATCTCCTTGTTAATTATACTTTGAGTCACCGCGCGGGCTTCGGCGTCCGCTTCAAAGATCGACTCAATATCGGGGTCCTGAACAACGCGGTGATTCTCCAGTGAACGCCCGACAATTTCAGCTATATCTGTAAAGAGTATCTTTTTTTTCAAAAATGTTTCAACCGCGACCTCATTTGCTGCATTGAGAAACGCCGGCATGGTGCCCCCGGTCCTGCCCGCTGTAAAACAGATGTCCAGGGCGGGATAGCGCGCCGGGTCGACATCATAAAAATGGAGCCCGCCCAGTTTTCCGAGGTCGAGCTTTCCGAACGGGTTTTTCCACTTCTCAGGATAGGAAAAAGCGTTCTGAATGGGAAGGGCCATGTCAGGCACCCCCATATGCGCGTACATCGAACCATCTACTGTTTCTACCAGCGAATGGATGATGCTCTCAGGATGCATTACCACGCCGATCCGGTCATATTCCGCCTGAAAAAGATGGTGCGCCTCGATCACCTCAAGGCCCTTGTTCATCAGCGTTGCCGAATCAATCGTTATCTTGCTGCCCATGTCCCAGGTGGGATGAGCCAGGGCCATCTCGGGCGTTACCGCGCCAAGCTCTTCCAGCGGGAAGCCGCGCATGCTTCCACCTGATGCGGTGAGCAGTATCCTCTCCACCTCGTCGCTGCCGATGTTCCGCAGCAGGGAAAAAATCGCGCTGTGCTCGCTGTCTACCGGGATCAGTTCCACGCCGCGCTCGCGCACCATTTCCATGAACAGGTCACCGGCCATGACCAGGGTCTCCTTGTTCGCCAGGGCCAAGCGCCGCGCCGATTTCAGCGCGGCCAGCGAAGGCCTGAGGCCAGCGGCCCCGACTATCGCCGAGAGCACGATATCCACGTCGCGCGATGCCGCCTCGATGATCCCCTCCGGGCCGGAAAGGAACTCGACCCCGCTATATTTTTCCCTGAGTTCGTCAAGGCTCGCGCTCACGGCGGGGTCAGCTGATTCTACCGCGACGACTTTCGGCCTGAAACGTTCGATCTGCCGGTCGAGCAGCCCGATATTTCTTCTGCACGCGAGGGCGTAAACCCTGAATTCATCGGGATGGGCCGAAACCACCCTGAGCGCCGATTCCCCTATGGATCCCGTTGATCCCAGTATGGTAATAGTCTTCGCCATAACGCGGCCGGCGTATCAGCGCACCCCTGTCAGGACAAGGTAATAATAAAACAGCGGATAGGTGAATATGAGCGCGTCAAACACGTCCCACATCCCCCCGTGCCCCGGAATAATGGACCCGGAGTCCTTGATGTCCCCGTCCCGCTTGAACACGGATTCAATGAGGTCCCCTAAATTCGCGAGAACGCTGATAAGAATTCCCAGTATCGCGGCTTCAATCATCGAAAAAAGCGTCACCTGAAAAAAGGAACAGAACACCTGGTTCGTGACAATCATGGCAAGGATGCAGAACAGCGTCCCGGAAAAATAACCCTCCCATGACTTGTTGGGCGAGGCCTTGAATTTGACTTTATGTTTGCCGAAAGACACGCCGCCGAAGTAGGCGCCGGTGTCATTGATCATCACCGCGATATTAAGGATGAGGATGTAATACATGCCGTTATTCAGCGCCTTCATTAAAATAATATGACAGGTTGAAAGCACGATAAAGATCACCCCGAAAACCGAGACCGCCATTGAATAGGTCGCGCCTTTGAGGGGACGTTTAAAGATCTGGAAGATCATCACCGCGGTCATGAAAAACACGACAAGGCCCATGATCACCCGGGCGTCAAAGATGCCGATCATTCTGCTGTATCCATACAGTTTCCCGAAGGCGAACAGGTACATCACGATATTGAGAAAGAACCCGCCGGCCATGCCGATCCAGATAAACGCGCGGTTTTCCTCATCGCGGTAGGCGATCTGGTAATACTCGTACAGCGTGACCAGGGAAATGATCAGGGAAACAATTAGGATAGGGATCCCCTGAAACAGGTCGGTTACAATGGCAAACGCGTATACCGGCAGGGCAACAACCGCGCTCATGATTCTTTTAAGGGTGTTCCTGGTTATTTCGTTCATATGCCGCCGAATCTCCTTTCTCTGTTTTGGTACAGGTATATGGCCTTGTACAGGTGACGCGGCCTGAAATCAGGCCAGAGCACATCAAGAAAAACAAGTTCAGTATAGGCGAGCTGCCAGAGCAGAAAATTGCTGATCCGGTATTCGCCGCTGGTTCTTATCAGGAGGTCAACATCGGGCAGGTCGCCGGTATACAGATTTTTTTTAATATCGTCAGGCCGCAGCTTCGCGTTACCCCTGCGGTTTTCGAGCCACGTGTTTACGGCGGACACTATTTCCTGGCGGCCCCCGTAGTTCAGGCAAAAATTGAGTATCAGCTTGTTGTTCTTCCTCGTCTTCTCAAGGGCATTGACGATGTTCCTGCGCGTGGCCGCCGGTATTTTCTCGAGCATTCCCGAATGTTTGATGCGGATGCCTTTTTCCATGATGGTTGGAAGCTTCATCTGGAAATAGATATCGAGAAGCGTCCACAGGCCCGCCACTTCACTGTCAGGGCGGATCCAGTTTTCAGTTGAAAATGCGTAGAGGGTCAGGGCCTTGATGCCGAGCTCCAGCGCGGCATCGGCTATGGGTTCAACCACATCAGAGCCTTTCCGGTGTCCCTCAAGGCGGGGAAGTGAGTGTTTTTTTGCCCATCTGCCGTTGCCGTCCATTATGATCGCGATATGAGCGGGTACAGAATCAGGATTGATTAATTGTTTGTAGTCCTTCATGTAGTAACAGTTTAGCGACAGTATCGCGGCACGGCTCGGGCCGGACCATTCCTCAAGGTATTAAATGCTCAGGATTTCCTTTTCCTTGTGGTCCGTGAGCTTCTGAACTTCGGCGATATATTTATCTGTGAGCTTCTGAATCCGGTCAAGCGCCGACTTGGATTCATCTTCCGATATATCCTTGTCTTTTTCAAGCGATTTAATCATCTCATTGCCGTCGCGCCTGACATTGCGCACCGCGACCCTGCAGTCCTCGGCCTTGCCCTTGGCGTGCTTGACGTATTCCTTTCTTCTCTCTTCGGTAAGGTCGGGTATCTGAATGCGGATGAGGTTCCCGTCATTGGAAGGGTTCAGGGAAAGGTCGGATTTCAGTATGGACTTTTCAATTTCTCCCAGGTTGCCCTTGTCCCATGCCTGGATCACGACCAGGCGCGCCTCGGGGCAGGTGATCGTCGCCACCTGGTTAAGCGGCATTTCCGATCCGTATACCGAAACCTTTATGCCTTCGAACATGCCGGGATTCGCCCTTCCGGTCCGGATCGCGGTGAATTCCCTCTGCAGATTCCCGATGCTCTTTTTCATCCGTTCATCAACGTCTTGAATAATATCTTCTACCATGGAATCACTCCTCTTTGATCAGGAAATAATGGTCCCGATTTTTTCGCCCGACAGGATCTTTCCGAGAGAGCCCTTCATAAAAAGATTGAAAACGACAATTGAAATCCCGTTCTCCATGCACAGAGACACCGCGGTCAAATCCATGACGCGGAGCTGGTTTTTAATCACGTCAAGAAAGGAAATCGAATCAATCCTCCTGGCGTTTGAGTCCTTTTCAGGGTCGCCGGTATAAACCCCGTCAACCCGTGTCGCTTTAAAAACGGCGTCGGCCCCCAGTTCAACCGCCCTGAGGCTCGCTGCCGTGTCAGTGGTAAAAAAAGGATGTCCCGTGCCGCCCGCGGCGATCACGACCCTTCCGCTTTCAAGGTGCTTCAGCGCGCGCTCGATAACATAGGGCTCGGCCACTTCCTTCATGTCAATCGAAGTCATGACCCGGGACTGCACCCCCGCCCTTTTCAGGGCGGTTTTCAGGGCCAGGGAGTTCATCACCGTTGCCAGCATGCCCATATGGTCACCGGTTACCCGGTCAATGCCCAGGGCCTCGCCCATCGCGCCCCTGAAGATGTTGCCCGCGCCGATAACCACGGCCACTTCAATGCCCATGTTGATCACATGGGCGATTTCATCGGCGACCGCGGCCAGAATTTCAGGATTTATACCTGTCTTGTCTGAACCGGCCAGGGCCTCCCCGCTCAGTTTCACGACAACGCGCCTGAATGGGGAAGCGGGTTTTTTCTGTTTTGGACTCACGGGATCAACCGATCTGGAAGCGGACGAATTTGCCCACTTCAATATTTTCGCCGTAATTGGCTATCTTTTCCTTGATGAGGTCTTTAATCTTGACCGCAGGATCTTTTATGTATTCCTGTTCAAGCAGGCACACATCCTGATAATACTTATTTAATTTGCCTTCGATTATTTTTTCAATAACATTTTCAGGTTTGCCGGAATCCTTCATCTGCGCCCGGTAAATATCTTTCTCCTTCTCGATTTCCTGTTCGGGAACATCCGAGATATTCACATACAGGGGATTGGAAGCGGCGACCTGCATGCACAGTTCCTTTGCCAGGTCCTGAAAATCCTGGTTCCGCGCCACGAAATCCGTAACGGTTTTGAGCTCAAGCAGCACCCCCAGTTTTTTGTTGTTATGGATGTACGAAGCAACGATCCCCTCTGAAGCTTCTCGGCCCATCTTCTTGTCCGCAGAGGCAAGGCCTTTTTTTCTCAGCAGTTCAACCGCTTTGTCCATGTTCCCGCCTGTTTCGATAAGGGCCTTTTTACAATCAAGCATGCCGGCCTGAGTTTTATCACGTAATTCTTTTATCATTTCACTGGTTACATCAGCCACGATCAGTCTCCTTTTAAAACATTATTACCGCCGGAATGACACCGGCGGGTTAGCAGCTTTTCCCTGAGGATGCAGCGCGCCCAGGGAACAGCATTTTTCAATCCGGGTAATTGCTTACCAGGAATCCGAACGATCGTCGTAATACTCATCACTGGATGATGCCGATGACCCGCCATCCGGTGCTTCAGCCTTGTCGGATCCGCCTTCATCGTCACCGGCTTCGCCTGATTCAGCAGCGCCTTCGCCACCTTCGGCATCCTCTTCATCAACAACCTCGCTCTGCCCGCCGGACTGGCCTTCAATAATAGCGCGCGACATCACATCAAGGAACAGCGCTATGGCGCGGATAGCGTCATCGTTACCGGGGATCGGATAATCGATCTCATCAGGATTGCAGTTCGTGTCAACAACGGCAAATATGGGAATGCCAAGCTTATGGGCTTCCTGAACAGCGATGGCTTCCCTTTTGGGGTCAATAATGAAAAGAGCGTCGGGATGCTTTGTCATGTCCTTGATGCCCTTGAGAATTTTTTCTTTCTTATCAAGCTCTCTCTGCAGCTCAAGGCGCTCCTTTTTGGTCTCAGCGTCCCACAGATCGTTCTCGCGCATCTGTTCGAGGTCTTTAAGCCTTCTTATTGAATTGCTGACTGTTTTAAAGTTGGTAAGGAGCCCGCCCAGCCATCGCTCAGAAACCCAGAACATCCCGCACTTCTGCGCGTATTCCTCAATGGCTGACTGCGCCTGCTTTTTGGTGCCCACGAAAAGGACCTTCCCGCCCTTTTCCGACAATTCCTTCATCGCCGCATAGGCTATCTTGACCCGCTGCATGGTTTTCTGCAGGTCAATGATGTGGATCCCGTTTCTTGCCGTGAATATAAACTGCGACATTTTGGGATTCCAGCGCCGTGTCTGGTGCCCGAAGTGCACTCCAGACTCAAGTAACGATTTCATCGATATAATTGACAAGTATGTACCCCCATGTCTAAAATATTTTTCAGCCGAATATTGCTCAATGAAGATTTAAAAGGAACGCCCTGGAGCAATTCCCCGCCGGTCCCCGGCCTGAAGGACACGCGCCAACATCCTCATATAAAAGAACGTTTTTATACCTGAAAACGTTCAGAAAAACGATACGTGATTGCCTTTTCTCATATGGATGGAAGGCAACCGGCTCATGCCGATTTATACGTCGCGTTCATCACCACCGGTGACGAATGCTGTTGATAGCCGCAGGAGCGGCCTAAATCGTTCTGAAGATCACGATCCCGAGAACGAGACCGATAATCGCAGAAAGATTTAATTTCAGCGTAAAGCTGATAATTTCAAGGTTGAACCCCACCGGCCCGGTCAGGTTTTTCACGATGACCGAAAGGGAAGGGACAAAATTAACGATAAGCGAACCGAGAGCAGAGCCGAGTACCGCGCCGATTATTATGAAAAGAAAGAAAAAACCGATGTTTCCCCGCTGAAAAGTCATGGTATGCTTATTACCCGTTAATCATAGAGCATTGATTCATCACTCCGGTTTTTGTCAACATTAATTTTTCCGCAGCAGTATGCCGGAAAGGTATTTGGCCAGAACGACCACGGTCAGGGCCGGCGGCATGCCGGGCGCCTCGGGCATGGCGCTGGTGTCGCAGCAGTACAGGTTTTTGATCCCGGTTTCAAGCTCACGGGAGAGGATTCTTCCGAGCGGGGCGGTCTGGCCCGGATGACCCAGAGTGAGTCCCGTATGGCATATTGATCCCGGATCACACCCGGCCCTGATCAGTATCTTTTCATTGACGCTCTGCCCGTACCGGATCCTTTCCCGGTCCCTGGGCGTGAACGTTTTGGTGATTGAGCCGTCAGCGCGTATTTCTCCGCTCTCCTGGTCGGAAACCTTGACAAAAAGGCCCAGGGCCCTTCCGTAGGAAAGCATCCGCGCCGGGACTTTCCACGGCGAGTCCGCCATGAGCTGAAAGACCCACGCCAGGTACGGCGCGAGCATGGTGCTGAATACCACGCCGTTCCCGTGGTCCTTGTATCCCAGGGGCATGTTGTGCTCATGGCTGTTGCCCTTCCCGCGCGGCAGAAAACCGAACGTGAAGCCGGTGGGGTCGCCCGCGAAGGTCTTTCCCGCGTCCCGTATCCCGGCCCGCATGAGAAGCGCGGCAGTGCCGATCCCGCCGGCGCTGCATACCGTGAGCGGCGCGCGAACCTCGTACTCCCTGCCGAAGATATCGGACGCGGCCGCCCCCCTGCATTCACCTCCCTCGACCAGGACACGGCTGACCCTGCACCGGTCAAGAACGAGCGCGCCGCGCTCCACGGCCTCGTCGGCATAGTTCATGCCGGTCCACTTCGCGCCCCTGGCGCACCCGAAGGTGCACCGGTCGCACCCGGGGATGCAGCGGTCGAAATCGATGTGCCGTTTCAGCAGGCCCCAGTCGTGTCCCAGGCCGCGCGCCGCGTCCAGGAGCATCTTCGAGCCGGGCCCGATGAATTCATCCGGAGGCTCCGTTGCCCAGGTTTCGCGTGCCGCCTCATCGATGAGATTTTGCGGGAGGTCGATCCCGTGTTTCGACCAGAACTCCCTGTCAGGAAGAAACGCCGACCCGCAGTACAGAAGCGTTCCGCCGCCGACACCGCTGCACAGGGGGATAGCGGTTCCCTCGACCGTTGAGCGCACGGGCATAGAGGAAAGTTTCGGGCGCAGTTCCATGCGGGTGAGCGTTCCCGCGAGGCTGCCGAGCAGGCGCGAGCTGTAGCTCCCCTTTTCAATGATCACGGCCTTTTTTCCCGCGAGGGAAAAGCGGCGCGCTATTTCACATCCGCCCGGGCCCCCTCCCGCGATCACGATGTCCGCTTCAAGGTAACGTTTTTTTGCCATCAATAATTCCTTCAACGCGTAATATGATCAACGCTTGCTGAAATTTATTTTCTTTGCAAGGATTAAATCACCGTGATTTTTATCTGGGGCCGTAAAATTGTTTTACCGGTAACGATTCGTCATGATATTGTAGATATAACCGTCGTCCTGTTGCCAGACCGCAACGGCATTGCCCCAGGGATCAATGGCCGCATAAGGATAATCAGCATAACCCGCGTCATCAGTCTCCAGGAGGGAGGCGGTCCCCCAGCCTGAGCGCGTTGAGTACAGGTTCGCCCATGCATTGTAATTGCTTCCGTCATACTGATGCCATACGGCAACCGCGCTGCCCCGCGCGTTGACCGAGACATGCGGGCGCTCCGCATCGCCCGTGTGGTCCAGCTCGACGAGCTCCTCCTGGCCCCAGCCAAAACCGGCAGTATACCTGCTGCCCCATATTGCCGAACGCGACCCGTCGTGCAGCTGCCAGACCGCCATGGCGTTGCCGTTCGTGTCCATGGCAAGGTCCGGCTCTTCGGCGCTGCCAGAAACATCGGACTCGATCACGCTCGCCCCGCTCCAGCCGGTGCCGGGAGCATAGAGGCTGTGCCATATGCTGAAACCGGTACCGTCATACTGCCGCCACAACGCAATGGCCCTGCCCTGGCTGTCAATGGCAACCCTGGGAGCAAATGCCGTGTACGTGCCGCTTTCAAGCGGTTCAGGGGTGCCCCAGCCGGTTCCGGCGGTGTAGCGGTTTGAAAGCACATTGTCCCGTGTCGCATCGTTCTGCAGCCACACCGCAACGGCATTGCCGTCCGGGTCAACAGCGACCCTGGGCAATGTTGCATCATCAGTGTTGTCACTTTCTATGAGAGCAGCCTCTCCCCAGCCGTACCCGGCCTCGTACCGGTTCGCCCAGATATTGAAGCGGGTGCTGTCATACTGCTGCCATACGGCAATGGCATTGCCCTGGCTGTCAATGGCAACACACGGATTCAGTGCATTATAGGCATTTTGTTCGACAAGTTCTTCCTGGCCCCAGCCGTATTCGGGATCATACCGGTTCGCCCAGATACTATCATATAGTCCATCACCCTTATGCCATACGACAATGGCACAGCCGTCGCTGTTCATAGCTACGCTCATACCAAGCAGAGATCCTGAAGCATCACTTTCAATGGGTTCTGGCTGGGCCCAGCCGGTTGCGGGATCATACCGGTTCGCCCATATTCTATAGGTATTTGTAGATATATCTCTGCAGTTCCATACGGCGATCGCGTTGCCCTGTCCGTCCATGGCGATTTTCGGATAATAGGCGTTGGAGCTGTTATAAGTCTCGGCATAGTCAGGGCCGGTCCATGCCCGTGAAGAAGATTTTTTGCCGCTGTCGTCATCACAGCCGGCAATACAATACACCAGAAAAAAAACAAAAATCCACACTCTCGTCTTCATTCAATTTCCCTCCACAATATTTCTACCGCGTACCGCGGAAAAAATTCAGTATGTCGCGTATGTTGTTCTCGTTCCGGGACGACCGGAACACGATCCTGATCACGGTCCCGGTGACCGGCGCGTTTTCAGGATACGAGTCCTGCGCGGTGCCCGCGTGCCGCCATACGCCCCCGGTGCAGTAATCGTAAAAATACGAATAACGAAAGCCCCTGCCGCCTGAAGATTTGAATCTAAACCGGGCGAACTCTGAAAGATACCCGCACCGGTATTCAGTCCCGTTTTTCAATATAATGCTCACCAGGGACGGTGAGAATATCCAGGCTTCGCCGTTCTTTCGTGATCCCTTCCAACGTAAAAATACGATCTCGGCGATATCATCAATTTTTACTGTCCTCACGTCACCGCTGTTGATTGTCTTGAACGTAATCGAATCAAGGGGGACGAGTATCTCACCGGCCTGTTTTTCCCCACCCGCCAGGTGCAGTTCGGCCGCATATGAGAGTTCCACGCCCGCGCCCGACGAAACATCAGGCGAAGCCGGGGCAGCCGGTTCCGCGGGATCGGCCGATACGGGCCCCACGAAAAGGACCAGGAGCAGAAGCAGGCACAGCCGCATGATGTTACCGGCCGCGCGCAAGACCGTCAAGCTCCTTCCGGGCGACCTTATTGTGCGGGTCAATGCGCAAGACCCGCTTCCACGCCCGTTCGGCCTCGTCAGCGTTGCCGATTTTTTTCATTGATAAGCCAAAAATAACCTGGGCCTCGATATGGTCGCTCCTCAGCTGCGCCGATTTCAGCGATGCCCTTCCTGACGCATGGTAATCTCCGAGAATAAAATGGGCCTTGGCCAGGTGCAGCCACACATTGGCGTCGACATCATTGTTTTTGAGGTATCGTTCAAGGTGTTCGATCACCAGGGCATAATTGCCGTAGTTCAGGTAGCATTCGCCGATATATAAATGCGATTTTTCATCATCCGGATTGACTTCCAGCGCCTTCTGGAGCTCGCTGATCGCTTCCTCATACTGGCCGGAACCGAGCAGTTTATACCCCCGTTCACGGTGTTCCGCCACCTCCCGGTAGCGCGGGTCCAATTCGATGAGCAGGAAGGTCACGTCATCCACGGCCTCAGATTCCCGGACATACTGCTTCCAGCTGGAAGTAATATGCGCCATTGCCTCATTGAAGGAAAGCCCCGCTGTATCGGCGAACAGTTCCTTAAGGCGTTCTTCTCCAAATTTCTCTCTATTATCACCCACGGAATCAACCATCCCGTCAGTATAGAAGAGAAGCCTGTCACCGTAATTAAGGGCGTCCCGGCCGTCCTCATACATTTCGTTCGCGGAAAGCATCGCACCGAGAAAAAGCCCGCCCGTGTCCCATGCATCGACAGGCCCGCCGCGCTTGCGCAGAAGCAGGGGCTTCTGGTGTGAGGCGTTACAGTAAAAAACCTCAAAGGTCGGTGATATCACCATGAAAAACGCCGTGACGAAATCATCGGTTTTAATGGCATCAACAAGCTCAGTGTTCACCCTGGAAAAAATCTCCGAGGGGAAAATACTGGTCTTGATCGTTTCAGAAAAGCTGATCTTTGCCAGGGCCGTTATGAAGGCCGCAGGCATGCCGTGGCCCGATACATCGGCGATGAGAACGCCGAGATGGCCCCCGGGCATCGGGAAAAAATCAAAAAAGTCACCGCCGACTTTTCCCATTGAAGAATAATATGAATCGATTTTTATGCCGTCAGAATAAAAAGGGGTTGATGGAAGTATCCCTTTCTGAATGGTACCCGCGAGTTCAAGCTCGATCTGAAGGTCCCGGTCTCGCTTCTCGAGATTCTGTATCGCATCGTTTAACTCATTCGTTCTTTCGTCCACCAGGTTTTCCAGGTCCGTGTTGAATCTCTCGAGGTCCTTTTTCATGAAGTTTATCCTGTCCGACAGCGCAAAAGACATAAAAACAACAACGAACAGGGATGAAACATGCGGCCCGATGAACATCAGCCTGTTGAGAGGAATGAATGAAAACGTTTCGAGAGAGTACAGAATTATTGTTATAAAGAAAAAGAGCCATGACATCAAATAATAGCGGGCAGGCCGGTAACCGCGCACAAGCACAAGGACCGCGGCGACAATACTTACGACCGACGTCACAACAGCATCAATAATCGAAATTCGAATCGAGCAGGTATAGCCGAAGTAAAAAGAAAGAGGGGCATACAATACGGTAAACAAAAATACAAGGAGGAGAATCCTGTCGTAACGGGGGAAATAATCCCGTATTGATAAAAACGACCTGGTAAATAAAATCATAAAAATTATCGCGAGAAGAATAAACAGGGAAAGGCTGTTATTGGTCCACCATACGGAACCGGGCCAGAGGTACTGGAACGCGAGGCCGTTTTCACCCAGCTGAAAAAAAATAAAACTTGCGAGGAAAAGAATATAATAAAGATAATTCCTGTCCCTCATGGAAACAAAAAGGAACAGATTGAATATCAGCATGATAATCATCGCGCCGTAATAAAGTCCCATGAGAACCTGGTCCCGTGGCATCATGCGCAGTAACGCTTCCTGAGACCATGCGGTGAACATCAGTTCAATGGATGAACTTGTCCTGAGTCTGACGTAGTAAGCGGTGTCAGACCGGGGTTCCTCTATTATTTTGAAAATGAAATTCCTGAATTTGATTTCCCTCATATAAAATGGGAAACGGTCACCCCCCCGTTGAATTAAATCTGATTTTCCGTTCCGGACAGCGTATATATCAATACTGTCATAATCCGGGCCGGGGATTTCAAGGAACCACACCATATTATTCGGGGTGGTGTTGCTGACCCTGAAACGCAGCCATATTGCCGAAGAAGTGAAGCCGAGAATCGGTGATTTATTTCCCAGCATTTTGAAACTGTCACGAAAGTCGGGTTTCCTGATCTGTTCTACAGAGAGATTTCCTGACCTGTCCTCAAAAAATTCACTGTGTGCTGATAAATTGGTTTTATAGAAGGAACGGTCAAGCACCATGGCCGGGGCCTGAGCGGGTATAGCATGAGCAGGATTAATATTAATAAAGAAAAGAAAAAAAAATATTAACAAAAAGATATTACTTATACCGCGGTTCATTTTTATTCTTATCCGCATTGCGCGAAAATTGTCTCCGCAGCGAACTGCGGATATAAGAGCCTGCACCATGATAAAAAACCCCGCACTCCCGACCGGTCAGGACCAATGTTTGTGCATTGGCCGACGCCTGCAGCGTCGGCGGGGTATTTTTGTTATCAAGTCGTGCCTGCTTCGCAGGCAATCCGCTGCTGCCTTCGGCAACATGGCTTACATCCTCGATGCAAACATCGAGGTATTACGCCTTGTAATAAAAAACATAAGAACGCAACAATCGGGAATATAGACTATTGCGAGTATAAAGTAGATAATACCTTTGGTTTAAAAATAAAAAAAATTAATTTAAAATACTATCGTCGTTTTTAAATAATTTGTCAATAGCTTTACCTGAATTATTGAAGCCGGTGCCTTGAAAGTGTTTTGAAAATTAATAAACTACTAAACTTCTTGTTCATCTAAGATATTTTTTTTCGATGAGAAGATTTTTATGGAATATTATGATTGACAGAGATTAATAATGGTCCAAAATACAAAACATAAGATGTGACTTTTTTAAATAATAAGTACATAAAAAATAAACTAAATCATTACTGGGTAATAATAAAGCAACCCGTAATCGCGTTTTTCTATACAGAATAAAAGAATAAATTCACGTACCATTCCAAGTTAAAACTTTTTCCAGGAGAAAAAAACCCCTGAACAGTTTTTAACTGTTTACACAGGATCTTCTTCTGAGTGAGGGTGTTTTTATTTTTACACCCCGCGCTAAACAAAAAATATCAGGGAAGGTTACGTTGTGTCCGAAGACCTGGATACAGTGCAGTTTCCATTTTAAATACTTTATAGGGTCCCGCCCCTTTAAAGCTTATCGCTGCAGTGTATCCCTGAAAATGTTCATATGGTGTTCGCAATGTGGAAAAATAATCACGATCTGAAAACAGAAACAAAGCAGGTAATCATGAACGGAAAAAAAGACTTGTCCCACGGAAGAGAGCATATAAACCGCATAAGGGAATCACTGATCGCGAACATGAAAACAAACAAAGAAAACGAAAATTCTCCCCAGAAAGAAGAAATTGAATTTCTGCTGAAACGCTTATAGATAAAATAGTCGCCACTGAATGCCCGGGATCTGCCGCAGATCAAATGCGGATGCTGTTCCATCACCATGAATTTTTCTTTATAAGTTTTTTAATTCATCCGATATTGTTTACAGAATCAATATATAGTATACTATTGTTGAACAAACGAATCATCGGAAAGAGAGGACCAGCATGCATTCTTCATCGGTACCCAAAGAAGCAGTAACCATATATAACAGCGCCCTTGAACTTTCAAACCGAAATGATTTTGAAAGCGCCCTGAAGGAATACCGGCGCGCCATTGAACTGCACCCTGATTTCATAGAAGCCTATAACAACATGGGAGAGATTTATTCCCGCCTCGGCCAGAAAAAAGACGCCATTGCCTCATACCTGGACGCCCTTCGTATTGACCGCAACCACCGCGTACTGCTCAATCTCGGCGTTGAGCATTACAATAATATGAATTATGAATCAGCGCTTAAATACTTTCTTGATTCACTCAATGTTCAGCCCGATTTCATCGAAGGGAACTTCTACACCGGGATGGTATATTACAATTTCAGGAACTATCTTGAAGCGCAGAAATACTTTCGCACAGTGGTGCTCAAAGACAAAAAACACCTGAAAGCCAACTACCTTCTGGCCTATATCTATTATGAATTCAAGGATTATGAAAACACGCTCAAATGCCTGGACAACATAAAAACGATAGCGGATGACAAGGCCTTTATCAACCGCTACTATGGCTTTTGCTATTACCATCTGGGCATGTATGAAAAAGCCGCGGAATACCTTACAACGGCCCTGAAAAACCTGCCCCAGTATGCGAAATTCAAAAGCTATATCCAGAGCCTTACGTATGAGAATAAACTTAAAGAAATCGGCGATATTGACCAGGCAATCCGTGATCTTGAAAAGAAAATCATGAGGGACAAGCCGAATCTGCAGGAAGCGACACGGCTCAGCATGCTCTATATCTTTAAAGGCAAAAATAAAGAGGCCGAAGACCTCCTTATTTCACTAAAAAAGAAAATAGCATCATAAGGGAACCTCTATTTCTTCTCCATTTTCAGAAGTTTCATGCGCTCATGGCATTTTCCCTCAATCTCCCTGAGAAGACTGTTTATTGAAGTGAACCGGTCGATAATATGCATGTCCTGTTCATGGCAGGTCAAACCTTCAAGATTCCGGGTGCATTTTTGAAAAACATCGTAAATGGCATGGTCAACGTCACTGAGTTTTTCATGATCAACTGAAGCGATTCCTTCTTTTAAAAAAGGGGGAAGGTATGACAGCTCTCTTTCTTCAATTTCACGCTCCAGTTTGGCCAGCCGGCGTTTCACCTGCTCAATTTCTGAAGCGAGTTTCAGTTTGCCCTTTTCCCTGGACTGATCATAACAACGGTTAACCCTGGCAAGTACGTCAGAGCATATTTCGACAAAGCGATGACGGATGAAGCGGTCAGCTTCAACAAGGGACCCGGCCTTGTAACCGGGAAAATCCTGATAAAGATCGTTCATTGCCATAACAAGACCTCCCTTAAAAGTATTCTCTGAAAAATAATATGCTCCCGACCATGCAGGACAGCTCTGTTATTAAAATTGTTCAGACACGGGTTAAGGCTTTACTCAACCAGGTTTTCCGCAACGAGTTCAGTCAAAGATTTTACCTCAATGTCGAGGCCATACCCGGACTGAATGGTTCCCAGCTGCATAATGCAGTTCTCGCAGGCTGAAACCACAATCTTTGCCCCGGTGGCGACAATCTGGTCTTTTTTGGCCTTGCCGCTTTTTATCCTGAACTCCTCGTTATCAAGGGCGACAAGCCCGCCGCCCCCACCGCAGCACCAGTTATATTCCCTGGTCGGAGACATCTCCCGGTAATCAGCTGCCAGCAGAGACAGAACTTCCCGCGGTTCATCAAACACGCCCGCGTTTCTTCCGAGCTGGCAGGGGTCATGATAAGTCAGCGGTTCAGAGATAACCTTTTCTTTCACTTTGATCCTGCCTTCAGAAATATACCGGTGGATCACTTCGACAATGCTGCTCACCTTAAAGGGCAGTTTGCCCATGAGGAATTTCATGATGCGGTACGCGGTCCCGCACTCGACAATCACCACTTCCTCGACACCGAGTTCAATTGCTTCCTTGATAACCCTCTGCGCAATGAGTTCCATCTTTCCAGGGTCCCCGACAAAAGCGCCGAAGTTGACGCCTTCAAAATAACTCAGGGTCCAGTTTTCTCCCGCCTTGTTGAACACGACCGCGGGATGAACGATTGAATGAGCGCCGGAAAGCCCGACATAGAGGACCCGTGCGCCTTTCTTTTCAAGCGGGATCAGCCCCTCGGACAGAGGAAGGCCGAGCCGCTGCCGAACCTCTTTTTCAAGGTTGCCGATCACCTCCTTGAATCCGTCTTTGAAAAACTCGACGCTGTTCCCCTTCTCAACCGCGGCATCGGCGAGCATGACCAGTTCCTCGGGCGCTGTCTCATTGCCGATGAGCAGAAGCTTCGCCATTGAAAGTATGTGCGGTATGTCGATGCCAAACGGGCAGTGCACCATGCAGCGCCTGCAGCCCGTGCATGAAAACGCGGCTTCGTACACTTCGTCCATTACCGCATCATCAAGCCCGGTCGCGTCGCCCCAGTAGGGGAAAAGCTTTCCCGAAGGGCGAAAATACTTCTTGAACAGCCTGCGCACCACTTCGGACCTTCCTACCGGAGAGTATTCCTTTTTTGGTATCCCGTAATAAACATGGCAGGTATCGTAGCAGAGGCCGCACCGCGTGCACAGGTCAAGATAGTATCTCATGGGCCTGTTCAGGCGCGACTTCATGAGCCGCCGTAATTCCGTAATTTTATTATTGTCCATGGTTCACTTCCTTTTCAATGATTGTCCGAAAAAAGCGAATACAGAATGTATCATCTTGCTGAACGGGAAAAGCATGATAAAAAGATTCGCGAAAAAGACATGAAGAACCACGATAATGTAATGCGGGGAAAAGGTGATCCCGTCAGGCAAGACCGGCTTTAAAGTGACCAGGCCCCACAGATACGCCCGGTAATCTTCAAGGGGGATGTCAAATCCCGCGATGCCGTACCGGGCGGCCAGGTGCATATGGCTTCCGAAAAGCATGGCCACGAACAATGTCAATAACAGCAGGAAATCCTCAGGCACCGATATTTCCCTCCACGGAGACCTGAACCTTCTGAAAAGAAAATACAGTGTCGCGACAATGAGAACAATCCCGACAACTCCCGAGCCGAGAAAAACGTTATGCGGAATTATCTGTAAAAAATCAAAATTCCTGATCAGTTCCAGATGGCCGAGAAAAAGCAGTATAAAACTTGCATGAAATGCCATGACGAAAAACCACAATAATTTGTCCTTTTTGAAGGCGGACGAAATAAGAAACGCGTCCTTGGCAACGCCTGCGATAAAAGGCAATTTGCGCGGATACAGGCCAAGCTTCCCTTTTATACCGGGGGAGAACACGGCAACCATTAATTTAAACAGGAGTCCTGAAATAAAAATCGCCGCCGCGCCATAAACCATCGGAACCATTACAAAATAATAAATAGCGTCCCTCATAGAAGCTCCTCGATTATTTAGTGTATCCCGAATGACCGGGACAGTTCTATTTCAATTTTTTAATGTAAAATCTGGAGACCCCCCCTTCGGTTTCTGTTTTGATAATTTCATTGCCGCTGCTTCGCGCCCATGATGGAAAATCAGCATGAGCACCGGGATCAGTGGTCTCGGCAACAAGAACCTGATTAACGGTCATCTTTTTTATCTGCTGGCTTACCTTTACTACCGGAAGCGGGCACTTCAAACCTTTAAGGTCCATGGTAACATCAACTTGTGTTTCATCAGCCATATTAATTTCCTTCCTTATTTAAAAATATATGGGGATGATAAAGACTTCTTTCATCATCCTTCCTTATGGGCACCTCTAAAAATCAGGTTTTTTCATTAATTGAAAAATGATAAAACCTGATTTATCCAATGGTTGTGCCCACAAGGGAACATCCGAAATGTAATTTATAGAGGTTCCCTTATATAAAAAGCTGAATTTTGCTGTTGCCCGCCTCTTCAAGAAACGTCGCAACGCCCACAAATTCAACCCCGGGATAATCAATCATCTCTTCAGGCTTAAAGCCCATGAGATCCATTGACATCTCGCATATGTATATTTTAACGCCGAGCTCGCCTGCCAGTTCGATCATCTCGTCAAGGGACTGGACGTTTTTCTTTTTCATCAGCATTTTCATCATCGCGGTCCCCATCCCGCCCATATTCATTTTTGACAGGGTTACTTTTCTGGCCCCTCTGGGAAGCATAAAGCCGAACATCCTGCCGAACAGGTCTTTGCCCTTTCCTTTCTTTTTGTTATCCCGCAGTGCGGGAGTTGCCCAGAAAGTAAAAAACATGACCACTTCTAAACCCATGGCAACGGCACCGGTCGCAATGATAAACGAGGCCAGAAGCTTATCAAGATCCCCTGAAAAAACCACCATTGAAAGTTTGTTCTTTGTGGAATCTTTGAGTTCCTCCATCTGTTTTCTGAGATCATCCAGTGACCCTTGAACATCCATCACCTTACCTCGCAAGCATTTAAGTATTTTATTTAATTACTATAATATTAATTAATTAAATACTAATCAACAAAAATTTTTTATATTCAAAAAAATTTAAAAAACATCAATCCAGGAGATTATTCTTTATCGCATAGTGGGTCAATTCCGCATTACTCTTCATCCCGGTTTTGACCAGTATCTTCTTTCTGTAAGTATTAATGGTCTTTACACTGAGAAACAGTTCACGGCCTATCTGGCTGACCGTTTTACCGGATGCGAGCATGAGAAAAATCTGGTATTCCCTGTCGGTAAGGTTTTCATGAGGTATTTTGTCGCCCTTGTTGACAATCAAATCAGCCATCAGGTCTGCAAGGGCCGGGCTGATATATTTTTTACCCTGATTGACCTGGGCAATCGCCTCAATGAGATTTTCTGAAAGCGTCTTCTTGTTGAGGTAGCCCGATGCGCCGGCCTTGATGGTCCGCACGCCATACTGCTCTTCAGGGTAAGTGCTCAGTATCAGAACCGGAAGGTTCGGTTTTTCAATTTTCAGCTCTTGAGTATTTCAAGGCCGTTTCTGCCGGGCATTGATATATCAAGAAGCACTACGTTAAAATCATCCGTACGGATCTTCTCAAGCAGCTCCTGGCCGTCACGGGCCTCCCCGGTGACCCGCATGTTTTCCGTATCGGCAATAATTCCTTTAAGTCCCGCGCGGACAATTTCATGATCATCAGCAATGATTATCTTGATCATATGTACAACTCCTGCGGGGGCCTGACCGGTATGGTCACTAAAATTCTGGTCCCACCCTCAACAGGGGCGGTAATGGAAATCTCGCCACTGCATGAATAGGCCCTCTCCCTCATCCCGATCAGGCCGTAAGACCGAATGTCCTTGATTCTATCAAGTGTTATGCCTTTTCCGTTATCATGAACAGCCAGCTCGATATTCTCCCCCTTTTTTTCCAGAGATATGTTAACTTCAGTCGCGTCCGCGTGACGTATGATATTCGTCAGCGACTCCTGGAAAATCCTGAAAAGCGCGACTGACTGGTCCCTCAGAAGATTTAACCCGTCAAGATCGCAGTTCAGGTTGCATGATATGCCGGTCCTCTTCATGAATTCACCGGCCTGCCATTCGACCGCCTCACACAGTCCAAGGTCGTACAGAAGCCCCGGCCTCAATTCAGTTGACAGCCTTCCCACTTCATCGATTGTATTGTCGCACAGCCTCAGTACGCTCTCTTTACGGTCCGCCACATCAGGGGACTCGTCGGGAATTTTTTTCATGAGCCACGTGCAGTCCATTTTCAGCGCGGTCAGGAGCTGGCCGAGCACGTCGTGTATTTCCCGGGCTATATAGCTGCGTTCCCTTTCCCTGAGCGACTGCAGGTGAGCCGAGAGATATCTCAGTTCCTCCCTTGTCCGGGTAACCAGTTCAATATTTTTCTTTTCTTCGGTAATGTCTCGCAATATCACCTGGCTGCCGGAATACCCCTGGAGCTCATCATAAAAAACCTTTGAATTAACAAGGCAAATTATGACTGTTCCGTCTTTCTTTTTCATTGAAAGTTCCAGGTTCCTGACCGAGCCCTTTTTTTCAATAGCGTCAGCCAGAATGTTAAACGAACCGGGCTCCACCAGCAGGTCCCTGACATTCATGCCGACAAGCTCATCACAGGTATAACCGAAAAGATTGATCATGGCCTGATTGGCTTCCGTAATGGTTCCCTGGCTGTTCCTGAGATAAATAGGATCACTCGACTGCTCGAAAAGGAGCCTGAATTTCGATTCACTCTTGCGGACAATCTTATCGGCACGCGAGCGGACTATGGACATTTCAATACACGTGAACAGATCACGATCGTTAACCGGTTTGACAATATAGCCGTAAGGCCTGGTTATCTTCGCCCGCTCCAGGGAACTGGTGTCGGAGTGGGCGGTAAGATAGATCACCGGGATGTCATACCTGTCCTGAATGACCGAAGATGTTTCGATTCCATCCATTTTTCCACCGAGCTTAATATCCATTAACACAAGATCAGGTTTCATGACTTCAATCTTTTCCAGGCACTCTTCGCCAGACATTACGATATCGGTCACATTATACCCCAGTTTCATCAGGGTTTTTTCCATGTCTTTCGCGATAATAAACTCATCTTCTACAATTAAAATAGAGACCTTTTCCATGAAAAAACCGTCAGCAGCTCCATTTATATATATTTGCGGAATTACAATCACTATTATATCAGCAATTTTAAATAAGTCAATAACGATCCCTGCATAAAGTTAGCACAGGAGCGGGAAATAACGTTAAAAGTTGCTTGTCAGAAATGACCGGTTACCCTATTGGTCATTTATTGCATACTTTTTCATTATCAAGTTTGAATCCGGGAACCATCCAGGGGCAGAAATGCTATGAATGTTTATGGTGAAAAACAGGAAAACAGTGATCCGCAAATACGGGGGCCCGAAAAGGCGACAGAGCCGGCAGCTCCGGGAATATTCAATATTGAACTGACAAACCGATGCCCCATGAGCTGCGTGATGTGTCCCCGGACAAAACACATGACCCGTGAGCAGGGGACAATGGAGTTTCGCCTGTTCAAAAAAACTGTTGATGAGCTGCTGAACGCCAACCCTGAATACATCCGCAACCGCGTGGTCTGGCTTCACCATTTCGGTGAAAGCCTTCTGCATCCCGAATTCGACCGGTTCATCACCTACGCGCGCGAACAGGGTCTGAACACCGGGCTTTCTCTCAACCCGATCATGCTCGACGAAAAAAGGTCCCTGAAACTGCTGGAAGCGTCCCCCCATATACTCTACATCTCACTGGACGGCCACGATGACGATTCTTTCTTCGCGATTCGGGGGATGAAGGACGCATACGAAACATCAAAGATCCGCCTGGAGGATTTCCTGCGCGTGAAAAACGAAAACAAGAGCCCGGTTACCGTGATCCTTTCCATGATCAATTTCAGCCTGAACGAGGCAAGCGTGCAGGACGTCAGGCAGTACTGGGAATCGACCCGGGGCATTGACGGATTTCTCCTGAAAAACTTCACCACATGGGACGGCAACTGCAATGACATCAACACCCTTGCTGAAAAAAGCTCTAACGCGAAACCGAAAGCCGTATCAGACATCGTAACCTGCACGTTCCCCTTCGATTCCGTTACCGTCACCTGGAACGGAGACGTCGTCCCGTGCTGCTTTGATTATAACAGCCGCTATGTGCTCGGCAACATCGGCCCGCAGACCCTGGATGAAATCTGGACAGGAGGGCCGATCAACGCGTTGAGAAAAGAATTCTCCTCAAACAGGGTCAGAAACCCGTTGTGCAGAAACTGCGAAAAACTGCGCGAGCCCCGGCACCTGTGGCAATGGTAAGCGCTTCAGGGAACGATTTTTCAAAGTGAGATGACAATGATTCGTCAATGTGGTCAATTTGACTTCGACTCCATTTATGAAGTGATCAATGACTCCGCGCTCGCCTACCGGGGAGTCATTCCCGAAGACCGCTGGCACGACCCCTACATGCCCGAAGAGGAGCTGAAAAAACAGATTGATGAAGGCGTAACATTCTGGTGCTATGAACAGAAAAAACGGATAATCGGCGTTATGGGAATTCAGGACCGGGGGGACGTTACCCTGATCCGGCACGCGTATGTGCGAACGGAATCCAGGTCAGCCGGTATCGGGAGCGCGCTCCTGAAGCACCTGCTTGCTCTTTCATCAAAGCCGGTGCTTATCGGAACCTGGGCAGCTGCTTCATGGGCTGTGTCCTTTTACCGGAAACACGGATTCACCATGGTATCAGAAGCAGAGAAAGACTTCCTGCTGAAAAAATACTGGACCATCCCCGAAAGGCAGGTGGAGACTTCCATGGTGCTGGCTGATGAGCACTATTGCAGGACCTTGCCATGAACGGTTTCAAATCAGTCAGTTTATCATTCATCCACCCTTTTAACAGTTGACAAAACCGGTTTCATCTGATTTAAATAAGAACGCAGCCATCCGAGCCCGAAGGCAAAGCTGCACCAGAAATCCAGTATAATGTGAGAACCATTCCCCGGAGGAAATGCCCCATGAGGGATGATTTGAAATCCTGTCAGGAAGAAGTTAAAAAACTGAAAGACCAGCTTGAAAGCAGAGAAAAGGAGATTAACACCCTGAAGCGGGATAAACTTGATCTGAACAATATAATCACGGCCTACGAAAAACTGGCGGCGATAGCAGACAAAGAAATCCGGGATGCGGAAGAAATCATTGAAGCGCATGAAAAGTTAAAAGAAGCGAGCATCAACGAAATGAAAGAGCTTCACCGGCGCATAAAGGCTGATGAAAATGTCAATGAATTCGCGCGTACCGAAATGAAAGCCCTGACTGAAACAATAAAGGCCTATGGCCAGACCCTTGAAGTTTCCAGAAAAGAACTGATGGATCTCCTTAAAACAATCGAAGCCCATGAACGGGTTGAAGACCTTTCAAAGCAGGAGTTGATAGAACTGTACCGGGTTCTTAAAGCGTATGAAAACCTTTCCCAGCATGCGGCTGAAATCAACAGCCGTCATTTTATTAAATAATATGAATTAAGATGACATCATTTTGAAAATTGTTGACAATATGAAAACAGATTTTATTGAGACATAATTCTATAATCCGGTATTAAAACGAAAAAAAATCCATTAGAGAACGATTTTTAATAATTATTTTTAATAAATTTAATTTATGTTTGAAAAAAAAATTACCTTTTTATCTAATGCCCGGATGCAAATTTGGCAGGGTAAGCCAGATTTGAGAGCAGAACCAGGAAGGACGCTCAAAGAGTGGACTTATGCTTTTTATTTATTATTACTTTGCATAAGCACGGAGATCACCCATGTTGTGTGAAATGAAAAAAATCGATAAAATCATTATCGTATTCCCTCCCGAAAAAATGGATATAAATATTTACAATGATTTCAGCGTTGAAATTTCAAAACTGATCAAAAAAGAAAAAGAAAAACACATTCTTTTTAATTTTTCACGGGTAAAGCATATGAACAGTCTTTACCTCTCTCTTCTGGTCAAAATCATGAAAGAACTGCACTCTTCAGAAAGAAAACTCAAATTTTGCATGGTCTCTCAGTCAGTGAAGAATATTTTCAAAGTCGCTGACCTGATCAGCATTTTTGAGATGTACGAAGAGGAAGAGGAAGCACTCAATTCTTTTAACGTGTGCGCTGTTGCCTAATAATCTTTCAGTTGAAATTTCCAGTAAGGACCTTCTCTGACAAAGAGGAGATTCATGCCGTTCTGAAGTTTAATCGCGGCAGTGTTGCCCCTGCGCTCGATATCCAGAAGCGGGCTTGCAACCGCCTGCCTGAGCGTATTATTACCGTAATCCCGGGCAAGAACAAGCGAAACATAATCAGAAGGTTTAAGACTTCTCATCGTATCCGGTGACGTATTATAATAACGGGCCACGGATTCCAGCTGTTCAGGCTGCATAGTTTTAAATAAACTTGAGACAGTCCTGATTTCTTCAAGGCTTTCCCTGCTTAACAGCCCGGCAACAGCCTCGCTGTCCATTTTGTCAACGCCGTTCTTAAGCCGTGTAAAGGCCTCGCGGGGAGTAAGTGGGCCTGATGGAGTGCACGCCAGAAAAAGCGCCGCCGAAACCACAAATGAACATATGCCGATTATAGTACGCATGAGGGCTTTCCCTTGCTGAAATCAATAATCATGTTGTCAATCAACCGGGTTGTTCCGAAAAAAACAGCCACGGCGATAACCGATTTTTCATCTATCCGGTCACACAGGGCAAGGTCATTAAAACGGACCGCTGAAATATAGTCAATTTTTTCCGGCTCGCCCTTCATGATCAGCTGTTCCATTTCGTTGCGGATCACTGAAAAATCCTTCTCACCGGCCATGATCCTGTCTCGCGCCCGGCCAAGGCTCCGGTTCAGTACCAGGGCGTTTTTTCTCTGTACGGGATTGAGATGCTTGTTTCGTGAACTCATCGCGAGACCGTCATCTTCCCGTATTATCGGGGCAATGATTATCCGTACCGGAATATTCAGGTCATCGACCATTTTCTGGATGCTGACCGCCTGCTGGATGTCCTTCTGGCCGAAAACCGAAACATCGGGCTGTACAATATTGAAAAGCTTGCTCACCACGGTAAACACACCCCTGAAATGGCCGGGCCGGTGGGCTCCGCAGAGATTGTCAGTGAGAGTCGCGACATCTACAAAAGTGAGATTGTTTCGGTACATCTCATCTTCATCCGGCAGAAAGATGAGGTCAACACCGACGCCGCGGGCCAGGTCAAAGTCCCGCTCAAGGTCCACGGGATACGATGAAAAATCCTTTGGATCATTAAACTGGATGCGGTTGACGAAAATACTCATAACCTGGTAGTCGCTGTACTTCTTCGATTCATCCACAAGGCTGAGGTGACCCCGGTGAAGATAACCCATGGTCGGCACGAAGCCGATCCTCTTGCCGTCCTTCCGCGCCCTGTTGATCCGTAAACGCAATACATCGATTTTTTTCACTATTTCCATGAGTGTTCCCCTGTACCGGGCTTAAAGAGGCTCATCACGCCTTCTCTGCTGCGATGAGCATCATGTCACCCAGATGAAACTTTTTCGCCGTGCGGTCTGCGCAGGAGCGAAGGAACGTCCCCGCCCCGCCGAAACCACTCCCGTATGTTTCATACCTTACCATTCTGAAGCCGCTGCGCACAAGAATTTTTTTGATTGTTGACCGCGAAAAAAAATAAAGGTGTTCAGGGAAATTATAGAAACGCCAGTCTTTTCCGAACAGGCGCATGAAATTCAGGCCGCCCGTTCTGCACGTTGATATATAAAGACGGCCATGTTCATCAAGATCATCCCTGATCCGGTCAAGAAAAACATGCGGTTCATGCAGGTGCTCAATGGACGCCCACAGGGTTATCAGGTCAAATTTCGTCTCATACTTCCTGCGCAGATAGTCCCCGCAGAAAACATCCAGGCCCTGCGAACGGGCGGCCTGGACACATTCGGCCGAAATATCGATGCCTCTGGCGTCCCAGCCGCGCTCTTTCAGGTAAGATACAAAGTACCCTGCCGCACACCCGATATCAAGGGAACGCCTTTTGGCTTTCAGGCCCCCCTCAAAGTCAAAAAACCCCAGGTCTGCGAGATTTAAAGTAAAAACCCGCTCTATCTCTCTGCGTACCTTCTCGGAAAAATAATCATCATAGCCCCGGTCGGTCCTCGTGGTAAAATAATCAGCCGTATAATACGCGCCTATTTCATCGGCAGTCGGCCTTGGTGACAAAAATTCAAGGCCGCATTTTCTGCACCGGTTGAGCATGAAAGGCTCCCCCTGGCGAGATTCTTTGGTGAACAGGTGTTTAACCGGCGCTTTACCGCAGATAATACAGGAAACATCTTCCATTGATTTATTACCCCCATTGTTCCCTGCCCCCTTTTATAAATATTAATAGTGAGAAACCGGTGAAAAGCTGAAATCCTGCTTTTATGAGAGAGTTCGGGAATCCATTTAATAATAATATCGTATAGCGGGAATATTATTCTTGAAAAAAAATAATAGTATGATATTTTCAGAAGCTATTCAGAATGAACCATTATGGCCCGGGAATATTCAAAAAAAATAATCATTATCAGCGAAAACAACCGGATAACCACCCCGATTAAATACGCGCTGAACAACCATGGCCTCGAGATAGAGACGGAATATCTCAATCTACATTCACTGTCCGTAATACGCAAAGCCCTGGCAACAACAGGTAAAACTGCTTTTATCAGAACTGAGTTGATGCGCTTTATCAAGGAAAGGGGGTTCCCCTACGCGATTGTCATGGACGGTGAAATAAATCTAGATACCAACCATATCAGCGTTCCCGATAAAATCAAAATGCTGAAAACTTTTCTGATTTCATATATAATTTTATCCAGGGGAAAAGAATTTGAGAACCTGCAGGGCAACTTTCTTCTTCTCACCAGGGGCAGTGACTTTGAAAAACATTATATCCCGGGCAAAGACCCTCATCAGATACTCAGCCACATAAAAACAACCAATAACGTGATCAATTCCTTTATTGATGAGATGAATCACAACAAGCAGCTCTTTAACAGCCGGTTTTTCATCAAACTTCTCGATTCCGAAACCCAGTCAACTGACATCACGCTCTTCGTCGATACCTTTCTGAAAGGAATTCAGGCGCGCCAGAAGCGCACCCCTGAGGGAACTCCCGAGCAAAGCCAGTTTAACAACGAGGACAGGCCGGCCCGGGTCGTGTACAAAATCGACGAAAACACCATTTTCGATGACGGAACTATTACCGGGGCAACATCAGACGAATACAAGTCACTCAATGTAAATGAATTTTATATCATCGGCAGCTGGGCAAACAAGACCCAGCTCGAAGTTTCGCAGAAAATCGCCCGGGCCATGCTTAAAGGGCTGGCTGACCGCAAACGCTTCAGCCCTGAAGAAGAGATCGTATTCAACCTTGATGGCAGGGCCATGACCGATGGGACAACCGCGCTGTCCATTGCACAGCTCTTCATCAAAAATCTTACGGTGTATAAAAAAGTAAGCATTGTCCTGAGCCCGAAAAACGGGCAAATACTCAGAAAGGCCCAGGGATTTTCCATGATTAAAAACATGGTCACGGTGAGGGAATAACATCCGCCCCATGAAAACTCTCTCTTCAACCGGCACAACAATCGCTTTAATACTTGCCTTCCTCACTGCTGTTCTCATTCCGGGGTATCCCGGAAACGTCTCTGAACAGATCAGGGAAAACACGGTCATGCTTGACAGCCAGAAAAAGGACGACGCAAAAGCACGGCAGGAAATTCTTTCCAGGCTCGAACGCTTTCTTGCGGGAATAAACGGAAAAACGGAAAAGGAAACCGGCGTGCGCCTGTCATCCCCCCTTCGTGTTGAATCGATAACCGCGATAGAAACAATCGAACACGTGCACTCTGAACGTAAAGCGGCAGAACCCCTGTACGCCTATATCTCCGGAACGGGCGTGCGCCTGCGCGCCGCGGGAAGCAGTTCGGCTGAAAGTACCGGCACGCTCGATCACGGCGAACAGGTCGAACTCCTCGCAAAGACCGAAGACGCTGAACGGATATCCGGCCGCTCATACCCGTGGGTTCTGGTAAAAAGAAAACAGGGGGATGAAGGATGGGTCTTCGGCGCATACATCACGAAAAACAGGCCTCCGGCCGGTGCCGAAAGCGCGCGTGACGCGGGCGAAGGCATGTCCGGCCCGGAGCTCAGCGTCCCGGCCACGGGAAAGGTCACGAGCAGGTTCGGCTACCGCGTTGACCCGGTGACCGGCAAAAAGGGGACGTTCCACAGCGGCATCGACATCGCGGCGCCGCGCGGCACCCCGGTCAGGGCTGCCGCGGACGGAGCGGTGAGCCAGTGCGGCTACTTTAAAAACGGGTACGGGAACCTGGTCGTGATCGACCACGGGAAGGAGCTGTGCACCTATTACGGGCACCTGAGCGGGTTCGCGGTGAAAAAAGGCAAAACCGTAAAGAGGGGGGATGTAATCGGCTCGGTCGGCGCGACAGGCAAAGCGACCGGCCCCCACCTTCACTTCGAAGTGAGAAAAGGCTCTGACGCTGTTGACCCGAACGCTTTTCTACGATAGGAACAGCGGAACAAAATCAAACTTCCCGACATCGACCAGGCCCCTGTCGGTGATCTTGAGCTCGGGGATCACGGGCAGCGAGATAAAGCTCAGGGTCATAAAAATATTTTCATGCTGCATGCCGATCTTCTGCGAAGCGCGGACGACTTCCTCGTATCGGGAAGCGACCTCGCCGATTGTCCCGGTTGACATGAGCCCGCCGATCTGCAGCGGCAGGTAAACTTCCCCGTCGTCAAGAACGACAACCATGCCGCCGCCCTTTTCTGCGAGGTAGCGCGCTGCGCGCGCCATGCTCTGGTCATCGACCCCGGCGACGATAAGGTTGTGGCTGTCATGGGCCACTGTTGAGGCGATGGCGTGGGACCGTATGCCCAGCCCCTTTACCAGCGCGACCGTGCGCGAGCCGCGCGCGTGGTGGCGCTCAAACACCGCTATTTTGGCGATGTCACGCGACGGGTCGGCCGTGACCTCTCCCCCTGCCGCCTGCATGGTCATCTCCGCGGAGCCGGTAAGCAGGCTGTGAGGGATCGCCTGGATAACACGCGCCGCGACCGGGCCCTGTTCACGCGGCGCCGGTATGCGGAAATCCCCGGCGGTAATTTCACGGCCGACATTCACGCTTTTAAGCATGGGAGAGTAATCGTAGTGCGCGATATCGCTGATCAGGGCCCCTTTTTCGGCGACGATGGCGCCGTCCCTGATCACGCTGTGCACCTCGATCTTTTCCAGCGACGCAAGCACGACCAGGTTCGCCCGGCACCCGGCAGCCACCTGGCCCGCAGGGGGCATGTCGTGAAAATCAAAAAAACGCTGAAGATAGCGCGCCGGATTGATCGTCGCCATGCCGATGGCGGCGATTGCCGCGTCGCGTGGCGCGAGCCCGGCTGTTTCGATGAATATATCGCGAGCCCTGCGGATGATCCTGTCCACATGCCCGTCCCTGCTGAGCTCCGCGGCCGAAACATCATCAGAACAGAGCATGCAGCGCGACAGGTCAGCGCCTTCCCTAATAAGGCCGGGAAGGATGGCGTTGAGGTTTTTCTCGGCGCTCCCGTACCGGATCGCCAGGAACATCCCCGCGTTAAGCTTTTCAAGGGCCTCATCAGGGCCGGTCGCCTCATGGTCGTTCATGATGCGCACCCTGCCGTCGTTCCTGCCGTTGCTGATGTACGCGGCGAGGTCGTCACCCGAAAGCCCCGGGCAGTGGCCGTCAACGATCTTTCCGTAATCATAAACCGCGTCGACCTTCTGCCTGACCGCGGGGTCGCCCCGGATAATGTCCGGGAAGTCCATCATCTCGGCAAGGCCGTATATTCTCCTGTCCGCCATGAAACGGCGGATGTCGTCGATGGTGATCTCGGCTCCCGAGGATTCAAGGTGGGTTGCGGGAACGCATGAAGGGATGCCGACATACATGTCCATGGGCACCAGGTCGGCCTGTTCCATGAAAAATTCAACGGCGCGCGGGCCGAACACGTTCGTTATTTCATGCGGATCAACGAGCACGGTCGTGGTCCCCCCGGGCACGGCTGCGCGGGCGAATTCAAGGGGGGGAAGCATGCTGCTCTCGATATGAATGTGGGCATCGATGAATCCCGGGGCGATGTACCTGCCGGTCACGTCAAGCACGGAACAATCCCCCGGAAGGGTTTCGCCGGGATGCAGCACCCCGGTTATGATGCCGTCCTGGACCAGGACGTCAGCCGGATAAATGATTTTTTTTGCCACATCAATGACAGTACCACCGAACAGATACAGCCTTTTCATGAGACCTCTCCTGAAAATGGATTAGTTATGGCGCCGGCCAACAGCCGGCCTACTGGTACAGGGACTCATTGATTGAAACAATACAGGGAAGGTTTCTCATTTCCTGAGCGGCATCAACACCGTAACCGGCGACCCAGACATCCGGAATTTTAAAACCGGTATAGTCAACCATGAGTTTATCACGGATCTTTTTTACTTCATCTGAGGGTTTCCTGAGCTCCTTGTCGAGGAGGCTGCATATCCTCACCGAAGCGACGTTCCGCTCCGAGAGCAGGTAATTTCTGAGCCAGGTAAGGGTGAACCCCTGGTCGGTTATGTCCTCAAGGACGATAATGTTTTTCCCTTCAATTTCCCTGGGGTCCAGTTCAAGGGTCACCGCGCGGTAGTGTTCGCCCGACTTTTTAATGGTTTTGTCATACACCGACGTCTTGATCAGGTGGATGCGGACGTTGACGCGGCCCCGCTCGTACAGGTACCTGCTCAGGTCAGCGGCAAAAAAGATCGACCCGGTGAGGACCACCATTAAATGCATGACGTCACTGCCCTGGTGGTCGCGGATGATATCATCCGCGAGAGCGAAAATGCGTTTCTGGAGGCATTGTTCGTGAATGAGCAGGCCCTTTACCCTCGGGTCCTTTTTGAGGCGGGACTCGTACGCACCAACTTCTTCACTCGAGCATGATTCATCTATAACGCCCCGTTCGGTCACGGTAATGACATCCTTATACCGGTCAGCGGTCAATACATCAGGGTTCATGTGGACCTTCCCATTGAATAGCGTATCGATTCCTGGCCCACGATCTCGGAGAGGTCCTTGACCAGGCCGTCAGAGGGACTGATGTTGAACGCAGAGTGGGCCTTTATTACCTTTTCGTTCTTTTCTTCTTTGACGTGAAAATATATCGGGCACTCGCCCTTGTGGCGCTGAAAGATCGATTTCATTTTGTCGAGGACCGTGTCGTCAACGCCGAGCGGGTCAAGTTTTATATGAATGGCAGCGATTGATTCCCGACGCACATCCTTCAGGCTCTTGAGGCTCCTGACGATTATCTTCTTCGCGGTTTCACCCTCGGCCTCGACCGTGCCCGTCACCATGACCGGCTCGCCTGAAAAAATAAGCGTTTCGAACTGGGACAGGACCTTTCCGAAAACCATGATGTCGAGCGTGCCGCTTAAGTCTTCAAAAAGCCCCAGTGCGTACGGGTTGCCGCTCTTCTGGGCGCGCTTGACCTGCACGTTTGAAATAATGCCCACTATGGAAATATCCTTTCCGTTATCGGAGCCCGAAAGGTCCGTGATCGAGACGCTTGAAAACATGCCGATCTCTTTTTCATACCGGGCAAGGGGATGTCCGGACACGTACAGGCCGAGCACCTCTTTTTCGTAAGCGAGCTTGACGTTGTCGGGCCATTTTTCGCAGGGAACCAGGTCAATCGACGTGGACCGGGGGCCGTCGGCGCCCGAGCCGAACAGGTCACCCTGGCCTGACGCGCGGTCCTCCTGGAGCCTGCGGGACGAATCCAGAAGCAGCTCGATGGACGCGAAGAGCTGCGCCCTGTTGGGATGAAGGCGCTCAAAAGCGCCGGCCTTGATGAGCGATTCGAGCACGCCCTTGTTGACCACGCCCGAATCAACGTGCTCGAAAAAATCCCTGAGGTTCGAGAAACCGCCGCAGCGCTCGCGCGCCGATATAATGGTCTCAATGGCGCGCTCACCCAGGCCCTTGACCGCGCCCAGGCCGAAGCGTATCGATTTTCCCTCAATCGTAAAATCGAAATGGCTGCTGTTCACCGAGGGCGGAAGCACCGAGATGCCGTACGTGCGGCTGTCATTGGTGTACTGGATGATGTCGTCCTGCCTGTCAGGCTGTGCCGACATCAGCGCGGTCATGTACTCGATGGTGTAATGGGCCTTGAGGTACGCGGTCTGATACGTGACCAGGGCGTAGGCCGCGGAGTGCGACTTGTTGAATCCGTACTCGCCGAACTTCTTGATCATGTCGTAAAGGCTTACGGCAAGCTTCCGGTCGATTTTATTTTTCTCCGCGCCGGCGAGAAATTTCTCTTCGAGCGCGTTGATGATGTCCATGTTCTTTTTGCCCATCGCCTTGCGGAGCTTGTCCGCTTCGGGGAGCGTGAATCCCGCGATCACCTGTGATATCAGCATGACCTGTTCCTGGTACACGACAACGCCCAGGGTGTCCTTTAACACCGGCTCGAGCGAGGGATGCGGATACTTCACGAGCAGCGGGTTTCTTTTACGATCGATGAAATCATCGGCCATGCCCGACTTGAGCGGGCCCGGACGGTACAGCGCGACGATCGCGATGATGTCTTCGAACTCGGTCGGGCCCAGGCGGCGCAGCAGGTTCTGCATCCCGCTGCTTTCAAGCTGGAACACCCCCTTGGTATCGGCCCGCTGCAGGAGCCTGAAAGTCTCGGCGTCGTCAAGCGGGATGGTGGTGATATCGACCGTTTCGCCGCGGTTCTCCCTGATAAGCTTGAGGCAGCGGTCGATGATGCTCAGGTTCTTCAGGCCAAGGAAGTCCATCTTGACCAGGCCGGCCTGCTCCAGGGTGTTCTTTTCGTACTGCGACGATATGCTTCCGTCTTTATCGCGGTACAGCGGCACGTAATCCGTGAGGGGCCCCTTGGAAATGACCACGCCTGCCGCGTGCTTGCCTGCCGAGCGGCACAGTCCCTCGAGGCGGAGCGAAATGTCGACCAGCTGTTTCCCCTCGTCATCTTTATACAGGTCGCGGAACTCCTTCGACTTTTTCAGGGAATCGCTGAGTTTGTCCTCTTCAATGAGCTTGCTGATCTCGTTCGCCCGTGAAAAGGGGATGTCCATGGCCCTGGCGACGTCCTTGATAACGGCCTTCGCCTTCATCTTGTTAAACGTGATGATCTGGCTCACGTGGTCGTCCCCGTACTTGTTGCGCACGTATTCGATGACTTCCTCGCGGCGGTCGGCGCAGAAGTCGAGGTCCATATCAGGCATCTCGTTCCTGTCCGGGTTGAGAAACCGCTCGAACAGCAGGTTGTAGCGTATCGGGTCGAGGTTGGTGATCCCCAGGCAGTACGAGACCATTGACCCCGCGGCAGATCCCCTTCCGGGGCCGACGGGGATGTTCATCTTTTTGGCGTGGTTGATGAAGTCCCACACAATGAGAAAGTATCCGGAAAAATGCATGCTCGCGATGACCGAGAGCTCATACTTAATCCTCTTCGTGACCGCCTCGGGAACGGGCCTGCCGTAAATTTTCTCGGAGCCCTCTTTGACCAGGCGGGTGAGAAACGAGTCAAGGTCATAGCCCTGCGGCACTTCGAAATTGGGAAGGATGGGGCGGCCCAGGGTGAGGCTCAAGTCAACCATTTCATAAATTTTATAGGTGTTGTACAGCGCGTCGGGGTACTCGGCGAACAGGCGGTACATCTCATCCGCCGACTTGAGGTAGAACTCGTTAGAATGAAAACGCATGCGCGCCGGGTCGGTCATGGTCTTGCCCGTCTGCACGCACAGGAGCACTTCATGGGAAAAAGCGTCGTCCCTGTTGACGTAGTGGGCGTCGTTGGTCGCGATCAGGGGGATGTTCAGTTCTGATGATATTTTTATCAGTTCAGTATTCACTGTTTTCTGCTCGGGAATGCCGTGGTCCTGCAGTTCGAGATAAAAATGGTCCCTGCCGAAAATCTCTGCGAACCTTCCCGCCGTTTCCCGTGCTTCATCCATTCTGCCCCTTAAAATGCTCTGGGGAATCTGGCCCGCGAGACAGGCGCTGCTGCAGATCAGCCCGGATGAATATTTCTCGAGCACTTCCATGTCGATCCTGGGCTTGTAATAAAAACCTTCGATATAGCCGATCGACGAGAGCTTCATCAGGTTGCGGTAGCCTTCCTCGTTTTTGGCAATGACGAGCAGATGATAGGAGGTGTCCTCGCCGTTGTTCCGGGAGGACGTCTTGTCAAAACGGGACCCGGGCGCGATATAGAACTCCTCGCCGATAATGGGAGTGATGCCGGCCTTGACCGCTTTCTGATAAAATTCGATGGCCCCGAACATGTTTCCATGATCAGTCAGGGCAACGGCGGGCATGCCCATCTCAACCGCTTTTTTTATCAGGCTGTCAATGGTTATCGCCCCGTCCAGAATGGAGTAATCGGAATGGTTGTGGAGATGAATAAATTCCATAGCAGATTAGTGCTCTTCACGGGACATAATTTCAAGCAATTTTTATTAAAAAAAAAGATTTCACGGAAACCCCGGATGATCCTCTTTCAGCTTGACCGGGCTTTTATTGTTGACATTTCAATAGAGCCGCTGTATTCAACTCATACGCACTCCTTTATTGCAAAAAAAACAACACCAAAATCCGTTAAACAGGAAAAAACATGAGCACAAAAAAATTCCGGGGAACAAGACACGCGCTGAACAGCCTGTGGTGGAAGCTGAAAATCAGGTTCCAGCGTCTGCCCCTTATGGGAGAAATCGGGGGGAAGACCGCGGTCCCGGCCGCTAAAATCAACAGTAAAAAATTCGGCACCTCTTCAGGGCTGTCCATGGCGGTTGAGGTCAAGGTCAACCGTGATGATTCAATACCTGAGGGCGTAGGGAAAATTGTTAAAACAAAACTCTTTTCTAAAGATGATTATGCGGACAGGGATTTTATCTTTAACGTGTGTTTTTCCTGCGGAAAAGCAAGCATCCTCAAAAAGGGACTGTACACAGACCCGAAATCCCACTGGTTTAATGTGTTTTTCGGCTACTATGAAATCGATGTTCCTGCCGACACCTGGAAGCGTCCCTTCGGGTACGCCTTTAACAACGGCGCTCTCGCCATCGAATTCAGGGACCTGAGAAGAATTGGCCTGGCTGACTGGAATTACTTTTCCAATTACCTTTACGGCGTCCCGTGCGAACCTATAGAAAAATGCAACGATCCCGACAATCCCGCAATAGATGACACTGACATGGGCAGGATTCAGATAAAGGGACGCTACTGGGATTATGTTGGGGTGGACAAGTTCAGCGTGGTGAGCGCCTATACCTCTCCCGGCCATGAACATCTTTTAGAAGAGCGAAGCATCTGGACACCGATGTGGCGCCTGAGCTACGGTCGTCCTCACCCGAGAAAAGGGATCGATGAAGACTTCTTCCCCTGCAGCATGAAAGCGCAGTTCTACATGTCGTATACCGAAGGCTACGACTCCGACATGAACTTAACAGCCTATAAAACACTGATCTTCGGGGGGACCGTCAACCATGATTGGAAACCGGACGCAAAAAAATACTCCCGCATTCAGGGCAATAAGAAAGGGTCCTTTAATCTCGAATCTTTTAATGATGAATTTCTTTCTGAACAGATGAACGCGGTGAAAAAAGTAATTGAAAAAAAATTTGCGCACCTGGGATTCCAGAAAGCTTCCCGGTAAGCGCTGGAATATCAAAGAGTGCTTGTGATGGTTATACCGATAACAGTCGTATCGTCATCCTGATGGAGATTTTTGTCAGGGCCGATAAAACTGGAAACGTCTTTAAATAAAATGTTGATGATCTCATCAACATCACGGTTCTTGTTCCGGGCTATAACGTCAACCATTCTCTGCTCGCCATAGGCAACGCGGTTGTCATTGAACTGCTCATACAGGCCGTCGGTCAGGGCAATAATCCTGTCTCCGGGATTGATCTTGAACTCGGACAGCGTGTATACCGACGATTCCATAAGGCCTACTATTCTTCCCGTTTTTTCAAGGCTGATAATGGAATCGTTCGAAATCAGGTACTGCGGCGCATGCCCGGCACAGGAAAAAAGCATCCTCCCTTCAAGTGAAAAAATATCAATTACGGCGCAGGTAAAAATAATCTGCAGGTTATGATAATTGCGGCAGATCGACCTGTTCAATTTATTCAGCAACTCGGAGGGATCAGAAACAGTCTCTTTTATTGAATCGTATTCGCTTTTTATGATCATCGTGACAAGCGCAGCCTGTATGCCATGGCCGGTGGCATCACAGATGAAAACGCGGACACGTTCACTATTTAACGAAGTTATATCATATATATCGCCGCCAACTTCACTTACGGGATAAAAATATATGTTGAAATCAAGACCGGGCATATCCAGATTCTGCGGAAGCATGCCTCTTTGAATAATCTGCGCCATGGAAAGATCTTCTTTAATGATCTGGTAAGCCTCATTGACCGTGTTGTAGGCATTGCCGAGTTCCTCATTGGCATGGTTCAGTTCCCGCGTACGCTCCCGGACCTTTTTTTCAAGGTCATTATAAAAATTGGCATTTTCAATTGCGATCCCCGCCTGCCCCATTAAAACTTCCATCATCACGCCGTCCTGTTCCGAAAAAGCGCCGCGCTTCAGAGGATTGTCAAGATAACATATTCCGGTAAGCTTGTCGTAATACATGATCGGAAGGCAGAGAACGGATTTCAGACCACGGCGGATGATACTCTGATAAAGTGAATATTTCTCGGCTCCTTCCGCATTTGTTGTCAGCAGTCTTTTCCCGGTCTTGAAAACATCATCAACGATATGCCTTGAATATTCGACATCATCCGAAGACATCAGGTTGATCGAACTTATCAATTCAAGATCATCCCCTTCGGCGTTCTTAAGAAACAGGTATCCCCGCTGCGCGCCGGTTTCCTCAACAGCCTTGGAGAGTATCTGCTCAAAAAGATTGTTAAGATCAAGTACTGAACTGATGTCCTGGCTCAGGGTTATAATTGAACTCAACCGCTGTTGATCATAGGACCCAGATGCATCTGAATAAACATCCGACTCAACACCGAGTTTCTTTGACACGAGCGTGATGTATTCCTGGGCCCCGATCTCGGAAAAAATTGCCTTTGCGGATTCCAGCTTTTTTTTGGATTCAGCAGATCGTCCTGATCGTTCCAGAAAAAGACCATATGATAAAAACGATTTAGCAAGCTCATACTGTCTCCCGGCAGAATCGAGTGTTTCAATGCTCTGAAGGTAAAGTTTCTCGGCCTTAGCGGTAATATTTATTGCTGCGTGATATTCGGCATATAATCTCAATGCTTTACCGTGATGGCTCTTCAGTGAACGTGTTGCCCGCAACGCAATCCTGCAGGCCCTGCGCAACTCGAGCAATTCGCTATTCTTAACTTTAAAATAAAAACTCTTTTCCTCGATCAGACGTCTCAACAAACACTCAGCGATGCCATTATAAGCTTCAGCAACATATTCCCGTATGAAATTGTTTTCCTTTATCATTCTTTGCGCGTTTGTGTAATAGACTAAAGCACGATCAAAATCTCCTTTTTCTCCATAAAGCATACCCATAGCAACGTGATTAACGCAGAGATTAAAATTAATTTTATTATCAAGGCATATCTGAAGCGATTGATTCAAATAGTCTTCTGCGCTTTCGAAGTCGCCTTTTTCCAATATGCTCAGGGCAAGATATTGATAGCATCGTGATAAACCGTAATAATCATTCAGCTTCATGCTGATGATTCGGTATTCCCTTGAATATGAAATCGATTTATCATAATTTGAACTCAAATAGTAATTATAAGAAAGCCCGCCGTAAACCATTCCGATCTCCCAGAGATCGCCTATCGATTTGAATATATTCAAACTCCTGATAAAAGCTTCATTGCTTTTGCGATAATTACCCATCCACGAATAACAGTAAGCGACCCACTGGTAAGACTGGCCCAGCCCCCATTCATCGTTTAACTCATCCCGCATCTTGATTGCACGATCATGGTATTTAAGTGAAAGGCGATAGAATGAAACAGCCATGCACATACTGGCGAATGCCGCGAGACTCATGCCCAGTTCGCGTGATTTTCCAATTTTAAATTCAGAAATATTCAACATTCTAATAATCGAATTGACGAACTTCGCCACATCGCTGAGGATATACATCCAGTTTGTTGAAACATAAAGCCAGATTTTTATCCTGTCAACATCACTGCTGGAATTACTGCGGCCGATCCCCGGCGGCAAAGGGATCAGTCTATGCAAGAGGTGAACGATCCCCCCCCTTATGATCCCGTAAAATATAGCGATTTTCTTTATCGGAAGCTTCTCTCCGAGGAGTAGCAGCCCTCTTCTTCCATATTCTTCACACATATCCCAGTTGCCTACTTTGAAATAGGCAAAACATATCTGACGGTATATCAGGGCTTTATCATTTGCCGATTTTTTATAAGGAAGCACGATGTTGTATAATTCAATGGCTTTATCAATTTCACCCACCGTAAGATAAATGGTACAGGTTTCCTCTTTGCAAGCTAACCATTTTTTTAAAATATTTTCATCACTTATAAAACCAGGGTCCTTTTCAATAAAATCGCTAACCGAATTAAAATACGACAGAGCAAGATCATGGGCATAATTTGCTTTTGCGATGAGGCCAGCGAGAAACGCATATTTTATGACATTCTCACGGTCTTGCGCTTCATTATAATGATATGCAAGATTAAAATAGATAGTGTCGTTTTCCCTGATATCCTTCTGTAATATATTATCAGCGAAAAGCAGATGAAAATTTCTTCTCTGTTCAGCGTTAAGAGATGTATAAAAGTAATCCCTGACCTGGTCATTGATAAAAAAGAGAGTTCCCTTTTGTTTGTCTTGTTCAAATATTTGCAGATCAAGGGCATGATCTATTGTATTAATTAAATCTTCATCAGAATAGCCACTATTAAAGTCATTGAAACCGGTATCAACATCATGCAATACTTCAGCCAGCAGTTCAAGATCAACTGATTTACCCATTACCGATGCTGTTTGCAAATACACCTTTTCTCTTTCGGAAAGCAGCGAAGCCCTTTGTAATATTATCTCCTGAATACCTGCAGGTATATTTAACGTTTCAACTTTGTTATAATCAAAATTCCATCTATTATTACTGAAATAAACCGCTCCTTCCTTAATAAGATCCTTTATAATAATAGAAGCAAAATACGGTATCCCTTTAGACTTTTTCTGAATGCTATTGGCAAATTGAACGACTTCAGCACTTTCCTGGGACAGTATTGCAGTAATATATTTCTGCATTAATTCATCATTGAATGGTTTCAGCCTGATCTCATTATGAGTGTACTGGCCGGTTTTGCCTCTATCAAAAAGCCTGTTAAGAATATGATCTTTACTGATCTCATCATTCCTGTATGATCCGATGATAAACAAGGATTCATCATTGATCGTCTGAAGTATTTCAAAAAGCAGAAGAAGGCTTCCTTCGTCAATCAGATGTATATTTCCCAGATATAAAACCATTGCCTTTTCAATTTCAGATATCACCCTGAAAAGTCTTGCCACAATCATTAAGTATCGCTGTGTTTCCCTGTCCGGTTCAAGTTCGATGAGCTTTGGAAATCCTCCGAGTATTTCTTTTATCGCAGGATTGAACTGATAAAGAATTTCACCAAAGGAATAAAATTCTTTTTTAATCCTTGCAACAATTTCCCTTTTTTCCCATTCCGGTTTCTGTTTAAAAAAATCGACATATATCGAAATTACTTCCCTGAACGGCGCATAGGGAACGGGTTCGCCTGATTGATAAAATTTTCTTGAAACATAAAATCCAGTTTTACCGGCAACATACCGTCCGAGCTCTTCGGCAAGAAAAGTTTTTCCGGTACCGGCAGCACCTGAAATAAGGCACAGGCCGCCATTTTTCTTCATTGTGTTCTTATACATCCGCTTGAGGAGGTTGAATTCCTCTTTCATGCCAATAAGAGGCGCAGTGAAAGAATGCCTCACCGTGCCGTCATGCTCGGCCAGCATGAAATCTCTGTATCCTCTCATGTAAAGATCAAGATCATGCGCAACGCTGATGCTGCTCTGATACCGCTTTAAAGGGTCAACTTCAATCATCTTAAGAACAATCCTTTCAAGGATTGATGGAAAATTTGACAGCAGTTTTCTTTTTTTATCAAGAAATGAATGTTGTGCCCGTGCCACCGATTTCTCGCCTGATTCCCTTTCAAAAGGATAATCCCCGGTAAGCAGATAAAATAAAAGAATTCCCAGTGAATATATATCGCTTCTCTGATCAATCATTCCTTTATTTGAATCGACCTGTTCAGGGGAAAAATACAAAGGGAATGATTCACCTTCATCATTATATGTGTGGCCGTTCTTCACAAGGTGGGAAATTCCGGTATCAATAAGTTTCACCTGATGAAAGGACTTATGAGTTTGTTTGTCAGGTACAATAATTTTTGCTGGATTGATATGCCGGTGAATGATGCCATTATCATGAAGACAGACGAGTGCGGAACACAGCGAAGCAACGATCTGAAGGGTTTCTTCAATACTGAAAAATGCAGGCTGTTTCAATATTGTATTCAGAAAGGTTCCTTCAACATATTCCCAGACAATATATACGCAACCTGCGGTCTCTCCAAAGTCAACAACCTGAAGGAGGTTCGAATGTTTTAACCTTAAAGCTATTTTAATCTCTGATTTGAACCTGATAAAATTATCAAGGCTGAACGCGGCTCCTTCATTTTTAAAAATTTTTACCAGCCGCCTTTCCCCACCAAAAGAAGCGTCATGGAAAATATAGGCCGAGCACAAACGATCCTCATGACAGCACTCGCCGTTCCGGTAGCGTTCAGGTAAAATAAATGATCCATCAGTCATGAATTCAATCGCCGTTAACTTATTGTATTGTTATTCCGATGAACGTGACATCGTCATCATCATTGATCTTTTTATTTTGTAAAAATATTTCAACATCATTATTAATGGCATTATATATTTTTACGGGACTCATGTTTTTTGACTCATAAAGAATTTTCTTCATTCTTGCCTCAGAATAATTTTCGCCTCTTTCATTAAAATGTTCGAAAAGGCCATCAGTGAGTAACAATAGGCAGTCATTGGTTTCTATTCCATATTCCAGTGTTTTATATTCCGAATCCCTGATAAAACCGATTATTCTTCCCGTCCTATCAAGCTCAATAATTCCCTTGTCTTTTATTAAATACTGAGTAGGATGTCCTGCGCTCGCAAACTTTATATATTTTGATTGAACGTAAATATCGACAACAGTACAGCTAAACACAATTTTCATTGTTGTAAAACCCGAAAAGTAAGTATTCAGGTATGTTATTAATGAAGAAGGATCCGGGGCATTTTTTTTAATTTTATTATACTCACTCATTATAACCATAGTAATAAGCGAAGCCTGAATTCCATGCCCTGTAGCATCAGCAAGAAAAATCCTTATAGCATCATCATTTAGTTGTGTTACATCATATATATCACCACCGATGTCCCCCATCGGATGGTATATAAGATTTATCGAAAGATTTTTTATCGTTTCAAGGTCATGAGGAAGCATGTTATGCTGAATTTTTCGCGCTATATACAAATCCTCCTTTATTATTTCAAATGCACTGCTTACCGAACTATATGCCGTTTCAAGCTCCTTCTTTGCGGTATTGAGTTCCAAGGTTCTATCAGCTATTTTTTTCTCAAGATTCGTGTAAAAATATGCATTATCAATTGCTATTGCGGCCTGGGTCATGAATACATTGAGGATATCCTTGTCTGCATCAGTAAAAACCCCCCTGCTCAGGGAATTATCGAGGTAGCAGACTCCCAGCACCGTGTTTCGTCTTTGTATGGGCACGCATAATATTGATTTCAATCCATAGCGGACAATGCTTTTATACATACTGAATCCATGTTCATTCTCAGCGTCACTGCTGATTACAGCCCGGGCATTCCTGGCAACCATATCAACAATATTTTGAGAATACTGCGGCTCAGATTCAATATATACGGTATTGGATACTTTCAGCTCGAAGCTTCCAGAATCTTCGTTTTTAATGAAAAGAAATCCCCGCTGAGCGCCGGTAACTTCAACTGCATTTTCCATGATTTTTGATAAAAGTTCATCGAGATTCAATATGGATGTTATGTCACGGCTAATTTTAATTATCGAGCTGAGTTTATGCCTGTCAAGATAGCTTATAGAGTCCTTTTCACCGGGTTGTTCCTGTTCATCAGTCAGTAAAGCTGATACAATTTTAACATATGTTTCAGCCCCTATTTCAACAAACAATCGGTAAGCTGCTTCAAATTTGGAAATAGACTCACTGACCCGATCAGTTCGCCTTAAAAACATTGCGTACATTAAAAATGATTTTGCAGTGTCAAATTTTCTGCCGTAATTTGAAAACTGCTCAACGCTTTCGTTAAAAGCATTGTCCGCTTTTTTAAGCTGACCGGTAAATGCATAAAATAAAGCCTTCGATCTCAATGCAAGGCCGTAATTATTAACCCATGCTTTTGTTTTTTTAATGGCATTTTTAATTATAACTCTGATTTTATCTATTTCGATCTCGGGTACAATAAGAACGTCTTTTTTCTTTTCAATTAGCAGCCGCAGATTAGCCTCTGCATATAATGGATATATAAAAGTAATAAAATATTTTATAAAATTATTTTTTTCATCCATTTCAATGGCTTTTTGAAAATAACCAATTGCCCTGTCAAACTCTCCTTTTTCAAGATAGAGATATCCGAAGGCGCCGTAATTATAACAGAGATTAAAATCAAGACCGTGTCTGAGACAGAGTTCTTCGGAGTCAACAAGAAATTCTTCGGCAGTTTTATAATCACCTTTTTCAATATAACAGGCCGCATGATGCTGATAGGCCCTTGATATTCCATAATAATCATTAAGCTTGGTACTTATGGCAATAAGATCCTTGGTTAGTGAATGGCATCTTTCGTAGTTTGATGTTATATACGCGTTGTATGATATTCCGCCAAGATCCATTCCGATCTCCCAGAGATCGCCGATTCTGCGGAAAATTGCCAGACTCCTTTGAAAATGTTCATCACTTTTCGAGTAATCTCCCTGCCATGCATGACAGTATCCCAGCCATTGTAGAGACTGCCCTACCCCCCATTCATCACCCAGGCTGTCTCTTATTTTTAATGCGTTCTCGTGATATCTGAGTGCACGTTTAAAAATTGGAATAACCATACACATACTCGCGTATGCCGCCATGCTTGTTCCCAGTTCTTTTGATAGCCCGATTCTTGATTCTGAAATATTAAGCATCTTTATTATGGTTCTGACGAACTTCTGAACATCAGTCAGAATATACATCCAGTTTGCAATCAGGAATAACTTGATTTTTAAACCCTCTTCATCGTGATCGTTTTTCTTCTTCGTTAAAAAAAATGAGGGAAATAAACTATGAAATAAATGAATCACCATTTCAACAATCATGCTCATGATGACAAAAGGCCTTTTGCCCGGAAGCGATTCGCCAAACAGCCTTAACCCTTTCCGTGAAAAAGATTCACAGCGGGACCAGTCTCCCATCTTAAAATAAGCATTACATATCTGGCAATAAGTCTCCCCCTGTTTTAAAGGCGATTTGTAATAATTAAATATCATATTATAAAGATCGATTGCCTTTGTAAGCTCTCCGGTTCGTAAATATAAATCGCCGATATTTTCCCTGCATCCCATGAGCATGGACATGAGGCTCCCGTTTTCCCCGGAAGAAAGTTTTCTTTCATATATTTCCAGACACAGGCGATAATATCGTAACGCATCTTCATTCGCATAATTATTTTTTGCTATAAAGCCGGCAGACATGCCGTACTGCAGAATTTTATCTTCATCGCCGCACTCAATATAATGATACAGGATATCAAATATCATCCCCTTATGGTCTCCTGTCTCTGCCTGTTCAAGCATTTGTGCAATATTCCGATGAATAATTTTCCTGTTATCTTCGCTTATCAAATTGTAGAGAACTTCTCTTATCCGGTCATGAGTGAAACATAAACTTCTCTCCTCTATGTAATAATCCTTTTCAAGGATTTGAAGGTTTATCGCTTTGTCAATAATCGAAACCAGGAGTTTCCCACTTGAACTGTGGTCAGAATTATTTTCAGAAAAAACATCACCGCCACTCCCAACCCAGGAAGAATAGAGCGCCTCGTTGATTTGAAAAAGGTAGGACATGTTTATTTTTTTTCCAAAAATTGAGGCTGAAGCCAGAAGCTCTTTTTCATAATCACTGAATAATGACAGACGTTTGATAATAATATCAATTATTTCAGAAGGAATATTCACTCTTTGCGCCAGGGTTGAATCGAAATGCCATCGATTTTCTCTGAAATAGATCCCTTTCTCCTGGATTAGCTGCCGTATAATCTCAATACTCATCAGCGGGTTGCCATGGCTTTTTCTGAATATAAAAGAAGATATTTCAGATATTAAAGTGTCATTCTTTTCATTATAAAGAATGTTCCTGACCATGCTGTTCAATTCAGACTCGTTAAAAGGATTACAGGTCAATTCAAGCAATGAAGAAAATTTATTATGCTGGCTTATTATATTTTTTTCAAAAGCATGTTCCGGGCCAAGTTCATCACTTCGATATATTCCCACCATCAATAAACGAGCCTCATGAATGTTCAGAGCCATCTCTTTTAAAAGTTTAACGCTTCCTTCATCGGACCATTGAAGATCATCAACTTGTATTACCAGGCCTTTCTCAAGATCTCCCAGAATTCTGAAAAGCTTACTGATTGTTACAAGAAACCTTTTACTTTCTCGTTCATTTTCCAGTGGTATGACAGGAGGACACTCACCAAGAATTTCTTTCATGAGGGGGTTAAATTTTATTACTATTTCGCCAAGATCGCCAATTTCATTTTTTAATATTGAAATTATTTTTTTCTTTTCCAGTTCAGTTTTTTTTCTGAAAATTTTCAGGTAAATATTTAAAAGATCATTAAAAACGATATAGGGAATTCCAGTCATTGCGGGATAACACTTCGCGGAAAGGAACAGCCCGTCATTTGAATTGACGTACTCATGAAGTTCTTCAACAAGCCTGGTTTTACCTGATCCGGCAAAACCTGATATCAAACAGAAACCGCCTTCCCCCTCCAGAACACGGTGGTATATCCCGGTCAGTTGAAGCATTTCATTGCTCCTGGCTATTAATTCAGTGCGGAAATATGGACGAAGGACTTTTTCATTTTCACCGGGAGTGAAATTCCGATATCCCATTAAAAAAAGCTCAAGATCCTGGACAACGGCCTCTGCGCTCTGATACCGTTTATCAGGCTCTTTTTCTATCATTTTAAAAACAATCTTTTCAAGGATTTCCGGTGTTCCCGGCGCTGATTTTTGAAAACCTTCCGGCCTGCTGGCGATATGCCGGTGCATAAGGGAATTGACGTTATCCGCTTTAAAGGGAAGGTTGCCGGTAAGCATTTGATAAAAAAGAATACCCATCGCGTAGATATCACTTCGCTCATCAACGTTTCTCTTGATAACCCCACTCTGTTCAGGTGACATGTATGCGAAGGTCCCGATAATGAGATCGGGATCATCATAATTTCCATATTCCATCATATAGGAAAGGCCAAAATCCACCAGCTTCAGATGTTTAAATTTCTCAATGCTGTTTCCGTAGGGGATAAGAATATTGCTCGGTTTGAGGTCCCTGTGTATAATGCCATTCCGGTGAATGTGTTCAAGCGCAAGAGAAAGATATTTGATAATATAAATTGCCTCTTCAGTGCTGAAAGCAACCACATCCTTCATATAGTCATCAAGAGAGCTTCCTTCAATGTATTCCATGATAAAATAGTGATAACCTGCAAAACGGCCATAATCAACAATCTTGATGATATTTTCATGATTGAGATGGGCTGCAATGGCAATTTCTGAATTGAAACGGATAATATTTTCAAGATGGCTGGTAGTACTTTCTTCTTTTAATAATTTAAGGGCATATTTACTATTTGTATCAGAAATATCAGTAACGAGGTAAACAATACTTAAAGAACCCTCTCCAATTTTCTGGATCACCCTGTATTTATCAGAAATTTGCTGATTAATAATCTTCATTCTTTTAACTGTACAACAGAATCCTTTTTCAGCATCAAAAAAGAGTTCTTAATATATAAGGAAACCTCTATAAATTACATTTCGGATGTTCCCTTGTGGGCACAGCCACTGGATAAATCAGGTTTTATCATTTTTCAATTAATGAAAAAACCTGATTTTTAGAGGTGCCCATAATTTATTTGATTATATGACTAAATAAAAGTCAACTTATTATGAAAATTATTATGTGAATAACACATTACTTAACATGGTTCTTTAATATTTAATACTTAAGTTATATAAGGGAACCTCTATAAATTACATTTCGGATGTTCCCTTGTGGGCACAGCCATTGGATAAATCAGGTTTTATCATTTTTCAATTAATGAAAAAACCTGATTTTTAGAGGTGCCCATAAAAAATACTGATATTATTTTTGTTGACGCAAGTGATTGGATAAAATAAATATCAATAGATTGCCTGAAAATAACCATCAGGGGAAAACATATGATTGACACCAAATTGATTGAAATCCTTGCCTGTCCCGCATGCAGGGGGGATGTTGAATATGACGTAAAAAATGAAAAGATAATATGCACCGGATGCGGAAGGAAATATCCGGTACGAGACGGAATTCCTGTTATGCTGATTGATGAAGCTGAATTGCCGGCTAAATCTGATTGACAGAATCCATGTAATCATCCTTTTTTTCTGCACTCAAAAATTTGAATTAATATAATCGTAGAGGACACAATGTTTGACAGCAAATCTCCTGTAATGAAAATCGTTGGTTACACAATAATAGGTTTTTTTGGCCTTATAATCATCATATCGTTTGGAATGCCCGATTTTATAACACGACTCGGCCTGGATAATTCCATCATAGCAACAGTGAATGGCCAGAAGGTTCATCGTTTTGACTACCTGAGGTATCGCGATAACAGGTTCGGCCATATCAAAAACGAAAAAATGGAAGACCTGATTTTAAATTATTACTTAGGAGATGTTCTTCTTCTTCAAGAGGCCACAAGGGCCGGGCTGGGGGTATCAGATCAAAGGCTTGCCGAGCTCATCAGAAACGACATTCCTGCTTTTAAAGATCCTCAGACCGGAAAATTCGACCCTGACCGGTACAAGAGAATTCGAGAGATCAATCATCTCAACAATAAAGGCTTCTATGAAATGCTTAAAAAAGACATTATAAAAGATGACTTTATGACAATGATAAAAATGGGGATTTCGGTTTCTCCGGATTATATCAAAACCCAGTATATAAGCGACAAGTCTTCACTTCAGATTCACTATTCCTACATTTCAGATATGGACCTGAAAAAAAGATTTAAAAATCAACTAACCGTAAGCGATGAAGATATAAACACTGAAATGAATAAAAACAAAAAAGAAATTAAAGATCCGAAATCCGACAGGGCCCGGATAAAATTAAAACTTGAAAATGAAAAATACAAGAAACTCAAGAAAGAACTTGTGGAAAAGATAAATACTATTGCGATGAAAAATGCATCATTTGCCGAAACATCTGCCCAGCTTGGTGGAAAAATATCATTATCAGGCACATTTAAAATCGGTGAAGACGTAAAAGAACGGGACCAAAAAACAATCACGGCAATAAGCAATTCTCCTATCTTTCTTGAAGACTGCATGAAGCTTTCACCGGGGAAATCTTCACGGGTGATTGAATCCTCCTCCGGCCTGTATCTGTTTACGCCGGTTTCACGCTTTATCGCTGCGGCTGAACCATCCCCCGAGGAAACTGAAAAAATTCAGGAAAGGATTGCAAGTGATACGTATAATATGGTAACCTCAAATCTCATGAGAACATTGCACGAAAAATCTAAAATTATAAAAAATCTAAAAACTGATTGATAATTATAGTCATTAATTATAGACTATTCACTACTGGAAACAGGGCGTTCCCATAATAGTATAGAGCGTATTATCTGAATATTAAATTATAAGGCTGGTTGAGAATAATGAATATCAATGCTGAATTTGTTAATCCTTTTCTTGAAGCGGCGAGTGCAGTTTTTAAATCAATACTTAATGTTGACCTGCGTAGAGGAAAACTGATTATCAAAGAAAGTCCCATTCCTTCAATGGATGTTGCAATAATAATAGGAATAACCGGTTCTGTAACCGGTGAAGTTGTCTATAGCCTCGGTTTCAACATGGTTACCAAAATCGCTGAAATTCTGGCACCGGGACTCTCAACCGAACAGATTAAAATGGAATATAAAGATATTATCGGTGAGCTGGCAAACATGATCACCGGTAATGCCATGAACCTTTTTGCCACAAAAGGAAAAACGATTGAAATCACCACCCCTACCGTTGTTGAGGGAAAAGATTTCACCATCACGATGATCAAGCAGACGACTCTGGGAATAAATCTTTACAGCCCGATGGGGCAGCTCGAAATGAATATTGCTTTGAAGTAAGAAGAAACAGATCAACTGCTATATTCAGACACAGCGGTCCAGTTCGATTCATCAATACCGTAATCCCCGAACACAGAAGGCGCCTCTTTCTGAAGAATTTTCAGCATCTCCATGCATACACACCTGATTTCCCACTGGGCGGCGCGATCAAGCCTCAGTGAAAAAATCGTCCTGAATTCCCTGAAGTTCGCTGAAAACACGATTTCACTTTCCAGCGCATTAGGCAGGACAAAGCGCGCATCCTCTTTTTTCATCCCCGCTTTACGAAGTTCATTATAGGCCTTTTCAGCTTCTTTCATAAAAGCGCGAAAAATACCCGCGGCATGTGAATCCTTTTGAATCGCGGGGGGGATGATGTAACTGAAACCCGTTTCGTCAACATATCGCTGTGACTGCTGTGAATAGCTTGCGATACGATGCCGTACGAGCTGGTGCGTGAAAGCCCTGGAGGCCCCTCTTATTCTGAAGCTCGCCGAAGCGTGTTCGAGAATCGACAGGTGCCCGTTTTTAATGCTTTTTCTGATGAAATTTTTTTCGCTGTCATCCGTGATCCTTTCCAGTGAAAGGTAGCAGGTCCTTCCCGCCTCTTCAATGAGCTTCTCTGCTCTTGGCGTTATTGCCAGCAGGGTGACATCGGGCTTGGTGATCTCCACAGACGGTGCACCCTGTTCCTCAAATTTTCATGCCCGCGAATCCAAGAAAGGCAAGGGCGAGGAGTCCGGCTGTGATAAAGGTTATTGGAAGTCCCCTGAGGTTATCAGAAATTTCAGCAAGCTCAAGGCGCTCACGGATACCTGCCATGAGAAGCAGGGCCAGCGTGAAGCCCACTCCTCCGCCGAAACCCTGGATCACTGATTTAAGCAAACCAAGATCGGTATCTAAAAATCCTGAATTGATATTCAACACGGCAACTCCCAGAACAGCGCAGTTGGTCGTAATAAGAGGAAGGAAAATACCCAGGGCCTGGTAAAGAGACGGTGAAACCTTGTCAATAACCATTTCAACGAGCTGCACCAGGGCCGCTATTACCAGAATAAATGATATGGTCCTGAGGAACGTGATGTCATAAGGAACAAGGATGTATTTATATACAAGAAAGGTAATAAACGACGCGAGGGTCATGACAAAAATAACCGCGAGGCCCATGCCAAGGGCTGAATCGAGTTTTTTCGAAACTCCCAGAAAGGGGCACAGGCCGAGCATCTGGTACAGAACAAAATTGTTTATGAATATTGTGCCTATCAGTATGGTAAAAAGTACCTTGATTTCCATCCAGACCCCCGATTAATCCTTTTTGCGGGAATTGATATAATTCATGCCCCAGAGCATAAGCCCGAGAGTAAAAAACGCGCCGGGTGCGATGATCATTGCTGATGACGGCTGCATACCCGGAATCAATGTCAGGCCAAAAAGTTTGTTTGCCCCCAGGATTTCCCGAACAAAAGCGAGAACAAACAGGGTAACGCCGAAACCAAGGCCCATGCCTATACCGTCAAAAACCGATAGTATGATACTGTTTTTCGAGGCGAATTCTTCAGCCCTTCCAAGTATGATGCAGTTGACCACAATAAGGGGAATAAAAATACCCAGGGCCTTATAAACCGCCGGCTGGAATGCGTTCAATGTCAGTTCAACAACGGTCACGAAGGTTGCTATGATAGTAATGAATATGGGAATCCTTATATGGCCGGGAACAAATCCCTTGACCAGGGAAACCAGTATATTTGAACAAACCAGCACCATGGTTGTGGCCATAGTCATCCACAGCGCGTTTGACACAGAGGTCGTTACCGCAAGAGTCGGGCACATCCCTATGCCTAAAATCAGTATGGGATTCTTTTTCCAGATGCCCTTAACAAATTCCTGCCAGTAGTTCATCGGGCACCTCCCTGATTGGTCACCTTTCCCGCGGCTTCCACAGTTTCACGCTCAAGCGCCGTATGAAGCAGCCCTATTGCTTTTTCTATTCCTTTGATCGTTGCCCGTGACGTTATCGTGGCTCCGGTTATCGCGCTTACCGCATTCTGACTGGCCAGTTCATCTTTAAGGGCCTCATTCCAGTCGCCTTTTTTGACGATATTGATCTTGTTTTTCGCGTTCAAGCCGGTGAATTGAAGCTGGAACCACGGGCGGGTTTCCTCTCTGGCGCCGCGGTTGTTCCCGAAAATCGTGCCGAAAAAAGTACTTGAACTGGCGACCTCTATGCTGCGCGCCCCGAGTCCGGGAGTTTCGCTCTGCTGCAGAATAGACATCCCCAGGATCGTGTCCCGGTCGTCAACGCCAACCATTGATACGACCTGGCCGCTGTAACCGGGACTTGACGCGATAAAGGCGTATCCCTTTATCATCTTTCCGGACTCGTCTTTCTCGGCAGGCCAGTAGGTAAAATCAGTGCCGTCCAGCGTTAGGTTTTTTTGCTCGCCCACGGTGTAACCGGGAAGAACGATAGCCAGGGCGCGCTCTTGTTTTTCCTTTTCCTGTTTCAGAATGCTGGGATAGGTAATTTTTTTAATATGAGATAATACCATGGAAGACACAAAGGCGACCAGGGCGAGTATTATTGCAGGTTTGACTATGTTATTCATGAATCACTCCATCATATTCCCTGGAATTTACTTTCCAAACACCGCTGGTTTCGTGAACCTGTCTATCAGAGGTACTGTGGCGTTCATAAGCAGAATTGAATAGGACACCCCTTCAGGATAACCTCCCCACATTCGAATAACAAACGTAATGATACCGCATCCCGCGCCGAAAACAATCATCCCCTTTGCCGAAACCGGGGATGTCACCATATCGGTTGCCATAAAAAACGCTCCGAGCATCAGGCCTCCGGACAGCAGATGAAAGACCATTGCCGAACAGGGAGAAGCGTGACCGGTTAATGCGTAATAAGCAAAAGCAAGTATCCCGACCGTGGCTATATACGAAACCGGGATGTGCCAGGTAATGATACGCCTGGCGAGCAGAAAAATCCCTCCGGCAAGAAGGCACACCGCAGAAGTTTCACCAATAACGCCGCCGACATTTCCTATGGCCAGGGACTTGAACATCGCGGGTGAAAACAGCAGGTCGTGCAGCTGGCCAGCACCGATGTTCATGTCAGCCAGGAGTTTTGGCCCTTCCTTTAATGCTCCGAGGGGAGTTGCCTGGGACACCGCGTCAAAAGCCTGCTGCGGCAGGCCGGATGTGTTGGTTATTCCCTTGCCGATAATATTTCCGGAAAAGGAATGCCATCCGGTCGTCATATGCACCGGCCATGAAGCCATCATAAAGGCGCGGGCCGCCAGGGCCGGGTTAAAAATATTGAAGCCAAGGCCTCCGAAAAGCTGTTTTACGATAATAATGCCAAAGAACGAACCAATCACCAGCATCCAGACCGGAGCGGCCGGGGGGACGTTCATGCCGATAAGCAGTCCGGTTATCGCAGCTGAACCGTCTTTCACCGTGATCTTTTTCCCCATTACAAGCTGAAAAAGGGCCTCTGCGGCCATAGCTGAAACGGTGGAAACCAGCAGAAGGATCAGGGCCCTGACACCGAAGGTGTAAATAGAAAAAACCGCTGCAGGCACAAGAGAGGCAACAACAAGCCACATTATTTTCGTTACTGAATCAGGTGTACTGATATGTGGGGCGTTTGAAAGAAAGAGAGCCTTTGGTTCTTTGTTTTCAGTCATAGAAAGCACCAGTTATTTTTTTTGTTTTCTGACCCAGGCCTGAGCGAGCTTGATGAAGTGACTTAACGGCCGCTTTGAAGGACAGCTATATGAACAGGACCCGCACATAATGCAATCCAGGGGATTTAAACCCTCGACCAGGTCATACCTGTTTTTTCCCACCGCGTTCCCCAGATCGCAGGGCAGTAGATTGATCGGGCATGCTGCGACACATCTGCCGCAGCGGATGCACTGACTGTAGTCACCGGTCCTTACCTCATCTTCGGAAAGAAAAAGAATTCCCGAAGTGCCCTTGACAACCGGGATGTCCATGGAATGCACGCTGAGCCCGCACATCGGGCCGCCAATGATTATTTTTGCCGGTTCACCCTTTAAGCCACCGCACTCTTCAACAATATCAGAAATTTTGGTGCCGAATCTGACTTTATAGTTTCCCGGTTTATTAATCATGCTTCCGGAAACCGTGATATACCGTTCAAAGAGCGGCTTTGAATAAAGCACCGCCTCCCTGATAGCGAATATGGTGCCAACATTCTGCACTACAACGCCGACTTCCATGGGAAGAGCGCCGGACGGGACCTCACGTTTCAAAAGGCTGAATATGAGCTGTTTTTCAGCTCCCTGAGGATATTTTGTTTTAAGAGACCTTACTTCAATCCGGGAACCGGTCTCACGGGAAAGAGTTTTTTTTAAAGAAGCGATTGCTTTACTTTTATTATTTTCAATGCCGATAATGGCCCGGTTTACACCCAGCACCTTCATGATTATCTGCGTGCCTTCAAGTATCTCTCCGGGAAACGACTGCATGAGCATGTCATCTACGGTAAGATAAGGCTCACATTCAGAACCGTTTATAATGACAGTGTCAATTTTCTTTTCCGGCGGAGGAGAGAGTTTAACTGCGGTCGGAAAGGCGGCACCGCCCAGCCCGACGATTCCTGCATCGCGAATCCTTTTCAGTATTTCTTCAGCGGAAAGAGTTTTCCAGTCATCAGTCTGTTTCGGCTGCGCTGAGGTTGGAAAAGCACCTTCAGCTTCAATGACCACGGCGAGCTGTTTGTTATTGACTGTAAGGATTTCTTTTATTTCAGAAACCTTTCCCGGCACAGGCGAATGAATATTCGCGCTTACGAAGCCTCCTGCTTCACCAATAAGTTGCCCCTCGGTTACCATATCCCCGGCCTGAACAACTGCCCTGGCAGGAGCGCCAATATGCTGCTGCAGGGGAATATAACAGGTTTGCGGGACTGGAAGATTGGAAAATGGTTTATCTTCAGAAATATGTTTATTCTCTGGTGGATGGATACCACCTTTAAACCCGGAAAACATTTTTAAAGATCCTTGGTTGAATAGATTTCATCCTTTATGGGAAGTTCTTTTCGCAAATTTTTTATATAGGGAAAAAGCTCCCCTGATTCAATATAATATTCACAGTCATCCATTATTCTTCTGGCAACGGTAAAATATTTATAAAGTTTTTCTTCCCCAGATCTTTTTACCCATTTCTTTTTCAGACATTTAACCCTGAGAACATACCTGTCAGGTTCAGATTCATACTGGCGAATTACTATACAACTCTGACAGTTCGCACAGAATATTTTTTCCTTTGACATCGACAATCTCCTTAAAAATTATATAACTGCAGAACGAAATGGGAAAGTGATAAAAACGCTCTTTGCAGAGCAACATTAATTCCGGAGTTAGGCAAACAGTCAAGAAAAATTTTCTGATTTCTAAGATATTAAAACAGCGTATTTTTTATTGACAATTTCCCTGATATTATTAATGGTACTTATAAGGACATTCAAATATAATGAATGACAGTAAACAACTGAATAACCTCAAAAACCTTCTTATTAAAGAAGGGCTGCTGAATTCTGACGAACTCTCAGAGATAAAAAACAACCCCATACTTCTTATCGACATCGGCTATGAATACGTCGAACAGGGAGATTACGAACAGGCCTATAAACTGTTCAGCATGGGGATGTCAATCGATAATTCAGACCCTGATATTCTCAATGGCCTGGGCATTACCCTGTGTGAAATGGGAAAATTCGAAGAATCTAAAAACGTTCTGGAAAAAGCCCTGCAGAACAGCCCGGATGATGCTATAACCCTGGCAAATATTGCCGGAGTCTGCTGGGAAATGGAAAACTATGATGAGGCCATCTTCTACTACCATAAGGCATTAAAGAGTGATTCAGATATTGAGGAAATCTACTTCAATCTTATCAATCTTTACATGGAAAATGAAATGCTTCATATCGCGTACATTACAGCATTGGATTTCGTAAAAACTTTCCCGCAAAGTTCCGATGCCAATGATCTCCTTAATGATATCCTCATCAATATGGCCCTCTGCAATTTCTGAACTCCTTCTTATTGTTAATCAAAAATGTTCCTTCTGTATGACAGGCTTTCCTTTAAGGTAAAAAGGTCACTTCCCCTGGGAACATCACGCAGTTTTGTCAGCATCGTTTTAGTGTCAACCAGGTCTGAAAATGGTACCGGCTTTATATCAAAGTTGTCTGTTACCGATACCATCACGCCAAACTGTTTTTCAAGATAAAACTTTGCCGCGCCATAACCAAGCATGCTGCCGAGAACGACATCAAAACCGGTGGGATGGGCCGATCGTATTTCATACCCTATCTGTTTTGATGTTATTTTAACATCCAGCCCGGTTTTTTCCTTATATTTTTCTTTCGATATCTCAGCAAGCCTCGCCGCAATCTTGGCTTCACTGAACATGAGGTTGCCATGTTTGTCCCTGACTTTGGGTTTCATATCTTCGGGAAGTTTGTCGGCAATACCTTCGGAGACAACAATAACCCCGTATGGCTTGCGGTCATTTTCCCTGCAGAGTATAACATCAGCGATACGCTGGCCCAGATCATCAAGATCAACCGTCTCTCCCTCAATATCTTCAGAAGAAATCATAAGGATTGCTTCAGCCGAGAGTCCTGCCGCATAGGTTATCCAACCGGCTTTTCTTCCCATAAGCTCCACAATAAAATAGCTGTCGGTTGCCTGAGCGTCAGCTTTTAAATTAAGAAGTATCTTCTGTGCAACATCAACAGCGGTCCAGTAGCCGAATGTCCATGCAATCCCGTAATAATCGTTATCAATCGTCTTCGGAATATGGATTACCGGGAAACCCATCAGCCATAAAAAATTCGCTGTTTTCAAGGTGTCATCGCCCCCGATTGAAATCAATGCCCCTACTTCGAGATAATCAAAAGCATCGAGGATATTTTTTAATTTGCTGTTTTTTTCAGGATCATTCAGGTCTTCCATTGTCCTGATGTCTTTCCCGGGATTTGCCCTGGATGTCCTTAAAAAAACGCCGCTCCGGTTGCGGGCTTTTGTTATTTCAGGCGTGATAAAACCATAATGAAGGTCTTTTCTCAATTTGGGATAATTTTTATTGAAATCCTGTAAAAATTCATACCCCCTCATTATGCCAACTACAGATACATGGTTATCAAGAAGATTAAGAGCAATTGACGATATAACCGCATTCGCGCTGGGGGCCGGCCCCCCGGAAAAAAGGACCCCGACTTTGTCAAATTTCGGTATAGTCATTGTATCTGACTCTCCATTATATGGTATTTTAATTCTACACAAAAAAAAGAAATGACCTTAATTCTATAATAAAATTCATATAGATTGCAAGAAAAAAACTCTGACATCAGTAAATACAAACTCATTAAATAAAATTAAATCAACGGGGGAATAGTATGCAGAGGCAAAAACCGGTAATCAGTTATAATCCTGACCCATTATGATAAATTTCCAAAAATATTATCAGCGGTAAACTGCATGTGGAGAAATGTTGCAACCATATCCTGCGCAAGAATATTTAAATCAGTCCAGACAAGAGTCTGATCATCCGCCAGCACATAAACCAGGTCCTGTTCCCTGTCATAATAAATTTTAGTAAGACGCATGACGGTAAAATCTTCGCCGATCATATGGGGGATGTTTATATCGAAGTCAGCAGACCGGTCTTCATAAACATCAAGGAGTTCCATTACAAACGAAGCAAGGCTCATCTGCAAAGAAAGCATTGCTGTGCCAATGTCAACTGCGGCCTGATTAAAATGCTTTTTGAGACTTGATTTATCCTCTGGCATGAGAATCCCCCTCGAAAGGAAGGCATCTGGATAGATTGTGCTTTAAATATAATTCTGGAAGTTTCAATAAGCTTTTCAAGAAGAAAATGTGCCGCGAGAGGGATTTGAACCCTCACAGGCGTTCGCCTACTAGACCCTGAACCTAGCGCGTCTACCAATTCCGCCATCGCGGCATGTCAGCATTTTCAATGTACTATCATTATCAGATACATTATTTGTCAAATATATTTTTTTAACCCGGAACAAGACACCATAGCTTCAAGCAATCACTGCCGGTATTTTTCTATATTCATAATCTTAAATGTGCTTCCCTCATCACCAAGATTTATTATAACGGTGTCGCCCGATTTTTTTCCCAGAAGAGCTTTCGCTATTGGAGAACGATATGACAGTATCATCTTCTCAAAATCAGCATCCCAGGGCCCCAGAACCGAATAATGACTGGATTCACCGGTTTCAACATTTTGAATCAACACTTTAGTACCGATAGTGACCGTTTCAGTTGATATGGAATCAAACTGAAGAACTGAAGCTATTTTCATTTCTTCATCCAGTTTTTTTATGGCAAGCTCCAGTGTCGCCTGCTTCTCCATGAGTGCATTATACTCAACGTTTTCCCTCATATCTCCGGTCGCTTCGGAAACCTTGGCCAGCTCTTTTGAAAGATTAACCATCTCCTCATTGACCAGCCTTTCGAGCTCCCGTTTCATCTTGTCATAACCTTCCTGGGTCACGATCAACTTCTCTGTTTGATAATCCCAGTCTTCAGTTGAGGCCGCATATTGAAAATCAGGATTCTTGTCTTTAATATAAGAATAAAATTTTTCAGCCTTGCTTTCATCGAGGTATGAAATATTTTTAAAAAGATCATACAATTTCGCAAGGAATGGTCCTGGTGAACGATCAATGATCTCTTTAATAACAATGGCTTCATTATCAAAAAGAGTGTCGACCATCATGTTCTTGAGCCTGTTGCCTTCAATTTCAATTTTTTTCAGCTCATTCATTAACCTGAAATAAGTAATAGTAAAACTTTCCCAGGAAAAATCAAGCCACTGATAGTCCCATGTTTTCGTAAAAAGATTTTTAGCGACCCAGATAAAAATGTCCGGATATTGCTTCGCGCCGGTGATAACCCTGTCAATAAAAGTATTGATTATATAATACGCATGAGCTCTGATGAGCTTGTTGAAAATATATTTATGTATCCTCACCGGAGTTTCATAAAGAAGATCATGAAAAATCTGAGGCCAGTCTTCCCTTGATTCTTCAATAAGATTTACAAAATCTTTTTTATAATCATAGGAGCCGATCTTCATCGAAATTAGGGGAAGTTCATGGCTTTCTTTGATGTAATTAATCACTTTTTCATAAATAGGCTGCAGCTTAAGCTTCGATGAATCCGTGTAGCTGACAAGATCTTTCAAAACAAAAAACGAGAGGATCTGCCTGGTGGCCGAATTGCCCTTGACCTCTTCCAGGTAATAATCAATAAAATATTGAGAAACCGATGATCCCTCATCAGTACTGATGTTATTGATAAATTCCATGGCTGTATCAAGCTTTTCAGTAAAAGACGAACTTCTTGTGAAACTATTCAATAACTCCTCGGCAAAAGTAACCGGTTTGTCCCGCATATATATCAGGTCTTTCTTTTTATCTGAAACACCGAAAAGAGGATCCTTCTTAATCGCGGTTCTTGTTCTGGTCCACCATTTACTCCATGATTTCTGGTCGACATACCTGGAAATCAGCTCTTTTTTAATATCTTCAAGCGTAATCTCCCCATTGTATGATTTCACCAGAATTTTGAAAAATTCAATGATATCTTCTTCAAACAGATTTTTTACTGTTTCAGCGTCCTCAAATTCCATCACATAAAGGTGATCATTGCTCACCGGAGTCAAAGACTGGAGGGCCATTTTTATCGACATGCGATGTTCAGGCTTGCCGGAAAAATTAATGATAATACTTTCGCTGTCTATATCAACAATCTTTCCAAGGCCCCATGAATTGTGATACGCGTAATTCCCTTTATCAAAGTAAATGTTCTTCTCAAAATCCTGGATGGCGTATTTGACCGGACTTTTAAAGTTGTTCAATCGTGAGAGCTTCATGAACTGTTCAAACTGGGAATGGTTCCCATACTTGGCACGATAAAAATCAATGAGCTCCTTTCTCGCATGCGTGTCGTCAGAGCGGTATTCAAGTATCTTTTTCAATATCTCGATTGTCTGGTCAGGGTTGTCCCTGTCCTTGTATTTCCCGAGCAGAATTTTTAACAGGTTTGCTGCAAGTTCAAATTCCTTAGCCTCAACCAGAAGCCGTTCAATACGCTCAAAAAAAGTTATATCTTCCCATGAAACAGCGACAAGTTTGTTCCACAGACTGGTAACTTCATCAAATTTCCCAATTTTTATAAAGCCTTCAATGGACAGCTTCATGTATTGGATGCTTTTTTCTTCATCGTCATCAATAATAGCAAAAGCGAGCTTTTTAGCCAGTTCCGCATCAAAGCGGTCGATCTTCAAAAGATTTTCCAGTACGGGAATAGCTTCCCTGCTTCGTCCCTGCCGTTCAAGGCTCAGTGCCAGAGACTTCAGTGCATTGCTGTTCTCACCGTACTCCAAAATTTTTTCCGACAGCTTTTCCAGGACAGCCCATTTGTGGCTCTGGGTGAATATGTCAATAAGCCTTCGCAGCTGGACCTGGTCTTCTATACTGTCTATCTGATAACCGCATATCCCGACCAGATAGAGCGCGGTGATTGAGTTTGGATGCTCCTCAAGATGTTTCTTGCACGCCGATGTTGCCTCTTTTATAAGGTCCTCAGAACCAAGAGTATAAAAGAGGTCATCGAGAATTTTGAACTTTGAGATACCAATATCTTTTGGCTCGATGCGTCCCCAGACTTCTTCTTTAAAAAGGGAATTGAGCTTCTCCAATGCTTTCTCTTTTGACATAGCACCATCCTGAAATGATAATTTCAAAAACAGAAAATACCCATCCTTTCATATGATGGGTATTTTCCAGAAAAATGAAGTGATATTCTGCAAAGATTTATAGAAATGAACTTATTCTGTCTTTTCGCCACCCTGGCTTTGTTTCTTTGATTCTCCAGTGAAAATCTTATGAAGATCCTTCCCGTCGAAATTTACTTCAAAGACATCGGTAAGGACTTTCAGCTGATCAAATGAAAAAAATGTTTCAGCTGTCAGTTCCTGATACGAAGAACTCTCTTCGGCCCTCAAGACGAAGCGGGTAATCTTCGTTACTCTTGTTTGAGGATACGATTCATAAGACTGAGGAACGTTGATAGGAATCTCAACCTTGAGCGGCTTCCATCCGACAAAGTTAACAGACCCGAATTTCAGAATATGGGTATTCCCCTCAAAATCTTTAAGCCATGCTTCAAGGTAATAGGGATGTCCTCTGCCATGGACCCATAATGATATCGCTTTCGCCCTGCCGGGAAGCTGAAGGCCTCTCTCCTGTTCATCTTTTCTTGTATTGGGATTATAGGTCAATACAGGAGTACGGTCTTTCCACTCAACCTCGGGGGGAGCAAGGATATGAATCGAGTTTGTGCCGGGATAACGAAACTTAAAAAACACACCCAGACATTTCTCTTTCTTTTTTCCCTGGCCGGTCAAGGACCACTCTTCAACGTTCATATCATTGGGAAAGCCATCAATGACTTTCATCTCCAGAACAGGAACAGGGTCTTTCATTTTTAATTTTTTTTCAGTTTCCTGGTTGTCAAACTTTCTCGGTTCGGACTTAACCACCCAGCCCTGATCGCCAACCTGGGAATTTTCAAAATCCTCGATAACAAGCGCCTTGAGCTCTTCACCACTGATGTCAGAAGGAACATTGGTAATAATCTTTGAATCGGCCTTCTGCGGAGTCAGGGATCCAACTACAAGAGCGACAACAAGAATAGAAACAAAGGATAATACTTTCTTATAAATCATAGTTACTTAAGCCTCCCTTCTTTGCATTAACCAATATTACCAAGTATCCTTGATAGTTTCATCACCGGTGAATTCACTGAGGTCGGTGATAATTCTGAACTGATCAAGATAAAAGTAGAAAGTCCCGGGGACTTCATATCTGTCGCTTTCAACAAAAAAAGACACAAAATGCAGGTTCTTGTCAAGTACCGCGTAGCTTGCGGATTGAGGAAGCCATCCGGGTATAATGACTGACATTTCTTTCCATCCCCAGAAATCAAGAGGACCGATTTTTAATTTATGAAGGTGCCCGCGATAGTCACGCAGTTTCACAAATAAATTGTGGCGAAATTTTCTGCCCAGTACCCAGACTTTTATTTCTCTGGCTTTACCTCTGACTATATATTCATTTGGAGGAAAAACTTCTACTCTGTCAAATCCTCTTTCAAGGAAATAGGATTTAATCCCGAGTACATATTCATTTTTATGTGAGATTCCATTTTCGTCAGTCATTTCGGTGGCGAATTCGCCGGGTTCGCCGCTTTCATTAACGAACTGACCTCTGTCATTCACCGGGCGAGGTTTCCCGGGAATTTTTCTTATCTTTGTATCACCCAGGGGACAGGTCGAATCGGCCCTCCAATCCTCACATGCTTCAAAATCGTTGAGCCAGTCAACAACAAGGCCGTCAACTTTCTTTTTCGGAGTTTCGGCAGCCTTTTCCATGTCCCCGCCCTGCTGCTGGGCATTCAGATTTATACCTCCATTGCCGACGAAGAAAATCAATAAACCAATCCATATCGACAATACAGAAAATTTGAATCTCATTTTCATAATTCTCCTCTTCACTATTTTTTCAAATCCTATATTTCATCCCTGAAAAATAAGGTGGCTACTTCTCTTCTTTTTAAGTATCGGAATCTTATCAGTACAATTTAGAATAAAATAATACCGTTATTAAGTATTATATCTAATAACTTAATTGTCAAGAAATTAATAGTCTATTTTCATATTCAAAAAAAGCTACGAACCTTCCTGAACTTTTATGGAAACTATTACCGTACTTATGCATAAAAATCAATTGAATTTTAAGTATTAGTTTTTTATCCTGATTATTCCTATTCTCCAGGAGCAGTAAATTACCACGGGAATATGAATATTTACATTTATACTGAAGCCCGGCAATCAACTTAATCTGGCCATTTGAGGATTACATGAGAATTATTGACCTGTACCGAAAGTCTTTTACCATATCATTTGAAATATTTCCGCCAAAAACCGAAGCCGGCGATATAAACCTCTGGAAAGAGATGCAAGCGTTATCAGACCTTGGTCCCGGATATATTTCGGTTACCTATGGCGCAGGAGGATCAACAAGGGAAAAAACTCTTGATATAGCCTTAAAAATCAGAGACAGCTATAATATCATCCCCCTGGTGCACTTTACCTGCGTGGGATCGGGCGAAAAAGAGATTGCCCGGTATCTTGAAATCGTCAAAAAAAAAGAAATTATCAACATCCTGGCCCTCAGGGGCGACCCGCCTGTTGGAGAAGAACACTTTACGCCTCCCCCTGACGGCTTTTCCCATGCCAATGAACTGGTTAAATTCATCAAAGGGCTGGATGATTTTGCTATCGCTGTCGCGGGCTACCCAGAAGGACATATTGAAGCTGAAAATATTGACACCGATATCGATAATTTAAAAAGAAAAGTGGACGCCGGAGCTGATTTTATCATAACCCAGCTGTTCTATGACAACAATGATTACTATACTTTTATCGATAAAATTACCCAAAAGGGGATTACGGTGCCCGTCATCCCCGGAATTATGCCCGTTACCAGCCTTGCCCAGATAACAAAAATTACCGGGATGTGCGGTGCAAGGATACCGAAAAAACTTCTTGCTGAACTTCAACAATGCCGCTCAGATGAAACGATCTGCAAAACAGGGATAGAATATTCCACCAGACAGTGCCATGAGCTGAAGCAGTGGGGTGTTCAGGGATTCCATTTTTACACCCTGAACAAATCTGCTGCGGTCAATAAAATTATTGAATCGCTGTAACAGGTCATACTATGTATCGATATGAAGAAAAAACCAACCCCTTTCAAACAGTGCTCAAAGCCGTTTTGCTTGTAACAGGCGGCATTATCGCAGGGCTGATTGCCGGAAGGCTTATATTTCTGCCCTACATTGCCGCTGATTCGTCAATGCAGCCAAATATCAAACCAGGCGAACGCCTGATTATATGCAAACTGGCCACACCCGCTGCCGGAGATATCGCGCTGATAAAAAGCCCCGTTGAACCTGACAGGGTCCTGTTGAGAAGAATAGCGGCGAAGGGGGGCGACACTGTTGAAATTCGAAATAAAGTCATTTACATCAATGATAAAACAGTAAGGTTCGCCTGGAAAACATCAGGCTCAGATAAGAGAATATTCCCCATGCACTTTACCAGCCGGGACACGATGCCTGCGGTAAAACTGGACCGGCGCCAGTTTTTTCTTCTCTGCGACAATCTTGACAATTCCTTTGACAGCCGTACTTTCGGCGCAGTCAATGCAGATGAAATAATCGGCACCATGATTTATAAACAGTGACCGCGATCCGGCCAAGCCGAGGATTTTAGTTGACACCGGGTGTTCCCCCGGGAGTATAATAAAATATTCTGAGGAATCTTTTATTTCATAGCAATAAATCTCGGATAATTCGATAAACCATGGGTCTTGATTGGGTCGCGAGGGAGGAATAATGATAAAAGCAGTCATAATGGCCGGCGGGGAAGGCACCAGGTTGCGGCCACTGACCTGCAACAGGGCAAAGCCCATGGTCCCTGTTGTAAACAAGCCCGTTATTGAACACTCAATTGAACTCCTGAAGCGTCATGGCATCAGGGACATTATTATCAGCCTTTTCTATCTTCCCGAAAACATACAGAATTATTTCGGCGACGGTTCAGACTGGGACGTTTCAATAACCTACTCAGTTGAAGAGACGCCCATGGGCACCGCCGGCGGGGTAAAAAAAGCAATCGGAGATTTTGACTCGACGTTTATCGTGATGAGCGGCGACGGGATCATCGATTTTGATATCACGTCCATCATTGAATTCCATAAAAACAAAAAATCGCCCTTCACGATTGTTCTTGCACGGGTGAGCCATCCAACGGAATACGGCATTGTCATTACCCGTGAAGACGGAAAAATCGAAAAGTTCCTGGAAAAACCTTCGTGGAGCGAAGTCTTCAGCGATACGGCCAACACGGGAATGTATATCATTGAGCCCAAAATAATCAAAAAACACATTCCCGATAATACGAAGTTCGACTTTTCAATGGACCTCTTCCCCCTGCTTCAGGAAAAAGGCATTCCCCTGTACGGGTATGTTGCTGATGGCTACTGGTGCGATGTGGGGAATCTCTCAACCTACAGCGATGTTCACAAGGACATACTGCATGGCATCGTATCATTGGACATCCCCGGTAAAAAAATATCACAGGACGTCTGGGTGGGCCACGAGGTCGACATCCATCCTGAAGCTGAAATAAAAGGGCCGGTCGTGCTCGGCAACTTTGTTAAAATAAAAAAAGGGGCGTCAGTCTCAGAGTTCACCTCCATCGGCGACAACTGCATCATAGAAGAGAAAGCCTCGATAAAAAAAAGCATCGTGCTTCACAACACCGTGATAGGCCCGAACTGCGAAATCCGGGGCTCGATCATCGGGAAACGCTGTGTCTTCCAGGAAAATGTCTCAATGTACGAAGGGTCCGTTATCAGCGATGACTGTATAGTCGGCACTGACGTGATAATACCGGCGGGAATCAGGGTCTGGCCTGATAAAGCGATTGAACAGGGCACACGGCTAACATCCGACCTGATCTGGGGAAAAACGGAAAAAAAATCCCTTTTCGGTTCGGACGGGATCATCGGCTCGTTTAATATAACCATAACACCGGAATTCGCCTCAAAACTCGGGTCAGCTCTCGGGGCCTACCTCGGGAAAAATAAAAAAGTAATCATCAGCAGGGACACGACCGCAGCGGCGCGACTTATAAAACGGGCCTTCTCAGCCGGGCTTCTTTCCATGGGTGTTGATATTTACGACATGGAGATTGAATCAATTCCCATGAACCGCTACTCCATAAACTTTTTCAATGCGGACATGGGCTGTTACGTGCAGATATCTCCGTTAACAGGACTGCAGTATATCCTGATCAGGATGTTCAACAGGCAGGGTTTCCAGATATCTCTCGATGAAGAAAAGAAAATCGAAAACATCTTCTTCAGAGGAGACTACCCCCGCAAAGAGGCCTTTGAAACAGGAAGAATCAACTATCCGGCCCACCACATCGAATCATATCTTTCAAATGTCGACAATTATGTCAACAGCGCCATTATCCGCGAAAAGAAATGGAAGGTGATCGTCGACTGTTTCAACGGCGCAGCCTCCCATGTCTTCCCTGAACTGCTCAACTATTACGGATGTGAAACAACCGTGCTCAGGGGCCAGATAAAGGAATTCAGTAATGACGAAGAGATGAAAAGCGAGGCCCGGAAATCACTGAACAACATCATGCAGATGGCTAAAATCAACAAGGAAATCGGCGTGATAATCGGTCCGCATGCTTCGCATATGACCATTGTCGATGAAAACGGTGACACTCTTAATGAAAACGAGCTCCTGACAATTCTTTCGCTCTTCTATCTGAAGCACGGAAAGGCCAAAAGCATCAACCTGCCCGTCACTTCTTCAATGATCATCGAACAAATGATTAAAAAACAGGGGGGGAAGGTTAACTGGATAAGCTCGAAATTCCGCGCTATCGACAACTTCCACAACCTGTTGAACAAAGACCACGAGGAAAAATATCCCCATCTTGAAATAATCTTTGACCCCATGATCACCTTTATGAAAATCCTTGAATTTCTTTCACAGGAAGATAAAACGCTCTCAGCCATAAGGGAAACAATCCCTAAAAGCAATATGATCAACATCTCGCTGCGTTGCACCTCTGATGAAAAAGCGATGATCATGCGCGTGCTCAGCACATCTGTTGACCAAAAAAAAGTTGAACTTCTTGATGGAATACGGATCATTGAGGAAAATGCATGGATTCATATTATGCCCGACGCGATAAATCCGGTCATTCACCTCTTCGCTGAAGGGGAAACCCCTGATGACAGAGACGCTATTATAGATGAATACACGATGAAAATTAAAAAACACACCACCGGGGCTTACTAAAAAAGGTTATTGTATGTACACCATCAACCAGGAAAGACTGATCACGACATTCATGGACCTGACCAGAATCCCATCCCCGTCATGGGACGAGGGTGAAGTGATCAATTTTATCATTAACCGGGCGAAGTCCCTGGGACTTAAATACAAAAAAATACCCTGCCGGCAATCATTCAACCTTCTTATTACCCTTGAGGGGGATAAAAAAATCAAACCGATCCTTTTCTCTGCTCACACCGACACCGTCACTCCCTGTGAGAATGTCAACCCGCAGAGAAGCAAAACAAAGATAACCGCTGACGGAAATTCAATCCTGGGAAGCGACGACAAGGCTGCGATAGCCATGTTCCTTGAGGGCCTCAATTATATCAGGGAAAACGACATCCCCCACGGTGATGTTGAAGTTCTCCTTTCGTGTGCGGAAGAAATCGGCCTGAAAGGCATAAAACTCTTTGATATGTCGCAGATAAAATCAAAACACGCTTTCGTGTTCGACTGCACCGGTTCAGTGGGGAAAATCATCCTCAAGGCCCCCTACCATCTGAACATGTCGCTGAAAGTCAAAGGAAAAGCGGCCCATGCCGGAATAGAACCGGAAAAAGGCATCAACGCGATCAACATCCTTGCTGAAATAATAACGAAGATCCCTTCCGGAAGGATCGATGATGAGACAACAGTTAATGTTGGAATGATAACCGGAGGAAGGGCAACCAATATCGTCGCCGAGGAAGCGTCATGCGAACTCGAAATAAGGTCAATTTCAAATTCAAAAATGAAACAGTATGAAAGGACGATAAAAGAAATCGCAAGGACTATAGCGCGGGACAACAAGGGCAGAATTACCATACTCTCAAACCTTGAATATGCGGGTTTCAGCATTAACGAAAGCGCTTACATTACGAAAACCGTGCGCAAATCACTGGAAGCGATCGGCATCAAAGCGGAGTATCACATTTCCGGAGGCGGAAGCGATACCAATATCTTCAACAAATCTGGGATTAAAGCGGTCAACCTTTCATGCGGAATGCAGAATGTACACAGCACTACCGAGTATATTGCCATTGCGGACCTGATCAACGGCACCAGACTGATGCTCGCGATCGTTAATACCGTATATCAAAACAGGTGATCAGGCTCAATAAGGGCTGAATTTCTTTGTCTCTTCGATCAGTTTGTTTATGATTTCAATAACCACCTTGTCCTTGCTGTTTTTACAATAAACACACTGGTTTATTATAGGGCTGACGCGGTTTGCGCCCTTATAGGTGTAGATGATCTCAAAAACCATATCGGCACCATCGGCGCTCAAGGAATAAGAATACCTGTTCATTTCCCGGACGATATTGTCAGGATCATATTTAATGACCAGATAACCGTTTCGCCATTTTTTTATGTTGTCAGAATTCTGGTACAAAACGCGAATGTATTCGAGCCCTTCCTGGTTAGGGAAAACCTCCCCCCTGACGCCATTAATGATGTCTTCCTTCATCTTCTTAAATTTGGCGGAATTATAGGTTGTCGTAGGGCTCGCGTCGAATTTAAAAGTTTCCCTGTCAACAAACCAGTGCGCAACAAGGTCAACTTCGCCGTCGCTGTTCTTGTCTTTAATCAGAATAATCTCCCGCTCTCCTGATGCGAAATTACCGAGGAGGATATTGGTTACGGTATCAAGGCTCTGAAGAAATGCATAATTTTCATTCGATGACGGTATCGGCATGTTCCTCATGTCTTTTATCGTCACATCAACAGCGGGGATGTATTGTCCCTTCGCGATATTTCTTTGAACGTCTTTTGAGAGATCATCCGCAACAACAGTTGAATACACCATGGAAATGACAAGAAATATAACTATTCTACAAAAAACCCGGCTTTTCATAACACTCTCCTAACAAGAATGAAAGTGGTAAAAGTATGATTATCGTTCCGCTCCTGTCAATACTATTTATTGACATTTATCAAAACGATGGTGCGTGGTGTACAATTTTGCAGGGAAGCATTGGTACTGGATTTGCATCCCTGCAAAAAATAGCTTGCGGCAAATAATATGAGTAAATCAGAGTTTCTGCCCTGTTTCAATATCCAGTGTTATCTCCTTGCCCTCTGCGGAAACAAAAAGTTTATTTTCCCGCAATTCAAACTTTCCGTCGTTATCGATATTTTTTCTCCACAATACAGGACCGTCAGTAGTAGCGCAGAAAACATATTTTCCTGAAGCGATATATACCTTGCCGTCATGATGGATGGGATTATCAACAACCTTCCCTTCCCACATGACTGATCCGTTTTTAATGAAATATATCTCATAACGGGTAATAAGAAGTCTTCCATCGGGTTTCGGCTCCGCCTTCTCTTCCTTGATAACTTTGACGATTTTCGTAATAACTTCCTGCGGTTTTTCAGTGACTTCAATTATCTCTTTGTTCTCCTTGGCAAAATCAGCGGGAGCAAAAGTCTCGATATTTTTCTCGGACACCACGATGGCGTTTTTGCTCTGCTCAATCAATGCTGATATTTCAATTTCGCCGCCTTTTTTAGCTTCAATGTCAAGAACCCTTTCAACATCCTTTTCCGCTTTTTTAACATCAGAAACGGTTATTATGACTTTTTCTTTCTCTTCAAGGACCGGCGCAACATCAAGGACCTGTTCAACATTATTATCAAATTTCATAATCCTTTTAGCGACCTGCACCTTCCCGTCATAAACTTTAATTCTGGTCGTCTTAACTTTATCGGCCTCGACAATAAACTGCGTCCCCCTGACACCGGCAACAGCCGTCGGTGTTTTAACAATAAACTTTTCGGATTTCAAAAGCTTTTTGGGTTTGCACAGCATTTTCCCCACGTCAAGGCCAAGCTGAGTGCTCTCTATGTTTTTATCAAAAAGCAGTTTTGCCATAACCACTTTTGATTTTTCCTTGATGCGGATTATGGATTGACCGATTTTCACGTCACAGAAAGAATCAGGCGCTGTCTGGACAACATCCTTCTCATTAATGACATCTCCTATGGCAACGGAAACATTATTTTTAGTAACCTCACCGATCATAAACGTGATCATTGCATATTCTTCAGCAGTCTGCTTCGAACAGGCGAAGGTTAGGGAAAAAATCATGGATAATAAAAATACTATTGTTCGTTTCATGAACCCCCCTTTGTGAATCGGAATTGCTCCAGATACACTGCAACAGATGAACATAGAATACTATACAAGATGATTCACTGTCAAGTTTTATGTGTGAAATCCCATGTCATCTTATTATATACTTTAAATATCCTGCGAAAGGCAAAAAAACATGAAAAAAAGAAGAGGCAATATTATACTGGACAAGTAGTTATTAATACCGTGCTATCTCTATTGCGGGGTTCAGGATGAAAAATATATATTCCTATGCGGTTATCGGGGATGCGCTGGGCAGGCCCTGTGAAGGCTTAAGCCGCGGGCATTTGCATGAACACGTGAAAACCGTGACTGATTTTATAGATTCTACACCAATGCTTAAAGGAAAATTGGAAAAATGGGCGAAACCCGGCCTTTATTCAGGTCTTATGCAGATTATGTTCATCAGTGCCCTTTCGGTATCAAGGGGAAGCTTCATTAAAGACGAATTTGTCCGCAGTATGAAGCTCGCAATGGGTTCCGGTTCTCCTGATTCAGGGATATTTCGAATCAGATCAGCCTCTTTGCTCTCATTTATAAAGGCCCCTGTTACTGAACAACCCCGTCCTGAGTCCTGTAGCGCAGCATTACTTCCAGTGGCCCTTCCCCTGGCAATGAAAAGCGCAAAACCGGAAAATCTCGCCAGTGACGTAATAACCCTGGCAAATGTCTTTAACCTGGACCTGACATCGCTCTGCGCTGCCCTTTCGTTTTCATTCCTTTTGAACCATTTCGCGCGTAACGGCCCTAATCAGAGGGGCCATGTTTTCAGGGACGCACGTGAGGCGCACAGCATACTCTGCTCGATCATTAGAACAAGCCCGGAAAAATGCTTCGCCCTGGGCATTAATCCTGAAACGCTTTACGGCCAGTGTCAAAAATTAGGCATTATACTTGAAGCTGCATCAAAAACAGAAAATCTCGAAAATGGTGAACAGAAGATCTGCGACGGACTCAATGCGACACTCAAGAATCCGGTAAAAAGGGCGACCGTGGATCATCCTTTTGCCCTGTACCCCTATGCCCTGCTGCTGATAAAAACATGGAAAGGAGAGATGGTTGATTTTCTGCATTTTTGCGCCAGGCAGGGCGGGTCAACAACCGTGCTGACCTGTATTGCGGCGATTATTTCATATGCATACTCCGAGGATTCTTTTATACCTGAAACACTTGAAAAAAATCTTGTTAATAAAAAATTCATTGACCGGCTTGCGGCGGAGTTAAACGGCAATAATGCCCCTGCGGGGATGCTGGCCGAATTCATCGCCGCGGAAGCAGGACTCACCAATAAAGAAAACGAAGAACTAAAGGCAAAACTGAAGCACCAGAAACATCCGAAAGACCGAACTCCCAAAACCAGGCAAACCCGGGAAAAAGAGCTGTCCACTCATATCGTTGAATCATGGACCAAAATTGACAAAGCCCGCTGGAAAAAGGACAGAAAAAAATTTGAATAATATTTGACAAAATGATTTCCATCCTGGATAATATTGATGTACACAATGAGCATACCGAAAAAAAGGACTGCACTTCATTTAACAGATTCAGGGAGGGCCTTTCAATGCCTAAAAACTTAATCAAAGCAAGTATCCTTTCAATGATATTTCTTCTGTTAATACAGATTAATAGTGGCGCGGTTAAAACACACCCTTTCCTGATTATAGAAATTGAGGACATATCGCGCTATAATGAAGACCGCATAACTTACCAGCATATTGAAAAAATCACCGATGAATATACCGACAATTCCATTGCCAGCCTTTTAATCATCCGGGACAGCAAGGTCTACCTGTTCAAAGACGGATATGACAGCGGTGAAAATGTCAGTACCCAGAAAAGGATCCTTGAAATGGAAAACCGCCTTATCCCCGACCTCTGGGAAAATAAAATTGACGGCAATCCCGACTATATAATGGTTACCGACCGCCGTGTTGAATTGTTGAAAAACATTACACAGGATTTTGTCACAAAAAATTTTGGTGAGTTTTATTCAACGGTAAGGGATGAATTCCTGAAAAAACACGTTTCAATCTTTAATGAGCTGATGGTAAACAGAAAAAATTCAGGCCTCTTTGTCCGGCATGAACCCCTTGCAAAACGCGTTTACGATACCGGCCCGACAAAATATTTCATCTCGGTAACCGCGAAAACAATAGACGAAAAAATTTATTATGCTGAAGACGCGGATGGTGACGGCATTACCGAAACCTTTATGGTATCCATTCCTGATGGATTTCACTGGGGTTACAAGTCAGGCCCGAACATTATATGCATCTATAACAACACCCAGGAAAATGTTAAAAATACTATCGGGAAGCTTGCTCATGATGCTTTTTACGGGACCCCCGAAGAAGAAAAGATCATAAAGGAATCATTCCCCAAAAAAGAAGATATTACTGAAATGATAGAGGATATCTATAAAACGGTGCATAATTAGTCACTACTGACAAATAATAAAAAGCCCGCTTTTAACAGCGGGTTTTTTTATGCTTAATTAGCTTCTGTACTTATTTCCAGTTTCTAATAAAACCATGGGGACAAGACAGGTCCTTGTCGTCAGGTAAAAAATCCATGGGATTAAGAGGGATGTCTTTAAATCGTATTTCAAAATGAAGATGATTTCCTGTTGAATGCCCGGTACTACCCACGAGGCCGATAATCTGGCCCTTTTTCACGAAATCGCCCTTTTTCACGAAAACCTCTGAATTGTGACTGTATTTCGTGAAGTAATAATCACGGTGTTCAAGGCAGATAAGCTTCCCGTATCCCGGATCATACTGGGCATAAACAACCCGGCCATCACGGGCAGCCACAATGGGAGTCCCTTTGTTCGCGGGAAGGTCAATAGCGCCATGCAAAGAACCGTTTCGCATACCAAAAGCAGAACTAACACGCTCAACGTTGTTCAGGGGCCAGATAAAACCCGATTCACCGCATAAAGACTCGCTTCGCCCATTATGGGAGTTTTCTATCTCATGAACAATTTCATCGGAAAAAGGAATAAACAGATACCGATTGAAACCAAAGTTGCTATTTACATCCTTAACCTGTTCAAAACTGGAACCAAATCTGGCAATCTGGTTTTTCAGATCTTTCAATGAACTCACGTGAATCCATCTGCCGGATTGCCCCTTGTATTCCTGAAGATAGTCATTGTCGGTCTTAATATATTCAGCGAATACCGTAACGGCTGAACAAAACAGTATGAGCACGCACAATATTATTTTTGACTTTATCATAACGAACCATCACATAAATGACGCGCAAAAAACCACACTAACTAATTGAAACATGTTGAGGGTCTGATCAGAGGCATGATCCACAGTTTTTGGAGAAACCGGTTTATCTGACTGAATCAGCTAATACTAAACCAGAATTTCATAATGCTCCCAAAAACATTTAAATCATTTCTTAAAAACAATTCAGTGTCAAGAAAAAAACAATACTGACAGCTATTTTGATTTTCCATAGAGATAATATTGCATCTAACCGCGAATCAGCGGATAAAATGCTCTATGAACCTCAAGGTAAAGTTGTTCTTTATATGCTGCCTGCATAAGGAATAGTTATCCCGGGTAATGATATTTGAACCATAATCGGTGGAAAAAACCCTTCGGTAACCGGCAAGCAAACAGAGCTCAATCAATTTTACATTGTATCTGCCATAAGGAAACGCAAAAAACTCAGCATCCTTCTTGAGATATAACTCAATAATCCGTTTTGACAGATACAGCTCATCATAAAGCATTTTGCTGGCTTCGGGTGTATCTAAAGCGGTAAAAACAGTGAGATCGGCATGGGTTATTGTGTGGCATTGTATATCAATACCCTGACGGTTCATCCGGGCAAGCAAATCCCAGGTAAGCACTCTATCCCCTTTTTGATAAATAAAATCTGTATAAACAAAAAGGGTGACAGGATAACCATACTTCTTTGCCAGGGGAAGTAATTTTGAATACATGGAGTAGAAACCGTCATCAAAGGTGATGACCACCGTTTTGCCTTTAAAGGGCTCAGGCTTTTCCAGCCTGCCCACAAGTTCAGAAAGCGATATTACGCGGACACCGCTTTCACGAAACAGTTTAAAATGCTTTTCAAGAACATCGCTGCTTATTGAGAAAGGCCCCTTTCCGTCAATATTGTGATACAACAAAATGGGAATAGAAAGAAGACGGGACCGAACTTCCCGTTCTTTTTCCTGCCACTCGGGCCTGGCATCAAAGAGATTAACGGGGGAATAGTAGTACAGAAACGCAGCCACTGCAAGGGAACCAAGCATGATCAATGATATTCGTGTAAATGCTCGCATAAATACCGGTGTACCGTAAATGTATATTTATTATATTTATCGTTTTTTTACGGTCAAGCACAGCATTATTTTCATTATTGCTAAAATAATAATTGTCTTAATTTACTAATGCTTTTATTATACGATTGATTTTGTTGTTTTAAATACAAGTTTTCTGTCAAACACAATCATTTGGAAGGGATGAACATGATTCATTTTACCAAAATGCACGGGACCGGAAATGATTATATCTATATCGATAACAGAAAAGGTACCATTAAAAATGCGGGCAAACTTGCCAGAACCATGAGCGACCGGCATTTCGGGGTTGGGTCGGATGGACTTATCCTGATAATGCCCTCATCAAAGGCAGATTTTTCCATGCGGATGTTTAATGCTGACGGCAGTGAGGCCGAAATGTGCGGCAACGGCATACGCTGCTTCGCAAAATATCTTTATGACCGAGAAATCACCGACAGAAAAAAAATAACGGTGGAAACTCTCGCGGGAATAAAAAAACTCAGTTTACAAACCAGAAATAAAAAAGTCACCGCGGTTCAGGTTGATATGGGTGAACCGATACTCCAGAGAGACCGAATACCCATGCGCGGCGCCCCGGGGATGGTCATCAACGAAATACTTCCCCTTGATGATGGTGCCCGATTCTCGATCACTGCTGTATCCATGGGGAATCCCCATGCGGTGATCTTTGTTGAAGACGTAAAAAATTTCCCGGTGAACAAATATGGCCCCATGATTGAGACACATCACCTGTTTCCTCAGCGCACCAATGTTGAATTCGTGCAGGTGATTGACTCAAAAGAAATAATCCAGCGGACATGGGAAAGAGGAACAGGCGAAACACTTTCATGCGGGACTGGAGCTTCGGCTGTAACCGCTGCATGCGTGTTGAACAGCATTACCGAAAGACAGATCACGGTCCACCTTCTTGGTGGAGACCTGAATTTAGAATGGCGCGAGAAAGACAATCACATGTATCTTTCAGGACCGGCTATTGAAGTATTCCATGGGATCTGGCCTGAAAAACAATGATCAGCGGCTTTCAACTGCAGCAACATCCCACATTCGTCTGCCGGGTATTCCACGGTCAAGAATAGAGACGGATGTAACAGAAGGATAATTTTCTTTTATTGTCTTTTCCAATGCTTTGACGAACAGGTCTTCTGATCCCGGTATCACCGTTATTTTTTCATCAATCAATCCGGGTTCAACATCTATAATACAATCAACCTTTCTCTCTCCAGTCTGTGGAACAGTTTTCTCGTTTTCAACGAACCAGATTTTGCGAATAAAGATGTCAAGCGGAACAAAAAGAGACGTGTTCTCAAATTTTGATCCCCTGATTACTTCATAAAAAAGATGCATCACTTCCCGTTCTTTATCAACAAAAAGGGGAATGTTCCTGGTCTCCTTTTCTAAGGACATATCATTAAACGTCGGAAGGAATAATGTCACTTCATGAGATTTTGTTAAAGATGGAATTGAAGGGAATATGTCAAATATGTTCTTCTCGGTCAGGTAGCAGAACATGATATAGTCCATAAAGAAAAACAAAGAAAGTCCGATAATCAAGATCCTTTTCTTCTCAGCCTGAGTGCCATTTTTATACACCTGGATTATTTTCCATGTGATATTTTTTAATTGATCCAGAAGTCGCACGGCATTCCCCTTCCCCGCGTAAAATTGGTACATGATGCTGCTCTCGACGCAGGAAATCAATAATAATTTAACTCATTGCTGGATTGATGTAATTAATATTACTGCAGCATGGCATTATACTTTTTAAGAAAATCAGCGATACCTGCGGATATTCCCGATGCAATATTCTTCTGGTGAGAACTTACATTAAGATCTTTAGCTTCCTTTTTATTGGTTATAAAACCGATTTCCACCAGTACGGCGGGCATTAATGCGCCCCTCAAAACAAAAAAATCAGCACTTTTCGTTCCCCGGGATTTATATCCCCGGGTCTTATGCCCCAGACCTTTCTGGACGCATTCCGCGAGGGACATGCTTTCTTTCTGTATTTGCGTGGTCAGCATCATTGCTTCAATATAATCAATATCATTATAGAGCTTACTCCCCTTGCTCCCTTCTTCAAGGACAATAACATTATTTTCAAGGGCTGCGGTATTTCTCGCTTCATCATTGCTGGGATTTTGTGAAAGATAATAAGTTTCAAATCCGGAAATTACCGGTGAAAGTGTAGCATTAACGTGTATACTTAAAAACAATCCATTTGATTTATTTGATAAAAGCCTGTTGGCGTAATCGGTTCTTTTCGACAATTCAATAAATGTATCTTTTCTCCTGGTCATCATAATTTTTATATCAGGAAAACGTTTCTTTAATTCTGTTTCCAGGTATTTCGCTACTTTCAGCGTGATATTCTTTTCCAGCAATCCGCCCCTGCCGACAGCACCGGGGTCCTTCCCCCCGTGACCGGGATCAATAACAATAAACCGTATTTTGTCTTCAGGCCCTTTTTTTACCGGTTCAACAGCACCGGCTCGGGCTTCATCCGGCTTATCTTTCTTTAAATAGCTAATTCTTTTTCCATCATCTATAAATTCATATTCCTGAAAAAAAGAATGAAGAAGCGCCAGGGCCGCATCACGGGGGATCATCACAGCACCGCGGGAACGGATTACCGGCGAACCTGACCTGAAAAGCCTGCCGTCAATGACCATGAGGTCATATAAAACGCTAAATACGGCAAAATGACTTTTATGATAAAGCTTGCCTTTTTGTGTGATTATATCAAAAGAACTTTCAAGATCAAAGGAAATGACTATATCATCGAGAAAAAGATACGCGTCATTTCCGATTTTCTGGATAACCAACGGGGAACGTTCTGCCGGAGCTGAGGATGATATAAAAAAAAGAAATACAAGGATGAACCCTTTTCGTATTATAGTCAAAACCACAACCATCACAAAGAAATAATAACGATTCTTCTATGCGACTTAACCTAAAAGGTCAAGATAATTTCACAATAAATTATACCCAGGCATAAGAGTATCCGGTCTGTTAAAGAATAAAGTACTTGCAAAATCAAAAAAAATATTCGAAAGTTAACTGTGTCATAATGAACGGCCCCGGTGCCCGTAAAATAACCTGAGGTGAGATAATATGATTTACAAAAATATGCTCATAATGTTTTTCGTATCTGTAATTATCACGGTGCTCGCTTCATGCGCTAAAAAAAATAAAATATCCGGGATCTATGTGCATTTGAACGGGCCTCAACATTATTACACGATGACTATAACCCAGAATCAGCAGGGGAAATACCTCGCGACCCTTGAAGGAGTCCCCCTTGATCAGATGAAATCTGCTCCATGGTCTCTTTCATGTGAGGATGACCTGAGCGGAAATACATTAAAATGCGATTCATTTTCCGTTGCCTTTAACATGAATGACGAATCTGCGGAAGTTACGTATACAGATGGAGATAAACAGGTATTTGTTTCTGATAAAAAAAAGATGAATGAAGAACTGAAGGTTTATGAAAAAAGCAATTAAGATAACAGTATTAATTCTGTGCATTTACTTCCCTTTTCTGTCCTGTTCCAAACATAAATCGCATCAGGATAATAGATCAGGAAAAAAACTAATGGGGGTTATCCTTACCGATAATACATCCCTCAGAGTTGACCCCTATATTTTTTCTTCAAAAATCGATATGATTTCAAAAGGAGAGACAATAGAGATCACTGATAAATCCGAAGTTAAATCATGGATCGGAAATAATAATGATTACTGGTATAAAGTTAAAAAACTCAATGGTGTTAGCGGCTGGATTTACGGACAAAATTTAAAAATAATCGAGTCCTCGCAGGCAGCATCTGACGATTACCTTGAAGAATTCTGGGAGAAAGAAGCCGGTATTATAAAAAAGGAGATCTCAGGGAAATGGTGGAGCCTTAATGAAAAAGGTGATTTTACTGATCATTGTCTGGAAATATCTGGAAACGGTTCATATAAATCATATTCGAAAAACAATCCATCATCAATAATTGAAGGAGAATATAACTTTGATTTCAATAAAAATGAAATTATTTTCCTGAATGGAACATCGTTTAAAAATAATTTAACATTCATAAAAAGAGGCAGCACCTATCTCTTCAAAACGAAAATAAACCAGGAAACAATATCATTTAAAAAAATAATCGCAAAGTGACTCACTGTTATGATCAGATTAAATAAATATTTATCCATGTGCGGCCTCGGTTCACGACGGAAGGTTGAAGAATTAATTTTATCCGGAAGAATCACTCTGAATGGAAAAGAAATAAAAAATCTCGCGGTCAGCATCGATCCTGAAAACGACATTGTGACCTGCGACTCTCTGACCGTCTCACCCAGGAAGCTCAACTATTACCTGATCCTGAATAAGCCCCGTGGATATGTTACAACCCTTCACGATGAAAAAGGCCGTCCCATTGTGATGGATTTAATTCCGAATAAATATATCAAAGCCGGAGTCTTTCCCGTTGGCAGGCTGGATAAGGATACCGAAGGGCTTCTCTTCTTAACTAATGACGGAGATCTGGCCCAGAAACTGAACAGGCCTGAAAATAAATTTGTTAAAGGATACCATGTCGAACTTGATAAGCCTTTAAAAGAAGATGACAAAAAAAAAATAGAAAAAGGACTTTTTATTCATCAGATTAAAACTAAAACCAGGCCGGCAACAATCCAGCATATCGGCACAACGGGAAAAAGCGTCCTCATATACCTTCATGAAGGGAAAAAACGGCAGATTCGTTACAGCTTTAAAAACTTTCAATACAACGTTAAATATCTCAAACGCATCAGCTATGGACCGCTGCAACTGGCGGGAGTCAACAAGGGCGAATACAGGCTCCTGAAGTCATATGAAATAAGACAGATCAAATCAGCTTTAAACTTGGCGTAATCCATCATATTTAATCCAATTTGTATAATGCGATAATCTGTTTTTATTTTTTTTTGTTGATTTTTTTTTCACAGGAAACAATATATAAGCGCATAATATTATTAAGGGGTTTATCATGAGTTCATACAACACTACGGACATTGCTGAATTAACATCACTAATCAAAAAAAGAATCACTCCGGTATTAGACAGGGTGACTGATGCCGACCACAAGGCTGCGATAGAAAACTTCTGGAATAAATATGTTATCGACTATTTTACCAAACTGGCTTCAATTGACAATTCAATAAAAAAAGAAGAAATAAAAGCGGCTGAAGCCAGTAACGATGTAATTATCGAAACTGACAGGGTTTTAAAAGAAGGCGACAAACTGGAAGACCTGCTAAAAAATCCGGAATTAATAAAAAAAATCAAAGGCCTCTTCAGAATTTCTGGTGCACCATACGGGCTTCAATCGCAATTTGTTAAGCACGCCCTCGAAAAACCCGGAGGTTACGCGGGAGATTATGAAGTCCTTGAGTTTATCTATAACAACAGGCCAACATCCAGCGGATTCGGGTACTGCGCTGATGAAACCTTTCTCGCTGACGATTACGCAAAAGCTGTTCGCAATAGAAAAGACAGTATGAAAAAAATACTAAAATCTTTTCTTGAAACTGACCCTCAAAACTCGAAGATATTAAATATTGCCTGTGGTTCATCCCGCGATCTTAGAGAAATATTTAAGGAAAACACGTTTAAACTCACCGGGAACACAACTTTTACCCTCATTGACAAGTCAAAGGAAGCGCTTGAATTTTCAGAGAAGGAACTTGCTGATCATCCTGAAGGCATAGACTTCATATTTTATAACCATAGCGTATACGATTACCTTAAAGACCAGAACAAGTATCAGAAACTCCTCGCCGGACAGGATATTGTGTACTCAATCGGTCTTGCTGATTATATTCCTGAGGATGCATTGAAAAACCTGATTGCTTTCTTCTATACCCTGCTGAAGCCGGGGGGAAAAGTGATGATCGCACATAAAGACTCAAAAAATTATCATCCCCTTACCCCTGACTGGTGGGCTGATTGGACCTTTTATCTCCGTAATAAGGAAGAAGTGGTAAAAATCGCTCATGACAGCGGCCTTACAAATTATAATCTCACGGTCCAGCAGGAGGATGAAACCAATATTATTTTCTTCATAATAATTGAAAAAAAATAGACAAGATGCCTTTCCTCATTATATAAATGCCCTGGACACAAACCAGGGCATTTTGTTTACAGTACAACCAACATGATATCATTTTTAGCAATAACAGGATTAGTAAATTTCATTTCATGTTTTGTTTTTGGATTTTATGTAATAGTTAAAAATCCAAAAGGAAGTCTGAATCGATTTTACTTTATTACAAACCTCAGTATTGCTCTTTACAGCTTTGGCTATTTTTTCTGGCAAATGGCAGATAATGCCCCATCAGCTGAGAAGTGGTTCATTGTTTTAATCTGTGGTGTTATACTCATTAACAGTGCATTTCTTCACTTTATCTTCACCCTGCTGGAAAAATTAGAAGAAAGAAAAATTGAACTCATCCTTTACCACATTGCTAATGTCTTTTTTATTATTCTTAATATCAAATCGGCATTTTTCAGCGGATTCGAACAGAGATATGATCTGGGATTCTGGCCGGTTCCTACACGGTTATTTCATATTTATCTCGCCTTCTGGGCATGGCAATGCATCTACGGATTCACGACATTGTTGATTAATATCCGATCAAAAAGCGGCATAAGAAAAGAACAGATTAAATTTCTTACACTGGCAGCCATCATCGGTTTTATCGGCGGCGCTTCAAACTGGCCGATGTGGTACGGCATACATCTGCCACCTTACCCGAACATCCTCATATCTCTTTACGTGGGAATAATAGCCTATGCCATTATTAGATACCGGTTTATGGATATTAAAATCGTCCTTTCCCGTGCGGTTATTTTTATAATTGTATATTCTTTTGTCCTGGGAATCCCGTTCCTGGTTGGCTTCCATTCCAATTTCGGTTTCTGGTCTTTTTTTCTGCTTTTCATTTTTTCAACATCAGGCCCCCTCTTATTTCGATTTCTTCAGATAAGAGCTGATAACGTTATATTATATCGGGAAAAATATTATCAGCGGTTTCTCAGAGAATCAACACGCAATATCCTCAAGGAAAAAAATCTGGAAAAACTTTTAAATTTTATTGTAAAAATTCTTTACACATCAGTTAACGTAACTTTTTCAGCACTGTATCTCTATAACAGAGAAAAAAACATCTATTATCTTGCCGCCTCAGAAGGGATATCTGAAAGCGCAATCACATCCTTTAAACCTGATGAGTCTTTCATTAACAAATTGTATGAAAGAAAGAGACCGCTCACCGCAGAAAAATTCAATAACCTGTTCATTGGGAAAAACAGACTATCTGAACTGATCATACCAGTCTTTTCAGACGAATTAGTTATCTGTTTCATCATTCTTGGAGAAAAAACCAACAATCTTTATTATACAAAACATGACGTGAACACCTTTGAAATATTTTCAAATCAGATATCACTCGCAATCGACAACTGTATCTTCATGGAAAATAACAAAAAGAACAGGGAAAGAGAATTCCAGGCAGAGAAGCTTGCCTTCATCGGCGGCATGGCCGAAGGTGTCGCGCACCGTATCAAAAACAGGCTCAACCATTTTTCTCTGGCTGCAGCAGGTATCAAACTTGAACTGGACGCTCTTAAAAAAACTGATGACCCATTAATCAATAACAATGAAAAGCTGAAAAAAACGTTAACTTCTCTGAAAGAAATTGAGGAAACCCTCATCGACAATGTTATCCGGACTGATCAGGTTATACAGGGAATAATTAATTATGCCCATGCTGAAGAAACAGAAAACTTTTTCTCAAAAATATTTTTCGATGAAATCATAAGAGGAGCGAAGGACCTTACCAGGATCAAACACGACATTGATAAATTTCCCCTTGAGGTAAATATTAATTCATCAAATATAATTTACGGCATTAAACCGCAATTAATAGAATCTGTTTACAACTTACTGGACAACAGCCTTGAAGCCATTGATGAAAAAATAAAATATTTCTTAAAAGAAAAAATCGATGATACCTATATCCCCAAAATTGAAATAAAATTATACCATGACGACCATAACCATTTAATTGAAATAACCGATAACGGCATGGGAATAAAAGATGACGATAAAAATAAAATATTTGCCCCGTATTATACCACAAAATCATCCTTCAAATCAAAAGCATTCTCGGGTTTCGGCCTGTTTATTGTAAAAAGGATGATAGAAGAAAATCACCGGGGCAAATTATGGTTTGAATCACAATTCCTTACCGGAACCTCTTTTTTCATTCAGCTTCCGAAATATGCAGTATCAGGAGATAATCTTTTCCTCGGTCAATAAACCATTCATCCATCTCTTTTTCTTCATGTTTTTTCATGTGCTGCCGAAAATAATAAAGGTATTCGCTGCCCAAATCAACTGTATTGGCCGAATATATTGAAATTACAGGTTACTATACATGCAAAATATTGATTTTTATGAAGGCAATGCAACAAGGCCCCTATCACCACAATTTGACCGGCAGGATATGGAATATTTTTCCCGCATGTCAAAAATCCATGTCACCGAGGAAGAACGGAACCGAAAGAAAGCGAGCAGGATGATCTTTTTCATCGGTGCACTCTGTATTATTTCGTTCACCACGGGCATCGTTGTCGGCCTGAAATTTGCCGGAGGGACAGAACGCGAAATCGTTGATGATAAAACATATAATGCAGTCCGGGATATTGGAACAAGAGTATCCGGCCTTCTCAATGATAAAAAAACCCAGACTGCGGATGCTTCAGCTTACCCAACCAGTGAATACCCTTACGTAATAAGAGTTGAAGAAAAACTTACCGAGGAACATGCGAAAAGTATCGCCACTTATTTAAGCAATAAGGGTCATACCGTAATATTAACTCAAAATTCAAATAAAATTGATCTCTATACCGGTCCGTATAAAAATATCTCACAAGCAAAAAAATCATTGAAAATAATCGCGCTGTATCCTTCTTATTCCAATACTAATAAATTGAAAATAATGCAACGCAGATAGTTCAGCTCCATGAAAATGGTTTTTTCCACGGCTTCGTCTCATGATATTGATACGATACATCAGATCATTACCCACTACGCCCGGAAAGGGCTTATTCTAAAAAGAAGCAGGGAAGAAATCCTTGACAACCTCGATAATTTTTTCACCTGCACGATAGAAAACTCAATCGCCGGTATTGGATCGTATTATAATTACGGCGACTCTCTTAAAGAAATACGGTCACTTGCTGTTCTTGAAAAACACCAGAGAAATAAAGTCGGATCATTCATCGTAAAAAAATTAATCGCTTATCTTCTTAATCAGAACCAGGTCAAACCGAAAATTTTTACTCTTACCTATTCGCCAGGCTTCTTCCAAAAAAACGGGTTCACTGTTGTACCGAAGGACACACTGCCGGAAAAAATATGGAAAGACTGCTCAAAATGTGAATCACGCGAACAATGCGGCGAGACGGCCCTGGTTTACAACTCATCGGTTTATTAAATGAAAGGGGATGTCATTTAAAAAGTGATAATATATTCAGTACCCGCAACATCCGCCTTTTCAATTTTACCTTCTAACTGCAACACCAGCGCCCTGATCAACTGCAATCCCAGAGTTTCGGCTTTTGTAAAATCAACTCCCTCGGGAAAGCCAACACCGTTATCCCTGATGATCAATACGTATTTCCCTTTTTCCCGGTAAAACACAATTTTAATGCAACCTGTCAGATCCCCGGGAAATGCATGCTTGAGTGAATTTGATATCACTTCATTAATGATCTGCGCGAGAGGAATCGCTGAATCAATGCTGAAATATATGTTTTCGACGGTAAGTTCAAATCGAATCTTCGCAGGATTGACGTTATATGAATAAAAAAGGTATGAAGTGAATTCTTTAATGTAGAGTGAAAAATCAATCTGAGCCAGGTCAGTTGACTGATAGAGCTTCTCATGTACCAGAGCCATTGCCCGAACCCTGTTCTGGCTGTCACGGAACAGATCAAGATCTCTGATATCATTGACATATCGTGACTGGAGATTAAGCATGCTCGAAATAATCTGCATATTGTTTTTTACTCGGTGATGAATTTCTTTTAATAAAAATTCCTTTTCATTGAGGGATGATTTAATTTTTTCTTCCGCGACTTTCCGGTCGGTAATATCCCTGAGATGTTTTACAACCATCACTACTTCACCGTCATCATCAAAAATTGGCGACATCCTTATATCAAAAGTCTTTCCGCCGAGAAAATCACTTCTTTCAAAAGCCATAATGGAACCTGTTTTAAAAACATCAACTGCAAGACAATCCTCGCAGGGAGTGTCCCGGTTCATCAGGCATTCATAACAGTACGTGTCTTTCCCTGCATCACCGAATGACCACGGGCTCTGGTCACCGATATTGCTCACGATGACTTTGTAACCCGGATCAATGACAATAACCTGGTCCTGCATGGAATTAAAAACCGTTGACAGCAGTCTTCCCGATTTTTTCAATTCATCATCGACCCTTTTATGCTCGGTAATATCCATAACGCTAACGATCGCGCCGATGTAATTGTCATCGCTGTCCTTCAGGGGGGATGATTCCATTCGCGTAAATATCAACGTCCCGTTTCTGTGAACAAATTCAAAATCGCCATGCTCTTTCACGCCCATCTCCAGGCGACGAAGATAAATGTTGTAAATAGGGATGTAATGCTGGCTCATAAAAGCGGACAGCGGGCGGCCGAGCATCTCTTCAAATGGATAACCAAGCATTCCCGCCATACTCGGACTGACAAATTTCGTTAAGGATTTATCATCAATGACACAAATCCCTTCATTGATGTTTTCAACAAGGTCTTTATATTTTTTTTGCTGTTTTTTTACTTCTTCTTCCGCGAACTTCTTCTCTGAAAGGTCATCGGTAATTAATACAATTTCATTTGACGGGAGCTTATAAACATAGCTCGATCTCCATCCCATTATCCTGTTGTCGCGATACAGATAGGATGCCTTTTCTTCAGGCTTTCCGGTTTCGTAAATGCGTTTAAATATTTCGCGTAATTCAATTTCATTTTCTGAATCATATACTGCCGCCAATTCCCTCCCGATCACTTCATCCTTACTGACGTAATCAATCTTTTCTCCAGCGCGGTTTAAGTCCTTTAAAATAAACGTTTCGCCATTGTCAGGACTGTCGTATATTGAAACTCCATTTCGCATGTTATTAAAAAGATTCCAGTACCTGTCCTCATTTTCCTGAAGCTTTGCTTCCATTTGCTTCTGCACGGTGATATCAAGCAGAGTACCAGCAGCCCTTGCCGGTTCGCCAAGATCATTATACTCGACGATTCTGCCCTTCATGAGAACCCATACCCAGACACCGTCCCTGGTATACATCCGGTGTTCACTTTCATAAAAAGGGTCCTGTCCGGCTCTGTGCCTTTTCTGGGCTACTATGACATCAATTTTATCATTTGGATGGACAAGTTTTATAAGCTTCTTTATATCAATTGACGGACTTGTGGGATCAAATCCCAGAAGTGAGCACCATTTCTCGTCAAGAACAATTGTTCCGGAAATCAGGTTATAATCCCAGAAACCGAGATCACCTCCTTTCAGTACAAGCTCCAGCCTCTGCCTGCTGTCTCTGAGGTCTTTTTTTAATTTTTTATGCTCGATTATTTCATTGTACAATTTTTCGTTCGCATCGAGAAGCTCATCCGTTCTTTCCTTTACCAGCTCCTCAAGGCGATCTCGATAATCCCTTAATTCACTTTCAACGATTTTAATTGAAGTAATGTCCTGGGAGGTCCCGACAATCTTTTTCACAATGCCGGAAGGATGTCTTTCAATAATTTTTCCTGATGTCAGCATCCACGAATAACGTCCGTTCGCATGTAAAACCCTGTGCTCCATGCAGAACCTGTCTGTTATTTCCTGCTTGTGCCTTAAATACTCATTAAGGCATTTATGAAAATCTTCAGGATGAATTATTTTTGTTATATCAGTAACGCTCTTTAATTCAGTCCACTTATAGCCCAGTAAATTGATGAGGCTCATGTTAATATTGAATTCACCCGAAACCATGTCACAAACCCACATCCCTACATTTACCGCATTAAAAATTGCCCTGAAAGTCTCCTCCTTATTGCGGACTTCCTGGAGACGCATTTCAACAGGTGTTTCATCAGTGTTTAAATAAGCCCATTTCTCAGAAACATGTAAGTTAAAAACGATATAGCCTGTCTTCCTGCTGTTATATATGATGTTATGCACCGAAACCCTGCATAAAATCTTTTCTCCCGAACGGGAAACGATTATCAGTTCGTCACTCCCAACATCAGCGCCATTTTTTACCGATTCAAGTATGTGTTCTAATTTTTTATGTTTGTTGAGGGCCGCTGGCGCCAGCTGGTTAAGCCAGTTATAAAAATCAGAAGTGTTTTTTTTCCGATATCCGGTGAGGGCATGTAATGAACGGTTATATTTAATAATTTTCCCCTTTCCAGAAAGAAGCAGAAGAGTCGGAAGGGGGCTACTGGAATACAATGACCATATGGAGCTGATTATTTTATCCAGTTCATCAGAAGTGAATTTTTTCCCTTCATAGGAAATAATGTTATTAAGAATTCCCTGCCGTCTGCTCATAATATCTCATCAATTATAGGTGTTTAATATTCATTCTTTCTAAAAAAACCAGATCGGACCGATAAAAGACGTATTCCGGGACATAGCTGCCCGGGAAGTGAGCAATAGTGGCTCTTCAAAATATCATTCCCTGATGCTCATTAAAATTATAAAATAAGGGAACCTCTATAAATTATTTTTTTGATGTTCCCTTGTGGGCACAATATCTGATAAAATCAGGACTTATCATATTTGATAATAATGAAACTCCTGATTTTTAGAGGTGCCCATAAGCGAACCGGTCGCACAGGAAAAAACTAAAAATTGGACTCTGAATATTGAACCTGGAATGTACTGGTTCCTGACGGGAAAGCATTGATAACAAGACACAACAAAAGAGTGCAATACATAAACCACCTGAAACGAAATGTCAAATTAATAAATTTTAATTTATCCGATTACGTAGAGTATTTTATCAAAATCTTCAGATTTATCAAAAAAGTAATCCGCACCAAGCTCCATACATTTTTTCATATACTGCGGTTCAGGGTAATTGGTTAATATGATAACTTTAATTTCAGGCTTTTCTTCTTTTATTTTCTGAAGAACATCAATGCCACTTCCCCCGTACAATTTTAAATCAAGAATCACTGAATCAGGATTACATTCCCTTATCCCGTTTATTGCCTCTTTTGGTTCTCCGGCTACACCACAAATTTCAACTCCTTTTATAGTTGAAATCATGGATATTATCCGTCCTCTTAATATTACAGAATCCTCGACAATAAAAACCTTTTCCATAATTCAGTCCTTTACATCCGAATCTAATAATACCATAATATGATACATAGTCAAATAACACAATCGGACATCCTGGCTTTTCCGATGTTTTTAAGTCTAATTTTTAGTTAGGAGGAAGCTGAATTATTTTGTAAGATTTTATGAAGTTAAAGACCGGATTTTGTCTTACCTTAACATTAATCAAGCAGATTGTTATTAATTACATAATGGGTCAATTCAGCATTATTTTTCATATTCATCTTTTCCAATATCCGCTGGCGATAAGTACTTATGGTTTTAACGCTGAGAAACAGCTCCTTGGCTATTTCAGTAACGGTTTTACCGGATGCGATCATACAGACAACCTGAAACTCTCTGTCAGTTAAATATTCATGCGGGGGCTTCTGTTTATCATTGGCTATACTGTCTGCAAGTTTTTCGGCAAGGGTCGGGCTGATATATTTTCCGCCTTTATAAACTTTCTTTATCGCTTCAATAAGCTTCTCACCCGCCGTTTCCTTTGTGAGATAGCCTGAAGCGCCTGCTTTGATAGTCCTGACTGCATATTGATCTTCAGGATGCATTGAAAGCACAATAACCGGCGTGTCAGGAAACTCGACCTTTAACTGCTTCAAAATTTCAAGCCCGCTGCGTCCAGGCATTTTTATATCAAGAAGGACGACATCAAAATCATCCATCCTCACTTTTTCAAGCAGTTCCTGACCATCCCTCGCCTCCCCTTTTACGTGAAGCTCCTGACTGTCAGATATTATCTGCTTTAAGCCAGCTCTTACAATTTCATGATCATCGGCAATAATAATATTAATCATGTCAGTTCTCCTGTTCTAATGGAATGGTAACTTTTACTTCTGTTCCTCCGGGCGTACCCCCGGATATTACCACGTCGCCTCCACAGGAGAAGGCCCTCTCGCGGATGCCAATTAATCCAAATGATCGTGAATTCCGTATTTCTTCCTGTCTTATGCCCCTGCCGTTATCGTTTACTGAAAGTTCTAATGTATTGTTAAAATGTTTCAACGAAATATTCACCTTTGTAGCCTGGGCGTGTCTCATAATATTTGTCAGCGACTCCTGAAAAATTCTGAAAAGTGCTACAGAAATCTTCTCATCAATATCCATCCCGTTGATATTACAGTCAACTGAACATTCAATACCGGTTCTCTTTGAAAATTCATCCGATTGCCATTCAATTGCCGGGAAAAGGCCAAGATCGTCTAAAATACCCGGCCTTAAATCGGAAGAAATTCTCCTTACTGTCTCTATGATCCCATTAATAAGATCTGACATCGTGCCAGTTTTTTCCAGCAACTCTTTTTCACCCTTGTCAAGACGTTTGGCTATCCAAAAAAGATCCATTTTTAATGCAGTAAGAGACTGGCCCAGAACATCATGAATCTCCCTGGCGATATTCGTCCTTTCTGTCTCCCGTAATGTTAGAAGATAATCGGAAAGACTTCTGAGTTCTTCCCTGGACTTGATAAGTTCATTAAGGGTTTCAATACGTTCAGTATCATCACGGATTATCCCCTGATAACCGGAAATTGTATTATTATCAGAATACATCTTTGTTGAAGTGATCAGTGCGGTGATTATGGTACCATCATTTTTTAACATTGCAGTTTCATAATCAACAACATAGCCCTTTGCTATAAGAATATTACTCAGTTCAAACCAGTCATCACGGTTAACAAAAAGGCTGCTGATGTTTTTATTTGCTATGGTGTCCTCAGTAATTTTAAAAAGATTAAGTAATGACTGGTTGACTGTTGTGATATTCCCATCTATGTCACAAAGATAGATTGCATCCCTGGACTGTTCAAAAAGAGTCCTGTATTTTGTTTCACTGTCTTTAAGCTTTTTATCAATGGTATGTCGGTATATAGATGTTTCTATTGTGGTATAGAGTTCCCTCTCGCTGACTGGTTTAACAATATAGCCATACGGCTTTGTTACTTTTGCCCGCTGGAGGGATGATTTGTCAGAGTGTGCCGTAATAAAAACTATAGGGATATTATATTCTTTAAGGACAATATTGGCTGTTTCTATACCATCCATTGATCCTTTTAATTTGATATCCATTAAAATCAGGTCAGGTCTGTTTTCGGATATTTGCTTAAGGCACTCCGGACCAGAAATAACAATTGCAGTGACGCTATATCCAAGTCTTGATAATATACTTTTTATATCAAGAGCGATAATAGATTCGTCTTCAACTATTAATATTTTTGTCGTACTCATTGCCTCGTTAAAATATTATATTAAAGATTAAGTTATGAGGAATTTTGAAAAACCTGTTCTCTTTAAGAGTCTTGATATGAACACATGGCTGATCATTTGTCAAGAACTTCATATTCACTAAAAAAGTAAAATACTAATAATTCTTCAACAAACGTGAGGTTTTAAAAGATTTGACAATATTATAAATTTGTTCTTTTTTTGTTTGAAAAAATGCTTCGCTACAAAGAATCCTGAGCATATAACCAATATTATTATTGATATAATAGCCTTCGAAACCGGTAATCCGGGGCTCATCATTGTTTACTATTTTGTAAACCTTTTTAAATTTATTTACCTCAATAATCGATCTCTGCAGAGATTCAAAACCGAGATTATTGCGCCAGTTCTCTTCAAGGAAATAAACATCCGACAAACGGGCGCTGAATGACTCGGAATCAACCGCCATAACCATGTCAAATCCGCTGTATTCATTATCTTTATTTTCATCAATAGAATCAACAGTAATGCACAAAGAAAGGCCGGAATACTTGTAATGAAGGTTTTCCCGTTCACGCGTACGTACCGCCTGTATATGATATGGAATTTCAAATGAAAATCGCATCTCATCATCCACTATATGAGTTGTGTTATTATACCTGACCATCAATAGTGACGCATCTTTATCCCATTCATGGAACCTATCTCCGTTCTTTTTTAAACAATTATTTATTACCATTGATGCTTCATTCTGAGCTTTTATGATCATATTATTTTTTTCAGGGAGAATTAAAATTGATTTTAAAACAATCAGACCCTCAACCGGATACACAGAAAGAACTTCCTTTCCATATGAAAGAGAATATTCAATTCCTTCAGAAGTTATAATCTGATAAGGGTTTACCGGTTTGCGGATGGTATAAATTTTCCCATTTCTGTCGATGTAGAATGTATTTCCGGCCCTGTCCCGGAAATATTTCCATTCAGGCATCTGTGGATAAACGATATTTACAATAATTATCAGGAGTATCGCAAAAAAGCTTTTACACTTCCAGCTCATAACAAATTGAATAATACAATTCCTGCGACAATAATCAAAAAAACGATTGCTAACATTAAATAGATTATCTTACTGTCATCCGTTTCTTTTTCAGCGACTTCTTCTTCAGGAACATCCATTTGAATTTTAACATTTTCTTCTTCAACTATTTTTGCAAGGACACCTTTTGCGACAAGCGCATAAATAATATAGCCACCTTTCTCAAGAGGAATTTTTGCTTTAATTCTTCCCTTAATAGGGGAAATCTTTCCATCAGAATCGATCGCATTCAATACGGTTAATATTTTATGGGAAACAGCATCCCTCGTATTCAACATCACCCGAATTTTTTCTCCAACAGCAATATCATTTATGTAGCGTCCCTTCACCGGGGAAACAATTATTTCACCGCTGATGATATACTTGGCTTCACTTTCAATACTTTTAATCTTTTCATCTGCTGGAGAAAGAATTTCATTATCTTTTTTGTCCTCTTTCCCCGAAATGCCCCCGGGAATTTCAATTTCAACACCCGTAAGGTCAATTGCAATTGAACTGGTAATACCCAATTCCAGCTGGCATTGAACATCGACTGCATTAAATGATTTAGTCAATATATCGAAAACGGTCTTGGTCAAATCATCAAGGTTCCCACCCTGGACATCAGGAAAAACATCATAGCTGATGAAAGAATCCATTAAAAAATTTGAAAAATTGTCGGAATTGAGAGTTTGCCCGTGCTGACGATATGCAATGATGTCGCTGAATAAATTTTTCCAGTTATCAAAAATCCGCACCTTATCATATATTTCCACATTAGATGAAATGACAGTTGTGATATTTGCAATATATTCTTCCATTGTATTAAAAAAAGCCAGGAAAAGTCCTGCCTGTTCAAGACTGGGAACAGTAAATTTACATTTTAATACAATAATATCCTGGTACTGTCCTGAAACCATGGACTTCGCTTTGTCCATATCCCCGCCAGTGTACTTCAATGCGAGTTCAATTAATTTGGTTTTTTCATTTAATGAATTATACTGTTCGGTCATTGCTTTCTTCCTGGTCTATAACAATACTTTTTTCCAGTAATTCATACTTCTTGTGTGGTTTTAAATTGATTAGTTTTCTCACACCCTGGAGTACCCTGAATTTATACTTTAATTGTGTAGATATGCAATATACACCTTTCTCCTCAAGCTGGTCCGATACTGCCGCCGCATCTAATGGCAGGTTAAAACCTATCAGCGGTCCAAGACTCTTAATCAAATGCAACGGGCTAATGTACTTAATAAAAAGAAAATTCACTCCCACTTCCAGTCTTCTTAAAATCTTATTTTTTTTTATCTTAGTATCTTGTAAATTTTTCCAGTTCTTTGGATTATCAGTAATAAACACCTCGATAGTCTGATTATCCTCATTAATCACTATACGAATATAGGTATTATTCGATTTGTATGATGATAACAAACCAAAAAGGTTGTCATCTTTGTTTGTAGTAACCGGTACATTCTTTTTCATTGTAACCAGATTATTTACAATTTTTTACACGGAAGAAATTGAACCACTATATATTCGCAACAATCTAATTCTGAACAGGTCATCAATTATTTTTTCAATGCCAGCATTATTCATCCCTGTAAAAGCAATTATATCATTCATTGAAATACATTTATTCACTCTGAGATATTCAATTATATCTTTTTCAACTTCTGTTAGAGAACCGATATAAAAAGAATTATTTTTGCATATATCTTCAGTAATAACAGCAATATTTTCATTATTATAAAGAGAAAAGGATTTAAAGACAGAGTCAATATTAATTTCAGCTATATCAGATATATTTTTTAATTTCAAATAATAAACAGGATCCCCTTTCCAGGATTTCACTATTAGTTTTACAATCAATTCATCTATAAATGAAGAATCAATAACCTGTATGCCCTCAAAATCAAGAACCAGGACTTCATGCTCATTAATATCCTTCATTTTTTCATGAATACGCGTATAAATCTTCCGCCCTACCGGTCTCGTAATAAGATCCGGTCCGGAATGTTTTATGTCTTTTGAAATTTTTTTTATATCAATGATCATGTTGTTGTTAATGAAATTGAAATTTGTGTTCCATTTAAATATGATAAATCATTTTTAAGAAAAAGATACGATCCTGAACGCCCTTTGTTGTTATACAATGCTGATAATGATGCATTCTCAGACCTGATGAACAACATTCCCTTTAACCGTTCAACAATGGTGTTTACCTGGCATAATCCGTAACCGAAATCCCTTTTACTTGAAATAGGCGTTGTTAAAGCCATCTTTAGAAGATCCGCTGCTAAATCGTATATAACTTTTTTATTATCTTTAAAACTCTGAATTATACCAATCCCCGAGTCAGATATTACCAGTCTGACAATTTTCTCAGTGCCTAGAGAGTATGTCTGCATCGAAAGAAAACCTGAATCAAAGCTGTGTTCAAATATATTCTGGCAGAGTTCTGATATTACTGTGACAAAATAATCGATAAGATTTTCAGTCATCCAATGTTTCAGTATGAACGATGACCTTTTTCTAAACAGTTCTATTACCTTCGTGATTACCTTTACACTTTCCCTTTCTTTATTGGGAATTTCGACAATTTCAAGTATACTTTTACTGAATGAACTTCTCTTAAACTGCATTTTGTCTGATAAAATTTCCCTGGTTTCAAAAACTCCTGTTTTAAAAAAATCCATTCTTGCAAGATACTGATTAATGTTTAACGGTATATTTACTAAAATAAGTTTCTTCCCTTTCTTTCTCAGATACATTCTTCCTTGAAGAAGGAACGAAAGCATTGAATATGGTTCAATAAAGGTTATTTTCGATAAATCTAAAAAATCAGTTTCGCAAACAATTTTATCATATAGGTCAATGATTTCCTCAAATGTATAAGGATCCCTGAATTTATTTGGAAGTATTAATTTTTTTTTATCAGTCATGCGATATCAGACAAACATCCAAATGAAGATCATACTTTGTTTCCTCCCTCAATTATTTTCGGTCTTTTATATAATAAATTCAATGAATGTTTTTAAAAAAACCTCGATCAACAAAAAGGGGGCTGAATTATTAAATTCAGCCCCCTTATATCTAATAATAAAATTATCCCCGTTTTAATACATCCCGGGCATTCCGCCTCCACCCATTCCTGGAGGAACAGAAGGTTCGTCCTCTTTCTTTTCGGTGATAAGAACCTCGGTTGTTGAAAGCATTCCCGCGACCGATGCAGCATTTTGAAGTGCTGACCTTACGACTTTTGCCGGGTCAATAATACCTTCTTTCATCATATCAACCCATTCAAGTGAGGCTGCGTTAAAACCGATTGCGCCTTTTTCGCCTTTGGCTTTCTCAACAACTACTGAGCCCTCAAGACCCGCGTTCTGCACGATCTGGCGCATTGGTGCTTCAATCGCTTTATGGATAATTTCTGCACCAATTTTTTCATCGCCCTTGAGTTCCTTGGCAAGATCCTGTACGGCTTTCTGGGCATTAAGGAGGGTTTTCCCTCCCCCGGCTATTATTCCCTCTTCAACAGCTGAACGTGTAGCTGACAGTGCGTCCTCCACGCGGGCCTTCTTTTCTTTCAATTCAACTTCAGTTGCCGCGCCAACATTTATAACGGCAACACCACCGGCGAGTTTGGCCTTTCTTTCCTGAAGTTTTTCTTTATCATAATCAGATGTTGATTCATCAATTTGTTTTTGAAGCTGATTGATCCTCGCTTTAACATCTGCCTGAGAACCGGCACCTTCAATAATTGTTGTGTTTTCTTTGTCAACGATGACTTTTTTCGCTCTTCCGAGCATTTCAACAGTTGTATTTTCAAGCTTCATTCCGAGATCATCAGATATAACACGCCCTTTTGTAAGGATCGCGATATCCTCCAGCATAGCCTTTCTGCGATCGCCAAATCCCGGTGCCTTCACCGCAACACAGGAAATGGTTTTTCTCAGAGTGTTGACGACTATGGTAGCAAGGGCTTCGCCTTCAACTTCTTCCGCAATAATAAGCAGAGGGCGTCCAGCCTGAGCAACTTTTTCAAGGATTGGCAGAAGGTCTTTCATCGAAGAGACTTTCTTTTCATGGATGAGGATAAAAACATCCTCAAGAATAGCCTGCATGGTTTCAGGATCAGTTGCCATATACGGAGAAAGATAGCCTCTATCGAACTGCATCCCTTCGACAACTTCAAGATGTGTTTCAATTGATTTTGCTTCTTCGACAGTAATAACGCCGTCCTTCCCAACTTTGTCCATTGCATCAGCGATAAGGTCGCCGATTTCCATATCGTTATTTGCCGATATTGAAGCGACCTGAGCTATCTCTTTTTTATCATGTATTTCGCGGGCATTCGAAAGAATGTAATTCACCGCAGCCTCAACTGCCTTGTCAATGCCCCGTTTGAGGCTCATTGGGTTAGCGCCGGCGGTCACATTCTTAAGGCTTTCACGATAAATTGCAGCAGCGAGAATTGTTGCTGTCGTTGTCCCATCTCCAGCCACATCATTGGTCTTTGTGGCTACTTCTTTAACCATCTGGGCTCCCATATTCTCGAAGGGATCTTCAAGTTCAATTTCCTTTGCTACGGTTACACCGTCTTTTGTAACTGTTGGAGATCCGAATTTCTTATCAATTACTACATTTCTCCCGCGCGGGCCCAGCGTGACCTGTACCGCATCAGCAAGTTTTATAACCCCTTCTAATATGGATCTTCTTGCTTCATCATTATACTGTAATACTTTTGCCATTTTTTTCCCCTTTCGAAATAAAATTATTATCCATACTATTCGACTATGGCGAGCACATCGCCTTCATTGATAATTAAATAATCTTTTCCGTCATGTTTAATTTCAGCTCCCGAGTACTTGCCGAAAAGAACAATATTCCCGACTTTGACCGTTAATGGGATTATATCTTTTCCGTCCCGCCTTCCATCACCAACAGCAATCACTTTCCCCTGCTGCGGTTTTTCTTTAGCTGTATCAGGAACATATATTGAACCGACCTTTTCTTCATCAGGTTCAACGATCTCAACAATGATCCTATCAGCGATTGGTTTTAGTGCCACGTAAGCCCTCCTTAACATACTTAAATATTTTAATCATGTGATTTTTTTACCGATGAAAATTAATCGTTATATACGGTTGAATCCAATTAATAAGAATTCATCGATTTTCATTTATGTAAAAAAAGCCAGAAAATTAAAAATGAATAATATGCATTATTCTCCCCTTGAGTAATAGTACGTATTGATACATTTTTATCAAATAATTTTAAAATTCAGGATAAATTTAAAGATTTAACCTTTAATCGAAGATTGTTATCTATAAATTATTAGCACTCTTTTTAATGAGTGCTAATAATTTATTAATATAAAATCTTATGGAATTTACCAAACCTGAATATCTATGATTATCATTTAAAATCAATAAATATTTTAAATTATGAATTATTAATCTCAGTTTTTCACAAAATTTAACTTATTTTCAATTTACGCTTTATTAATATCTGATTTTCCACCCTTTTTTTCTATTACCTGTATATTTTCTATCACCATATCTTTATCAACGGCTTTGCACATATCGTAAACAGTAAGAGCAGCTATTGAAACCGCTGTTAACGCTTCCATTTCAGCTCCGGTTTTTCCATCGAGCCGGACCTGAGAATTTATTTGAACTCCCTGTCTATGGTGATCAATACTAATATCAATATCAATATAGGTTAAATTAAGGGGATGACAGAGTGGAATTAGGTCATATGTCCTTTTAGCCCCCTGAATTCCGGCAACTTTCGCGATTTCAAACAGATTGCCCTTTGGAAGAAGCTGTTGCTCGATCAAATCAATTGTAGCTGGAGCCATTTTAACAAAGCCTGTTGCCCTGGCCGATCTCGAAGTTACCGTTTTTTCTGTTACGTCAACCATAGTCGGCGAACCATTTTTTGAATAATGAGAAAATTCAGTCATTAAAAACCTCTTAACGAAACATGTTTTACGCTATAACAAAAACTCGGGATGGATCGCGTTCTGTTGAATCAAAAAGAAAATATCAGTCATTTATTTTATGATGGAGCCAATTACATCTGTATATGTTTTACCTTCTTTTACCGCAAGAGACAACTTCTGTGCCTGTGAAATATCATTAATTAAAATAAAACCTGCTATTATATCTTTCCGGAAAAAAACTTTTTTGTATATATTCTTATCGGAGTCAATATGCCTGAATATTTTATTCTCCTCCGATTTCTCATCAACAATTATCTCTCCAAATGAAAAAAGCCTGGTGTTGAATGAATTGAGTACTGACGGATATATTTCTTCATCGTACAGCAATTCTTTCCCTGCGGCGTTTGATCCGGCAACCTTGCCTTTTTTAATTGCAGGCATCCATAACGCAATACATTTTCCATTATATTGGGATACATCACCGCATGCATAAATATCAGAAACAGATGTTTCCATTTTTTCATTCACCACAATCGCTTTATCCACAGCGATCCCGGAAGCGACTGGCAGATCAAGGTTGGAACGCACCCCTATGGAAAATATTATCATTTCAGTTTCAATTATCCTGCCGGATGATAATTTCACCGCAGTAGCGATGTCATCCCCGATAATCTCTTCAGCACTTTCACCAAGTTGAACATTTACTCCATTTTTATGAATTATATCGTATAAAAACTCCGACCCCTCCTGATCGAGTTGAGCTGCGAGCAATCGCTTCCCCAACTCTATTATTGTAACATCAATTCCTTTTGTATGCAGCGAATAAGCCGCCTCAAGCCCGAGGGGGCCTCCCCCGATAATCACACTTTTTTTTATGGTGTTTGAATAATGATAGACCTTCCTGGCGTCAGCAAGCGACCTTACCGTAAAAACATTTTTCAGGCCTAAGGCACCTTTAATCGGTACAAATGGATTACTACCTGTTGCGAGAATCAATTTATCATACTTATAAGTATGTCCAGATTGTGAAATTACTGTTTTTTTTTCGGTTAATACCTGCTTTATAATCTCATTGCGAATTAAATTTATATTGTTCTCAGCATACCAGTTTTCGTTATTTAAAAAAAAATTCGATTTGCTCTCAACATCACTATTTCCAATATATTCAGTAAGAAAGGGCCTGTAGTATGGATAGTTTGAATCGTCAGTAATCAAGGTAATTGCGATATTCGGGTCAATCTTTCTTATTTCTTTTGCTGCAGAAATTCCTGATGCCGATGCGCCAATAATAACAATATCACTCATTCCGGAACCTGTTAATCAGTTTACTTATTAAACTTGATGATATACCGAACAATGCCAGTAATAAGATATAGGAAAGCAATTGCAAAAACAGCCCACATTTGAAACAGCAAGAACACTATTATAAGAACTATCAAGGTAACAATACTTGCGACTTTGCCTTTTTTGGCGATATCCGAAAAGAGTTTATTATAATCAACTCTTGAAACCATCAATATAGCGGCAATTACATATAACGGGATATAATATTCAACAGGCATGGTAAAGCCGGCCTGCCCAAAAAATGGCAATTCGATCGTCACAAGACACGGAACAGATGCCACCACAATACCTGCAGCCGGTGAAGGCAAACCGCTGAACCCGTTCATTTTATCAGCGACATTAAAACGAGCAAGTCGATATATCGCGCAGACAGGGAAAAGCAACGCCAAAATCATGCCTAAATTAAAACCACAACAAATCTCAGGAAGGGTGTTTAAATAAAAATAATATGCGATAATTGCAGGGGCAATGCCGTAGGTAACGGCATCGGCAAGAGAATCAAGTTCAACGCCTATCGGGCTTTCAACGTCAAGAGCGCGGGCTATTGCTCCGTCTGTTAAATCAAAAAATGAACCAGCAAAGACTAAGATGCCAGCGATAGCAAGTGACTCAGAATCGCCGCGATTTGCATAAATTATCGCGAGAAAACCCATTATCATATTGCTCATTGTGACGAAATTTGGAATAATTGACCTTTTTGCCATTTTAGTTCTCTTTTATAATAACATCCTCAGATTTAAAATAAAATTCCGTTAAATAATTCATTCAAATAATAACAAAAACTTTCTCAAACAAAAAATATCAGATTCAATTTAACGGTCAATTGAAATCATATTCAAGATGAATAAAAAATTTTTACTCTGTCAACTAAAAAGCGAATCAACCCATTAATATCATCAAATTCATGAAAGTTTTGATCACGCTGATATACGCAAGTTGATTTAAAACTTGAAAATATTTAACAGTTTATCCTGCAAAATCAGAGTACTGGACATGTTTTATTGATCCTTCAGCAATTTTTTGCTAAAATCCGATAAATTGTGCTGGTGATTCCCTGTTAAAGAGTCTCATGACAGGCATAAATGAAAGGTAAAACCGTTTATAAAGTGGATTATTCACATTTTTCTTCAAAACCTGCAATTATTGGTTCGTACTTCCTGATTTTATTTTCCAGACTGGTCTTCAATTCAGAATGTTTTCCGCCAATGCTTTCAGAATATTCAACGAGCTGAAGTGCATTTTCAAGGTTTTGAAAATTATACTTCTGTGTCAGCAAGTCTTTACAATTACCCGTATCACTTACTGTGTATAAGTTAGCATATCGTTGAGCAATTTCACTATATTCACCGATAAGTTCTTTTTTAAGCAATTCATACTTGTCTTTATAGATAATTCTGCTCTCATCAATTTTCTCCAGCATTTCCGGTCCATACTGCACTATAATTTTATAATCACTTTTTGCTTCATCGAAATTATTGTTAATTGAATAATAAAATTCCTCCAGGGGATTTTTTTGAATCGATGCTGAAGCGATTATTCCCAAGACAAATGACGTTAGCATTATTCCAACGGCAAACCCGGTTTTAATTTTTTTCTTGAATCTGAAAAATAACGCAATACCGGGGATTACAAGTATAAAAAGTATTTTAACTGCCATGTGAAGATACTGTTGCCAATCATCCATATTACATTTCCCTGATTAATTGTATTTTCTCCTTATAGCGATCCATGCTCAACTCGATTAATCGGTCAAGAAGGTCCTTATAACTCAGGCCGGATTTCTCCCACAGCTTCGGATACATGCTTATGTTGGTAAATCCAGGCAGCGTATTTATTTCATTAAGATAGAAAGAATCCGTGTCCTTTTCAAGAAAGAAATCGATACGGGCCATGCCTGCACAATTTAAAAGCCTGAACGCTTTCAGCGCGGTTCTCCTCATTTCCTCTGCGGTCCCGGGTTCAACCGGGGCAGGAATCTTCAATTTTGCTCCTTCAGGATCAATATATTTTGCTTCATAAGAATAAAACTCGTGGTTTGGGACCACTTCGCCAAGGACCGATGCTTCCGGGGATTCATTGCCTAAAACTGCGCATTCAATTTCTCTGGCATTAACAGCTTTTTCGATGAGGACTTTATTGTCATACTGAAGAGAGAACTCAACACTTTCATACAGATCATGTTCAGATTTAATCTTTTTCACACCAACTGATGAACCTGCATTGGCGGGTTTAACAAAAAGAGGAAAGCCAAAATTTTCTGCCATCTTTGCGTATGAGCCCCTGTCAGCGCGCCACTGTCTGTCAGTGACCGTGATCCACGGAACAACCGGTATCCCTCCATCTCGAAGGAGCCTTTTCGATACATCCTTATCCATCCCGACAGCTGAACCAAGAACATCTGCCCCCACATAGGGAACCATGGCGAGCTCAAGAAGGCCCTGCAGGGTGCCGTCTTCACAGAAAGTGCCATGCAGCACAGGGAAAACAACATCCCCGCTGAGTGTCTTACCGTTCTCAGTATTGCGGAGAACCAGTTTCCCCTTTTCCTCATAATGGTTGACTGTCCATGTACCGGTTTCTTTGAGCTCAAGAACTTTCCCGAAATCCTTATCATCAACAATGACAGGATGATCCTGTACATGCCACCTTCCATCCCTGGTTATGCCAACAGCAGTAACAGAATATTTATTGCGATCTAAAGCGGATATAACCGATGCCGCTGAACAGAGTGAAACATCATGTTCTCCAGACCTGCCTCCATAGAGAACACAGACATTGAGCATTATTTCTGCTCCGATTCAACAAATTCTTTGTGAAGGGCCTTGACCGCAAGCTCGGTATACATTGAGTCGATCACACAGGAAATCCCTATTTCCGAAGTCGAAATCATTTCAATATTAATGCCATGTTCAGACATGATGGTGAATATCTTGCCAGCGATACCGTACGCCGACAGCATGCCGACTCCCACTGCAGATACTATGGCGATATCCTCTTTTGCCTGGATACCCCCTGCGTTAAATTCATGATTGATACTCTTGCACAGCTCCATCGCCTTTTTGTAATCGCTCTTTTTAACAGTAAAGGAAATTGAAGCGAGGTTGTCCTTCCCTGTTGACTGAACGATCATGTTGACATATATTTTCTCCTTTCCCAGTAAGCCGAATATTTGTGCCGCAATTCCAGGACGATCGGGGATGTCCCTGATTGTAACCATCGCCTCGTCCATTTTTGATGTTATGCCGCTGATTACAAATTTTTCCATCATTTCCTCCCTGGGCATCACTATGGTTCCCTCTTCATAATTGAAACTTGATCTGACATGCAATTTGATATTATATTTCTTCGCAAATTCCACTGACCGCGAATGCAGAACCGCGGCACCGAGCCTGGACAGTTCTAGCATTTCATCATAACTTATTTCCGCAAGTTTTTTCGTATTTGAAACAACTCTGGGGTCACTGGTATAAACACCGTCAACATCGGTATATATCTCACAATCCCGCGTTTTTAACACCGCCGCCAGCGCAACTGCGGATGTATCAGATCCGCCCCGCCCCAGTGTGGTTATATTTTCATCGGTATCAATGCCCTGAAAACCGGCGACAATGACGACCTTGTTTTTTTTCAGTGAATCAATAATTTTATCGGTGGAGATGCTTTCAATTTTGGCATTCGTAAAATTGCCATCCGTGATCATTTTAATCTGCGACCCGGTATAGGATATCGCATCAATATTGATCTCATGCAGGGCCATCGCAAGAAGAGAAATCGTGACCTGTTCCCCGGTAGAAAGAAGCATGTCCAGTTCGCGTTTATTCGGCTTATCAGTAATTTCTCCTGCAAGCGATACCAGGGTGTCAGTTGTTTTCCCCATGGCGGATACAACAACTACAACCGAATAACCCTTCTCGGTGTATCCTTTTATTCTCTCGGCAACAGCTTTTATTCTTTCGCTGGAGCCCACCGATGTTCCGCCATACTTTTGAACAACAATATTCATTTCTGCCATAATTCGAACATCCCCAATAATCAATATTACCCAGGATTGACCTGAAATAAATTTTTGGCATTAATGACATGCGCATATTGCCCGTCAATAACATTTATCCAGGAGACTAATTTTCTTGCAATAACGTTTTAAAAAGAAAACTGGGGGGATGTTTTTCGCCGCATTGGTACGATATTGAGGACAGATATCACATTACAATTCAGGCGTTCATCATTCTTTTTTCAGGGAACATCGAAAGTCACCGCTTCATTTTCACCCACGGCAATGGTACCGACAAGATCAAATTCATCATGGTAAAAAAGCTGCCCGTATCGGTTAACATCACTGACATTACCTGCAGAGCCGTTTGTGATATATACATCGTAATTGCCGGGCATTATGTTTTCCAGAGTGTATGTTCCGCCGGCTTCAGAATAGGCCGCAAGGGGTGGTAAAATAAAATCTTTCAACGAGTTATCGTAGCTGACCCATGCTTCGCCATAATCATCATACGCGTCCCAGATTCTTGTGTAATCATCATCCGCATCAAGATCAGCATATGTGTTATCATCAAGGGTGTTGGCATTGCACAATTCTATGGCATCATTCCATTCTTTTTTATATTCCTCATAGGACAAATAATAATCAAGGTATGTGTTTATATATGAGGATGGATCTTGCGGTTCCTGAGGAAGATCACAGGGATTGTTGCCCCGGTCGCTTGCCGGGTAAAGATTAAAATCTACTCCTGAGGCATCCCCATGCCCCCGGGCTGCGGTAAAATCTATATGGTCAGCTGCCACTTCACTTATCATATATTTATCAGTGTGGGTGCTTCCCCAGGATGTGATTTCAATATAGTCACCTTCAAAAACATATTGGGAATGGTCTGATGCTGTTGTTATCTGGTACAGGCCATCCCCCTGTTCAGTGATATCTCCCGGTGCTGAGCTGGAAAATCCTGCCGGGGAAACCAGAGAATACCTGGTGATGGGGTCACCTGAAGGAATTGCAATCACAAAAATGTTTCTGCCGGCCGCGTTTGATCCAGCGATTGAACCGACTATTTCAGGAACATAGGCGCGTGCAACAGCAGCGATATTACCACCGATGTCATTTTCAGACTGATGAACATCCCTGAGCCAGTCAGAAAACCCGAAATAGTGAACTACCTGCAATTCGTCATCTTCATAATCGGTGTATTCAAACTTTTTAATATAATTTTTAACCATCAAGCGAACTTCAATAACTGTTTCATCGTTATTTCTGTTATAAGTCAATCCTCCTATAATGGGGACCCTGATCGGATAAATTCTGTTAATATAACTCGATTCGACCCTGAGGCTGTCATAATATGTATTTTTCTGGAGCTGGTTAATATTAAAACCCTTTGTATCTTTCTCATTGAAAAGCACTTCGGCGAGTTCTTTATAAGTCCAGCCTGCAGGGCCCTGTTCATAAATTCTTGCCTGATCGAAAACCATTTTCCTGGTGTATAAACGCAGGTAGGTATAATCTTTAAGATGAACCGGATCATCATTGTTCAATTCCACCCCGGTCCCATCGAAGAAGGGGTCATCGTCGGTTAAATTAAACTTCTTTGTTGTTCTATAATTGGAAAAGCTGTCCTTGTTCAGCTTCATTTCGGCGATATCGATCATATATTGAGTGGGCATTTCAACTTCATCACCTGCTGGTTCATCGCACAGCACGACTGAATCGCTGTCTTTAATATCTTCTGAATCAAGGGAGCCCCAGACCCATGGTTCCGTCGGGGCATTGGATGCATAGGTTCCTTTAATAAGAATGGTGAGCCGATTTGATGACATCTCGTCAAAAAGGGCCACATTATCCTTGCATCCGTGCAGAGGAAACAAGACCGCAGTGGCCAGAAGAAATATCATGAATCCCTTATTTTTAATAATGCGGTGTATCATTAAGTGTGATCCTGAATTTATCATAAGTTAAAATAAACGGTAATTCCTATATTGAGAAAATGACCGCTGTCTGCGTCCTCTCTGATATACCCTTCATAGGCATAAAGATAATCAACTCTTAATCCGATGTTAACGATCCTTCCTGCCGGAAAAGAAATTTCCAGGCCTGCATGAATTACCGGATCCCATTGTTCAATCCTGTCCGGCCGAATATAAAAATAGCCCGCACCTGCGCCCCATTTTAGCTGAAGGCGTACCGGGATATCAATCGGGAGAAGACCGATGATGCTTCCATAAAATGGCACGAAATGTATTTCGTTTACCCCTTTTGATTGATACCGCTGATATGATACGTCAACACCGAGCTTAAAGTACCTCAGGATAAAATTTTCCTTGGGCAGATTGATCCTTGCGAAAATACCGCCAGAAAGCGTCGTTTCGGCCAATTTACCCGTCTCAGCAAGCGGCGTTACCGGGCCGAACCATCCGCCTAACTGCGGTTTGAAAAAATAATCTTTCCTGCTTTTAACTGCAAAGGCATCGCTGATTAAGGAAAAGAATAATACCGGAGCTATAATACATACAATTGTGGTCTTTTTCATAGTTGACGTTTCACTACCGCTCGATAAGCGCACACAAAATCCTTTAAATCCCTGCCGAACGAATGTAGTATTGTGTCCTTGTATCAATTTAATTTGTCTATTGGAACAATGATTGCGTTTATGTCAATAAAATAAATAACTTACCCCTCAAAATGCCGACGGCATCATTGAAAGACCGGGTTTAAAATGAATCCTCTGAAGATATAACCCATAAGACGGAGCAGTTGTTCCACTAAAATCCCTGTCCTTCTTATCAAGTATCGTTAAAATTTCCTCCGGGTCTTTTCCCTTGATATGCAATTCAATAACGGTTCCAACCATAATCCTTATCATGTTGTGAAGAAAAGCGTTACCTTCAACAGTAAATTCTATCAAGTCATCACGCCTGACCACATTGATGTCACTTATGTTTCTGACCGTGCCTCCGGAAACCGATATTTTTTTACAGAATGACGCGAAATCCCTTTCACCGATAAGCAGTGATAACGTTTTGTAAATATATCGTTCATCGATATGTTCTCTTACCCACATGGCCCGGTACATCATAAAAGGCGAACGCTGGGGATGATTATAAATCAAATATTTATATTCGCGCCTGATAGCGCTGTATCGCGCATGAAAATCAGAGGGGACATTATACGCATTAATTATTGCTATGTCTTTGGGCAGGATGCCGTTCAATGAAATACAAATTTTATCAAGTTTTAAAGAAGTCACTGAATCAAAATGCGCCACCTGCCCCAGAGCATGAACGCCGCTGTCAGTCCTCCCTGAACCTACAATGCGGATGTCTTCTCTGGTTAAAACTTTATAAGCTGATTCGATTTCAGATTGTATCGTCCTTCCATTCTCCTGATATTGCCACCCATTGTAATTTGTGCCATCATATTGAATAAGAAGCGCTATCCTTCGGGATTCTGGTTTGTTTGTTGACTCCATAGTTCAAGCTTCTCATTTATCTTATCATAAAGATCTCTGGTTTTATCCAGAAGTTCACCCGGCTTCGATTTTGATGTTTTTCCAATGCCAAAAAGCCTGCTCAGATATCTTTTGCAACGCTCAAAATTCTCAATCCGCTTGTTGATATCCTTTTCGCGGGCACCAATTTTAAGGGTCAATACCGCTGTTATATAAAGGATGCCGTCATATCCCCAGTTTTTATCAGTATCAGGGCCCATATTCCCTGCTGCATCTGTAGGTTCGCCACCGGTCTGAATCAATTCAACGACTTTGACATAATAATCATAGGCCTTTTTATAAAAAAACAGCGAAATTTTAGCATAGGTATCATCCCCCTGTTCTTCAGCCAGGTCATTGAACAACCATGCTGCACGAATAGAAGAAACCGCATTTTTAAACGTTGGAGCAACATTCTTCAATCTGCAGCCATATGAATCAACTGCAAGCATAAATGACGCTGCCCCGTGGGTAAGGGTTCTATCCTCATTAAAATCGATTCTGTTAAAATATTTATTCATTGCGCCCTTTCTGCTGCTTGTCTTCTCGATCAGGGTATTCCTTTCTTCAGGAAGCAATTCCTGGAAATCCTTTGGATATGCGGCATAAAAACAAATCGGGCATACAGTTACTTGATATATTAATGGGCGGATTATGCCAAATTTCTTGCTCTCTTCGTACCTGCGCCTCAATTCATCCGTAAGCGCACCAGCAATCAATCTGCCGCCGCCAGTAAGCATTTCTTCCCGGTAAAATTCATTGGAGCAAACTGGGCATATGGTGGGATTTTTCTGTCTGAAGGATACTTTTTTGTTTTCTTCCATTCAAAACTCCAAATCAAAGAATAACTGAAAATTTTTATCGTGTATTCATATAATTTGATCAATCAAATAAATCAATTATCTTTTTCCAGTAAAGTGCCAATTTTAACCATGGCTTGTAGTTGTTATTACATGAAAAATATTAATATTATTAAATAATTAAGTCTCATTCAAATAATGACGAAATTTAAAAGTGATATAAGTAGGTATTTCGTTTTCTTATATTTTATCAATATGACTGAACTTAATCTATTGCAATCTCAAGTACCTTTTAACATATAATGGCGGGGAAAAAAGATGAAATTATTGAAAATAACACTTCTTTCTTTAATATTTAGTACACTTATACAATTGCCGGCTTTTCCACTTTCAACCGCTGCAAAAGCTCAAAATGATTACAACTTCACCCTTGATAAAATCAGAGTGCTATATATCATTATTGAGAACTTCGGCAATGATGAAATTAAAAGTCAATATAATCAGGTCAAGAGCCTTTTCCAGGAATCCGGTGAAAGCCTTTATGGCCAAAATTATTTCGATTCATATGAAAAATTTCGAAAATTAAAAACAGAGTTGATCATCCTTTTTGAAAAGCTGGCAGTGCAGTATCTTAAACGTACCAAAACAATTCTTGATTCAACCGCGAAAAATTCCTTTGACATCCTTATTAATTACAGCAAAAAAGGCGGCCTTGCCGCATATTTCACTCGTGCCTATGATCCTCTTAAAGATGTGAAGCCATATGATGAAAAAGAATATCACCTTTTTTATAACCGGGAATACATTGAAAATTACATGAAAGAGGGTTACAAGCAATACCATCGTGCAAAAAATATATTTAATGACCCAGAAATTGAATACACAAAAAAAAGAAAAAATCTGCCTTCAGAAAGTTTAAACTTTATCATCTCCCAGTATAGTACCGTCATAGATGTGTGCAGAGAATCAAAACAATACGGTGTCGAAATTTATAAGATATTAAACAACAGCAAGCTTGGAGAAAGTATCATCAAATACAACATCAGGGCCGACAGAATTGATCCTGTTTTTGATGGGAGGATTCCCGATGAATATAAAGTTGATGCCAATGACAATCTAAAACTGATACACTCGGTTGAATTAAAGAAAATCGCAAAATACCAGCAATAAAAAAATCCGCACTTAAGTGCGGATTTTTTCTTTTATTATAATAAGGGAACCTCTATAAATTACATTTTTGATGTTCCCTTGTGGGCACATTATCTGATAAAATCAGGAGTTATCATATTTGATAATAATGAAACTCCTGATTTTTAGAGGTGCCCATAATAA